>Ga0209092_10001548_pt1 | contig 22269 bp, 15 predicted proteins | sample FraStrMetagenome_FD_187446 | JGI IMG/M metagenome (GOLD analysis project Ga0209092, IMG submission 187446) | Marine eukaryotic phytoplankton communities from Arctic Ocean - Fram Strait ARC3M Metagenome (SPAdes) (version 2) | ecosystem: Environmental > Aquatic > Marine > Oceanic | place: Fram... | reverse complement strand
AAATCAAAATGAAGAAAACTCTACAAATTTGAAGTCATCAACAACTTCTTTCATGTATGTGAAAGAACATAAACAAAATACATTATCAAAATCATTATCTTCATCAGCAACCAGCTTATTCGTTGTAAATGCACCCATGATTCCAAAAATATTTACTCATATATTTTTACACCATCTCTTCAGCCAATTCGGTGAAGTTGAAAAAGTGACTGTGATCCAAAATCCTCGAGAAAAAAATGCAAATAATTCTCTGGAACAAAATGAACCAATGAACGAAATAAAGCAAATATTATGGTCCGAAAAAACTTCTCAAGTTCATCCATGTCCTAATTTATTTGGGTTTCAACAAAATAAATATGATGAGGGAAAATTTGCACATATCATATTTCCATCCTCAAAAGAATTGAAACGAACATTGCAAACTATCCAAAAAATGAATTGTTCCATAGCCATTACTTCTTCAGATTTGTCTACTCTTATGGCTGAATCCAAAAATCTTTTCGAAAGTCAATCCAAAAGTAAGGACGACGATTCTGATAGCAGTGATAAGGAAGAAGAGGAAGATTCTGCAAGAATTTCAATCGTGGCCCGACTAGCTAATAGACGGAGACAAAATATTATTCCACGTGCTGTTCTTATGGAAAGGTGCAATGATGCAATGGAACAATTTGAATTGGCAGAAGAAAATTCCAGAAAAGCAAAACTTGCCGCTGCGTCTGCACCCGATGAAGACGGTTTTGTTACTGTATCATATAGTAATGCTGTGGGGAGTAAGCGAGAAATGGAAGAGGATAATACAACCTTTAGTAAGGATATGCTAGATCGGAGGAGAAAAGGAAATAAACGAAGTCGTAAAAAGAAGGATGGTGATGTTGTTTCAGGCTCCAGTGAATTGAAGGATTTCTATAGGTTTCAAATGAGAGAAACAAGAAAGAAAAATATTGAGCAATTGCGGCAGAAGTTCGAGGAAGATTTAAAAGCTGTCAAGAAGATGAAAGATCAAAAGCGTTATAGACCGTTTTCATAGTTTTTCTCGTATAGAACGTGAAACCAATGATTAAGATAATCCGAATTTCCATCATATATAGAAGAAACAAAATTCGTTTATCAATTTGCATTATTGTTTGCATGTCAATATTGAAAAATGTTTGTACATATAGAAGTATATAAAGTTATTAATTTCAACTCTTACTCTGCTGTATAAAATAGAGAATCGAAATTTGCTTTTTGTAAAGATTGATCCAATTTTCAATATAATACCATAAGAATTTTCAATTATTTTTAATTCCAAGTAATATGACTATATTTGGATCTGTTATGAGACTTGGTTGGTGGATACTTGAGGTAAAATTCAAATCATCATCATGCTTTTTAAAACTTTTTCTTTCATAAGTGTTGGTGTTAAAAAAAGTAGAGAAGTAGTGAGTCACATATTTTTAATGACTCGGACTTCTACTCTACGCATGATTCATGTAGAATTCATATCATTCATGCGTCCAATAATTATCAATAAAGAACAAATAAATAGAGAAGTCTAATTGGCAAGTTAGTCCGTCAGTCAATGATGATTCAAAGAAGCAAAAGAGATTTACCGCCATTCGAGGCAAGTATGAGGTGGTCACTTTTTGAAAATATCTTGTAACATGACAGTTCTCAAAATAACCCTCAGATTTTTATTTTATTGCAGCATGGCTCGCCAAATCACTGGATTAAGCAGCAGTATCTCAAAACCTTCAAAAATGTTTGTTCACTGGTTCCGCCATGGTGATCTACGTCTTCATGACAACCCAGCTCTTTGCCAATCGATTGCAAATGTAAAAGATTCAAGTACAAAAGATAATGGATTAGTTCCAATATTTTGTTTTGATCCTCGCTACTTTGGCCAGGATGCTAGGTCTGAATTTAATTCCATGAAGTGTGGACCACGTCGTGCCCAATTCATTTTGGAAAGTGTTCAGGATTTACGTGCTAATTTGGAAAAAAGAGGTAGTGGATTAATTGTTCTTGCGAGCACAAAAGCTGAAGACATTTTTGAATGCCTTCACAAAACTCAGGGCGATCCTAGTCTTGGGGAAAAAAACAACGGCTTACATATAACCTGTCAGGAAGAAGTCGCCAGTGAAGAAAAACGTATTAACAAATCTATTCAAGCATTAAACAACAAATATGGGCCCCTATCCTTAGAATCTGTTTGGGGCTCTACTCTCTACAACCCAGAAGACCTTCCATTTTATGATGGACTCAACGGTATTCCTGACACGTTTACGCCATTTCGCAACAAAGTTGAGAAGAATTGTGATATTAATGCACCACTAGGCAATCCAACCAAAGCTGACTTGAAACTACCCTCTGAGGCAATCATGGATACCATTATCAAATGCCTTCAAAACTACACCAATAATGAATCACCGCTTTCCTACATGCCAACCTTACTAGACTTGGGTTATACGCAAGAAGATATCGATTCCATGGAAAATCAAAAGTCAACTAATCTGAACTTTAAAGGTGGAGAGACAGCGGCTCTTGCACGTGTTGAAGATTACATTTGGGATAAGGATCTTCTCAAGACCTATTTTGATACACGCAATGGTAAGAAAGAACAAAAGAATTGATTCAATTGTGCATGCTTAGGTACAATTATACTTATCCAAAATTTGTGTTGATTATAATAATAGGAATGCTTGGAGCCGATTATTCCACAAAGTTTTCACCATGGTTAGCACACGGATGTCTATCTCCTCGTTATGTCGCAAAGGAATGTTCAGAATATGAACAAAAACGAATAGCCAACAAATCGACCTATTGGGTAGTTTTTGAATTATTATGGAGAGATTTCTTCAAATTTTTCGCCATGAAGCATGGAAATTCTATTTTCTTTCTTGACGGGACTTTAGGACGTGCAGCTCATGGGGAACACCCCAATTCTCGCAGATGGGGACTTGATAAAAGGCACTTACAAAAATGGAAGGATGGTATGACTGGTTATCCACTTGTTGATGCGAATATGAGAGAATTGAAAGCGACTGGTTTCATGTCAAATAGAGGTAGACAAAATGTTTGTTCATTCCTTGCAATTGATATGAACACTGATTGGAGATACGGTGCAGACCATTTTGAACAAGAATTGCTTGACTATGATATTTATTCCAATTGGGGCAACTGGTGCAGTGGTGCTGGGATGACAGGAGGTCGTCTGAATCGATTCAATATCGTAAAACAAAGTAAGGACTATGATTGTCATGGTGAATATGTGAAATATTGGTGTCCAGAACTTGAGAGTTTGCCGACTTCTCTTGTTCACGAACCCTGGAAAATGAATGCCGAAGAACAAGAAAAATATGGTGTAAAGATTGGAGTGGATTATCCATCTCCACTAGTTCAGCCATCAGCTTACGTCCCTCGGAACAAGGATGGTCGTAATAACGGTGGCGGGCGTGGACGCAAAGGGAAAGGTAAAGGAGGTCAGGGTAATAACAAGCGAAATGGCGGATCTTACGGCAGAGGACAAAGGCAAGATATGAAGAGTCTCAAACAAGGTTCTTATAAGATTCAGTAAAGGGGAAACAAAAATAAAGCTAAAAATCACATCATATTAAACTAATTAGAGTTTAAAATGTTAGGTTATTGCAATGCATTGTTCATGAACTCTTTCTATTCAATGTGATAGCTGATTTGAATGGATGGGTAAGGAGCTCTTCTTAGGTCATCATAATCCCTCTTCTTGCCTAGATACTCTGGATGAAAAATCTCGAGAGTAATTCTATTTCCAACAAAAAGCCTTAATGAAGCATTCACAGATACAGCAAAACGTTTGAATCGTTCCGAACTGAATACTTCAAATTTTGGTAAGATGAGCATTGTACTGAAGGTTTTCTTATTTCCATTATTGTTTTCTTTTTCTGATTTGAGTAACAAGGAGCTCACAGTTTGCCAAAGGTGAGTGTAGATTTCTTCTGCACTTTCATCGTATATTACCTTCCAATCATAGATAAAATCAGATAATTCCAGAGCTTTATTCAAATGCCCAATGTCTGTGTCAAAATTAGCAAATTTATGTTCCTTAAGCCATTTAGAAGTAATTTGAATAATCTCACGATCAGAAAGATCATCAAGGTTATGAGTCATTTTTCCATTGAAAACATCTGTGGATGGAGTCACTGAAGCCGAGTTGAAAAGACTTTCCAAAACATATTTTTGCTCCTCTAAAAGTTCGTCATGGTTAAGATCTTCTTCAACCAAGTCAAAAAGATTCTCTAGTTTGTCCATTTCATCATCCACTGGTTTAAATTGCAAACCAAAACATGGGAATGGAGAATTATTTGCTGGATGAAACATCCTTGGTGCATTCAAGTAACTTGGATGAAAGTGAGTTAAAGTAAACTTTTTACCGAAATGAGAACAGAAATCCTGGCAATATTCAATTGCTCTATGCAGCTTGGCCATGGTATTATAATCATATAGATCTGGACATTTAGGTAGAACAATCATGTACACTTTATCCTGTGTATTGCAATCAGAATTTTCATCATTTTTCCAATCGATAGATTCGTCGTCGCATATCTGTCCAATTGTAATAACATCCATTATTGCTTGCCAAAATCCTCCAAGAACTCCAGGTATTTTATCTTCTTCAAGAACGTTCATCCATAATATGCTAGTATACACTTCATTCCCAAATTCAGAACCAACGACTCCTGTATCCTTAGCCCACATGTACATTCTCTCTTTGACTGACGAAAATCATACGCCATATTTGAATCATAATAATTGTTAAAAAAATCATTCGAATAGATAACTTTGCTATATGATTTCAACTCACCTTCTTCAGTCGAAAGTTGACCGATTAATTCTTCATCGTAACTACCAACCAAACGCCTCACAGCAGATATTTTATCTTTCATTGCTTTTTGTTGGAGCTCTCGCTTTTTCCTTGGGCTAATATCAAAAGTCCAGTCACTCAAATCGTCCCCATCTTGTTGCCAAGGCGCTGAATATCTTGACTTATCATCAAAATACATTAGTGGAGATGTTCGGCATTTGCGACATGGAGAATAATTGTTAATAGAAGGAAGCTTATGAAGATTTGATTGAAATCGAGTATGTCTATAATACTGAAGAACGAACGTGAGACGAGGAATGTGAGTCCTTCAAGACATTGATAATTTAATTGTTGAGAATGAAGAATTTTATTCAGAACTTTACCTGATAATGTGTCAAGCCAAATGACAAATTGAAGCTCAATAAACATGTATAAATCAGAGCAACGAATTGAGATTCAGAGGAGCTAGCTTTTAATTTCGTCATTTTGATATAAATATCCTTTTGTGTCCTGTGAAGCCGTATTTTTGGCAACGAGAAAGCTTTCCTGACAGCAGATGTTACGAATCAATTTGTTCGGAGGGTGCAATATTGTGTTCTTTTCTTGTTAGAATTGTAGTACAAAAGGACGTATCTGCGTAGAAGATACTCATACTCGTACGGCATTTTCATACGAGCCAAATTGAAGCATCATATATTTGACCATTACAAAATGAAAATGAAAAGCATTGTAAGAGCAAGAATTGACTCTTTTCACCTTCTGCTGCTGATTTCATTTTTCCGATATTTGAAATTGTGTGAAAGCTCCATTAATAAATTAATTTACCAACTCAGTTGAGAATTATCTGTGTAGATCTTAAGTCAGATTTTGTTGAACAAAGTTATAAAAATTAAAGGATGTTTTTGATGTATCCAATCTTGCAAAAAAAGTATTATTAAATGCTTGTCTTCCATCACAAGTTGAAGTGATACCAAAAGAAATAATTTCTGCAGAAGATACAAGGGTTTGAAAACAGTAAGTCAAACAATATGTCTATTTCTTCTTTTATCTTGCATTATTCGATACACTTTTTATTCCTCATATGAAGGATGCATTTTTACTTTCAAGCAAAGCACAATAACGCGTGAAATATGATATACATTATCTTGAAAAGAGATGTTAATGCAAATAGATGTTAAATAGAAACTTTTTCATTTATTTGTCATGATCAATTAAACGCACAAGATGGGCCTAATTTTAGGTCAAACTCTTTGTTTTTACCGAATATATATATTTATATATATATAAATCCAATTTAGCCTTTACTTGTTGAAGCTATGTGTCAACAATACTATTTAAGCTAATGAAAGTCATTGGTCCATTCCATGATTACTCATGCATTTCAATATAAACACACGTTAAAAGATCACAAGATCAATCAATCTGTTCTACGAAATAAAGAATACTTCGCATAAGCTCTCTTATCTTCATCCCTGAATGGAAGATATAAAACACGGTCGAGGAATCCCGTGCGTTCTGCATCAAGAAATGGAGTACTATACACCTCATCCCAATACTTTCCACCTTTTTTATCCTTCTTCATATGTTCCACACACTCGGGTTCGTCTTCTCGTTCTTCTAGCATTAGTTCCACCAAATAGTTACAGGAAGCTACTCCACCTTCAATGTATCGAGCTGGTTCTTCTTTATTCTGATCATTAAAGGGTACATCATGAGAAAGTACATTCAAATTTGGAAGAAATTGAGCGGGCAGTTGTCCTTTAAAACGAGAAGGTAAAAATTCAAGCGTCGTAGTACTATATGGCATGAAAAACGATGAAGAAAATCTATGCCATTCACCACCAACACAAACAGTTATGTTTTCATCTTCGTTTGTGAGTGTTGCTAGATGATCATGTAAATGTTGATATAGTGATAATGGAGCTGTATAATAATTTGATAGAGCCATTGATCGTAAGATGGATATCGATCCAATACCAAGTAAAATAATGGTCCCAATTTTGGCGGATAATCCTTGTTTCCAGCTAACGAAACTAGAAATCACGTCTGTCCCAATACAGTTTCTTGGAGGTTTGAATAGGTTTGGAATAAGTGGATCCAAAATAATTTCTAGTGTCAATGCACAGCCGTAGCTAATTAAAGGATATATAGGAAATAAGAAGCGCTCCTCCTTATGAGGACGAGGAAAAAGAATAAAAACCCAAATAATCATTGGAACCAATATAATCCTATTGTTGTTTTTTTCATCCCAGGATATATTGGGAAGTAACGATAGCAATGCTAAAATAAAAGCACCATTCCAATTCAATATCAAATTCCTGACATAAAAGATCATGTCTTCAACTCCATATAACTCGTCTCCGTCGGAAAGAGCATTGTATTTGATAATATTGAAGGTTGGGAAAACAAAATCACCATAATAATAATAATCAATCGATGATACAGCTAATTGTATGATCAACGCGTGCTGGATAGTTCTACCTACAATGCGCAGAACATGCTTAGGACTCACTCTGATCCCACCACTTCCATCAATTGCAGGGTTGCGCGTGTTCAAAAGTCCATCGAGAAGTATTTTGAAACCCATCGGGACCCACAAGAGTGCACAGAAAGGCCATCCTGTGCCCAGGACAGCTACAAGTCCTAACATCACAGCTTTGCTTTCCTTTCCTCTCAAATAATATGAATAAGATAACATCAATATTTGCATAACAGTTGCAGATGGCAACAATGCAGGTGATGCATGAAACATTCCTGCCGAGAGAAGGCTTGTGAACAAAGTCCAAAAGGGAACAAGACTGTGTTTGGGAGTCAAACTTATAGCCTGAGATCCATCCTTAGTTTGACTCGTATCTGAATATATTCCTGTTGGAGCATTGCGATCCACAGAATCCATATAGATTGAGAGTGCTTGCACGAAACGTACTTCCGAATATCCAGTAAAAGCAGCAATGGTAGAACGTAATAATTGAAACAAAATCGTTTTAGAGATATTTACTGAGGGGATTATTGAAAGGAGGTTGAAAGTCATAGACATAATTTGGGATACAATGGAGAGTGGGAGAAGATAGGCATAAGTTCGAAGTGCATATTGAGATGCATATTCCCATGTTTGAAAGCCTCTGTTTCGTGTTGAATGGAACAATGTGAAAGACAAAATTATATGAGTATCGGTTAGATCCTTTAAAATATTGAGTACAATAGGATAGGCCTTGGGATAGAATATGAAGGCATTTTATATAGTTTGGGCATAAACTTCTGGAGCAAACACAAAAATTAGTGAAACTTTTCATCCAGTCAAAAACTCGGTTATCACCGTAAACTTACGTTCGAAACTGCATATAATGGAGAGGCTCCCAATAATTAAACACTTCATCGCAATCCATAATTGGGGCCATATTTGCGGTTATGACACGGAAAGAAATGACGATGGTCATGATCATTCCCCATGATGAAAGATACGAGGGAATGATTCCTTTCGAAAAAAGATATTCCATTTCCTTCGTTTTTTTTGTTTTGGTATCATCGGCCTTCTTTGCGGCATCTGATGTCATTTTAGTAATTGAACTTTTCTGGAAGTCGATGGTTTGTGGATATGAAATATCTCCTCGTGTTCCAATGTTGTGGCTCAGAAATGAATGAGATTGCAGACTTCCTGTGGTATCTTGCGTAGCCCACTCATATCAATCTACGACAAGTAAAATTCTTGAAATTTTGACATTAAAAAATGACACCATCATTCAAGTTCAGGAACCAACAGCAAATAAGAAAAGTGGAAAGACCAAATATATTCATTTACGACAGTTATGAACTACAAATACCACCATTACAAGCAATTTCAAATTACAGTCATGTGAATCAATCAATTGTAATAATTATGGATTTCTGATTGGTTTATCTCATTTTTAAAGCTATAGACCACACCTGAAGCAAAACTTGAAAATATAGTAGCTAATGAATGAATATTCGACATTCCAAAAAATGAGACCCATCATAATGGTTATTGATTACAGTATAAACTCCGTATAACCAAAGTATCCATACATGCATGTTTCGAACTTCACCTTGCAATGAAAGCCGTTGTGGTCATTTGAATTATTCTTTTCCTGATAAATAAGTATTTTATACTTGATTTTCTGGTGAATTCTTCATTGCGCATTATTCCTCAAAACTTAATGATGTGACATTTTAGACTGGGATTGTAGAGAGTATAAATTGACTTGGATGTATACCTGTCGATGACTACGATAGAAAAGATAAAATTGAATGTTAGTTGTAAATTGTAATCGCTGAAGGACAAAATATGTATTTGGGGAGGATGCATCTCATATATCTAAAATATCATCTTCATTTAATAAAATCGGAATACACTTGTCTATAAATTTTATAATCACTGATGCAATTCAATGTTGCTCCAATTGTACATGTATTACGCACCAAGTTTGACAACAGTCATTTGATGTTTAGAATGAACCTCATCATTCAAAGAGGTTCCAGATTAATTTCAGCTTCGAATCATAATTGCCTGGATTTGATTTGCACCATGTTCATGAATCTTTCATTGCGCATTGTCATTTCGTCTTTGAGAAAGTCTTTCGCATTCACATCCTACTTTTGAAGATTTGATAAGATATGATTCTCTTGTGAGTTTTCCTCCACATATTTTTTGAACTACTATCATCATTATTAAAATTCTCTCTCGTATCTACAGCAGTGAGTATATTTGAATACGGGCGTTAAAGCGACTTTCACTAATAAAAATGAAGTAAATCCTCCGAGTTCTCTCGTACAAGTCGATAGTAGGAAATCTCGTGGAGACGAGATGATTCAAGGGTATAGAAAAGAAGCACCGCACAAGTGGTGAAGAACAACCAACGTCGCAAATTCACTGCAACAAACAAAATCAACTTCCAGTTTGACGGAATCAACGGATAGCACAAAAATAAATCCATACCAATTAAGTGAAATAAAACATATCGTCAAATATGGACCAACTTAACCCAGAACAGCAACAAGCAGTTATGATGCAAGCCCAGCAAGAAGCAAATCAACGTATCATGCAGTCAATGATGACAAGTATGACTGAGAATTGCTTCAAGCTATGTGCAGGAACTTCCGTGAGTCTTCCAACCAATTCTGGGTCTTTTTCCAGGAATGATGCATATCTCTGAATAAAAGAACTACATCATTCCAAAGTTCTCTGCCAGTGTTGCTTCGCTGAACGTCACAGGATGAATGATATTTTTATAAACTCACCCGTATTGTTTTCTATTTCTTTTCGTTCGTAATTTTTTCATTATTCATTGAAAATACAATATCAAATAGGGCGATCGTCTTGATTCAAGGGAACAGTCGTGCATGGCCAGTTGTCAGGATAGGTATTTAGATACAAGACAACAGGTACAAGAAGCAGTTCAAAAAAGAGAAAATATGCGGTAAAATGAGATTTGTTGAAAAGAAAAATACTTCTCATCAGAAATAGATATGACACTGATATTTTAGAGTTCGATAGAAAGATATGATGTATTGCAAATTCTAATTTTTTTTGGAAATCGAGAAATATCATTGTGAGAAGTCTCATTTTGCGAGATAAAAGTTTCTATCTAATTTTTATCCTAATAATGAGTTTTTTTGTATTTGATGTATAATCGAAGTTAGTGTGCTTGTTAGATATAAACGTGTTGAGCACACAGGAAGCTCATTTTCGAGAAAAAAATTTTGAAGAGAGATGATGTCTTATTTTTATCACACATTTTAATCCCTGCAATGTTCAATTCAACTCTGAATGAAAAATATTGCAATTAAATCATTAAACCATTCTTTGTTTTCACACCATTTTTCAAATCCGTAAACGAAAAAGTTTCACCAATTTAGCAAGAGCGGGAATAGTCCTAAGTAATGAACCGACTCACATGAACTTAAGCATATGCGCATGCCCTTTTAGTTAATTAGGAGTCATAAATAAGCTATAAGTTATTTTATTTAGGAGGAAGAGTTTTCAATAAGTTTGAGTTAGAATTTAGCGCAAATACTTCAAGGATATAAAAAAATAAATAGAGCAAATAAACATTCACATGTACCATCTTGGTTCAATCAAGTCGTATCTGCTGAAAACAACTTTCTCCACAACAAAAAGAGTTGAGTAGAGTTTGGTACGGAAAATAATTCCCGTTCCGCTGAATCATGCAGTGATAGTAGATGCGACTTTAAAATTGGCCAATTATTTGCTGAGTTACCTTATCTTTAGAGCATCACATTCTTGGGAACGAGCAAAAATGAGAAAACACATTTTAATATGGCTAAATTTCGCTGTAATTTTTCTCTTGATCGAAGGTCGAAAAGGTGACAATACTGCTGGACCTTGTAAACCAGGGAAAAATATTGATTCGGCTGAAAATATGTATATTGATGAAGATTCTATAACAGGTGGCAGGATAGATTGTGTGAATGGCACTGCCGGTATATATCCTTGTAAAAATGTGGCTCTTGAGTCGTATGTGCCAATCAAAGCTCTAAATCATGGAGAACCATCTATAGCAAATGATCTATGGGGCTGGACCAGCAATGATGGAAGAGAATTTGCATTAATAGGATTGTTTGACGGAGTTGGCTTCGTGGAAATAACGGACTCAATCAATCCAAAAATTCTCGGTAAAATTCCTTCTCACACAACTTCCACGTTTTGGAGAGACATTAAGACGTATCAAGATCATGCTTATATTGTCTCTGATGTTAAGGGACATGGCATGCAAGTATTTGATTTGACAAACCTTTTGAATGCCTCTTCTTTCGAGACATATACTATTTTTTCTCCAACAGTGCATTATTCAGATTTTGGAAGAGCTCATAATATTTTTATCAACGAAGAAACTGGCTTTGCGTATGTTGTAGGGTCAAATAAGTGTGACAGTGGTTTATATATGATTAATATTACTTCTCCATCAAATCCAACTTTTGCCGGGTGTTACGCAGATAGTGGATATGTACATGATGTACAGTGTGTTCTTTATAATGGTCCAGATTCAGAACATGGTGGGAAAGAAATATGTTTTGCAAGTAATGAACTTGAAGTTGATATCATCGATGTTTCAGATAAACAAAATTCGGTATTATTATCAACCTTTCAATATGTTGATGAGGAATACACGCATCAAGGATGGCTAACTGAAGACAAAAATTATTTTCTTATCGATGATGAATTAGATGAATATAATGGAGAGGAAAATACGAAAACATTCATTTGCGATGTAACAGACCTAGACAATCCTGTATGGTTGGGTACTTACACAGCTCAATCCAGATCTATTGATCACAATCAATATGTCCGGGGAAATTTTGTTTATCAAGCAAACTACCAGTCAGGACTTCGTATTTTAGGGCTTGATTTTATTTCAATGGGTATTTTATTTGAAGTTGGATATTTTGATACATATCCAGAAGATAATACAAATGAATTTAGTGGTGCTTGGAGTAATTATGCCTACTTCGATTCTGGTGTTGTCATAGTAAGCGATATAGAACGAGGTCTATTTGTTGTAAGACCTAGACTGCAAAGTAGAGCGAGTGAATTTGAACCGTCTCTAGAAGAAAACTTTCCGTTGTGTCCGGATGGAAATAAAGCATATCTAAATGTATCAATTGAGGTAAACGAGTCTAATGATCAGATATCTTTGCATCAAAATTTGAGGTATATAACTGCAAATCAAACTAAGTGGATTGCACTGAATGATGCGAACTGGATCGCAAATGATAATACTTATGTGTGGGGTGAATGTCTTGATCGAGATTGGTGCTTGAATTTCCATATTTTCTTTGAAGAATTAAAAAGAAATTGTTGCAACGATGCAACTGTTGTCTTTTCAATCGATTTTGAAGGTAAGAGTTGAAACATAGTTTCGAAAAAATGATTTATTGGAAAAGTAAGAGTCTAACATCATTTTTTTTGCATGCTTATAGGCGAACGATCAATAGAAGAACTTAATCACTCTATTGCATACGAAAGTTACATAGGAAATTGCGAAGGATTTGCTGTTCTGCGAACTGAAGAAAGTAGCTCTCACAATGAGAATATAACCCACAACTCGTCATATTATTCTCAGAATACAGCGGGAATAATCTTGAATACATCTGCATCTAATGAGACTGGATATAACGAATCAATTTCCAATCACAATATCGAAGGCTCTCGAGTGGATGGAGGTTCAGCTCAACCTGTTGAAAGTGAGAATTTTAGGGCAAACTCGAATGACTACAATTCTTCATCTATTTTTATCCCACAACAAGAAGTTTTCATATCGAATCTTGATGCTGTAGTTGGCAAATGGCAACGTGGATCGTGGAATGCAGATATAGTTGCAACAGTCTCAGATGATATGAGTTCTCACGTAAGTGGTGTATCGCTTTTAGGAGCTGATCAGAGTGGTGAACAAGAATTCTCTTGTACGACTGGATTGTCTGGTATGTGCACATTACAGTTAAATAATATATTTGACGAAAAGATCATATTTCAAATTGTTCGGCTATGGAAAAAAGATTACACTTACAATGAAAAGAAAAATCGCGATTTGGATGGTGATTCTGATGGGACCTTCATTTCTATTACGGCTCCTCTACAATCAAACCTTAGATAAACAAGAAAAAATAAGAGGAGGATACAAAATTAAGTCATGAATATGTTCACATCTAGTTTTGAAGGGATTCAAATGAATATTATTTTTCAATTTATTTACGTCTATCAAATTAACTTTTTTGCATATATATCGCATCACACTCTCAAGCCGTCTGAATCAAAATCTTTCTCAAACATAAAAAACTCAATTTCTTCAGTTTATTCACAGAGATTTCATTACAATTAAGAAATCAAGGAAAACTTTACAAGTTCATGAAATCACAGCACATCTGTTTCTTCGTCAGTATCATCAACATTTTCTTCACCTAGCAATAAGGATGTTAAGGTATCAGGATTAACCCACTTGTTTGAATTAGCTTCTTCTTTTGGTAAGAGAAAAGAGAATACGGATCCAACTGCATAAATGAAAGCACCTAATATAAACATGGTACCCGGACCCATAACTGCACCATTTATTGTAGCATCGAAAACAGAATTGAGCATTACTGGACCTATAGCACTAGATAAAGCATTCAATGAAGTGAATACACCTTGAGTCGATCCTTGCTCGTGTTCATTAACATTAAAAGACATCATAGAAGATGTGGTTGGGAAAACCATCGAACTGACACCTGATAATATTGTAGTTGAGAATACTACTAAATGCGAAGTGAAGAACCCGTAGGATAAGTTGTAAAAGATGCCGAAAATCATGCCAATAATGACTGTCCATCGTTCCCCATACTTCTGAATCAAATTCTTCAAAACGTAAGTTTGCGAAATCAAACCAAAGAGTGAGAATAAAGAGATATAGATCGCTGTATCAACATCTGTAAAATTTAATTGACCTTGCACATAAAAAAGGAGAACAGCCCTATCTCCAGATTTGATTAAGGCTGCCATGACAATAACAACTGAGATGTAGCGAAAGAACCAATTCCGATTCAACAAAGCCATTTCTGTGACAGGTTTGAATAAAGTTGTTGCGAGCGTTGCACCATTGGCTAATTCCTCCTCTCTTTCATCGATGGCCCTTTGTTTGTTTTCTTCTGACAGTGTTTCTGGTAGGTAGAAATATGCATAAAAGAAACCTATAACACAAAAAGAACAGCTTAAGATAGACCCACTTAAATGACCAAAAATTGCAGCAGCTGCAGGGACAAGAGCAATTGCAGCGAATCCACATATTTGAATAAGACTAAAACTTATAGCACGTAGAGTAGGTGGTACAATGTCTGCCATAAGAGCAAAACTAAGACCAAACCAGTTGAACAGCCCTGGCCCTGCAGCGAATATGAAGTAATATATTGGGTCAATGGGAAAGATTTGAATAAGAAGGAGAAAAAGTGGCCCTAGACTTGCAAAAAATATCCCCAATAAATAGAAGCCTGTAAAACAAGAATTGAAGAATTAGATACAGTGTTGAAAAGACATTAATTATTCGCGTTTCTGAACATACCCTTTCGGCCCCAACGATCACTTAAAGACCCCACTAAAGGGCTGGTAAGAAATAAAAGCGAATACTGTGCAAAACCGGAAAAAGAAGCTTTTTTCTGTGCTTCGGCAGAAGCGAGTTCACAAGCGTGATTATATATACCATTGCCTGAATCAATGGAACACGACTCGCCTGTGTATCCATAATGTATCTTGGCATAACTGTCTTGTGTAATAGCAGGTGCCTAGTTGAAAAAGAGGTAACAAATGGAAGTGTTAATTTCCACTTCTTCGTTTCTTTGATCAAAAGTAAGTGATGACATTATTCTCTACTCACAATCCCTAATGTTCCGAACCCAAACGATAGGAAAACACAAACCAATAATAGTTGGAATGCTCCATCAGTCTCAAATAGCTCGTTGATGAACTCTTTGTAGGGTTTGTTGATGGTATCTGATGCGCACATAACAGAAGGTTTTGGACAAGAAGTTATTTCCTTTCTGTGCGGTACAGAAGATATTTTGTTATAAAATCAAAACGTGGGAATATACTTTTGTAATAAGTTCTAATTCTCGGACTGGAAAAAGCTTGCAGGTGGCAGAAAGAAGCTCCTTTGGTAGTTTATGGCATTCGACTATATGTGTATTCCTTTCATACGCAATTCTTTGTTGAAAAGAAATTAAATAAATAGAGGATTAGATTTTTAGCTTTTTCTCGGACAGCTCAAAAGCTGAGATATTGTTTGCACGTAGGATCAAAAAATGAAACTCCGACATAATCCACTGCATACTCTCTATGATTAGATTAGAATTTTCTTCCCCTAAGAATGTAAATTTACTTAAGTGTTCATTCCCGTTGTAGCATTTATGATGATGTCACACAAACATGCAAATTTAATAATAAAATTGGAATAGCTGCTTATGAAAAAAAATTAAATTATCTATTTAGGGATTATTGCCATTTTTGAAATCTCAAGGAAATAAATAAAATGAAAATGAACTTTTACTATTGTGAAGAATACGCCCTCTTAACCAGAACAACATGAGAATAAAAGAGTAATTAGATTACTTGAATTTGCTTAAATAAATATTTGAATTTATTTAGACATACTAATGTGTGTATGAATTTTCTTTCCTGCTTCGTAAGGAACAAAAAGAAAAGATTCTTGTGATTAACACGAAAACGTGGTATATCATTCGAAGTACGTTTGATGGAATTATTTCTTCGTCATCCGATACAAGATGATGCAAGTAGCAAGTTAAATAAAGTGGAACGAAGGTCAAGTTATGAGAAAGAAATTCTATGCGAATGGGAATTTGCACATCATCTCTGCTTCAGTCGTATTTATATTTGATGTATATATTCCCTTCTGAACTTTTTTCTCTATAAAATCAAAGATCTTTTGAATTTGTATGACCTAGTCAGAAATTATGAATTTAATTGACTGGAATGGCATGTGCTCTGGAAAGGTCAAATCGTATGTTAAATGATTTAGAGGTGGGGTTTGAATGTATTTTATGACAACCATATAAGTGATATGCTAAAGATAGTGATTATGGTACTAAACCTAATCCTCGTATAACTGCTAATGTATCTCCATCTCTGTTGAATTGAGTCGTGCCAAAACCAATTTCCACAAAAGTTCTATTTCGTGCAATTAATGCTGTGGTAGAGAGAAAATTTGCAAATTTTCTTTCCAATGATTGGTGATGAAAAATATATCCATTAATGATGTTCATTTCCAGCAGTCTTTTGTTTCTGAATTGCCGATTTTCTTATTTCTTAGCATCCTCCTCATCGTTATTTCCATCATCTGCCTTCAATAGTCTTCTGAAAAGTTCATAACTAACAAAAAACATAGCATTCGCAGGAATCTTATGCATTAATCTGGGAGCACTTCCTTTCAAAAAAGCTCTGGGGCCTTCTTCTATCCATGTTCGTTGAGCACAGTCCCAGACACCTGCATAAGGTGTTGCTCCAGTTTGCAATCTAGTTTTAATCACATCCAAAGGGTTCGTTAGATAACTCCCGACCCCTCCAGCAATAGCTCCAGCCACCATGTCTCTCCACCATCCAGAGGCTAATTTGCTCGAAGTTTTCGATTTGGAGGATGATGGTTGAATCGAATTATGCTTATTCACCCAATTGTCTCGCAAATATTCATATGTTAGTAAGGTGAAGATAGCATAAGGAATATCTCTTGCCATTTGAGATGATATCCCTCCCAATGGAAAAAATGGTCTGATTGTTAATTTTCCGCCCTCAGTCATCATAGATGTTAGAGCAACCCATGTATTGGGATATTGATTCATTTGAAGCTTTTGTTTGACCACTTCGTAAGGGACACGTGATATTGATGCTATGGTATTTCCAATGGCGGCTGAAGTAGCGATAGTAAGAGTACGAAGGAGTCGATCACGACTCTCCACATCGTTTGTAGGAATAGATGCTGTAAGACTCTTTCCACTCCCAAAATTTTGTTGCAGGTAGGGTCCTACAATGTTTTTACTATAGGAATAGATCCCGAAATAGAGACCAACAGAAGGCATAGCACCAATAGCTGCGACACCCAAACCAGCGTAAAATCCCAAAAATCCTTGTCCTCTTTTAAGAACTAGTTGAGCAGCATCATAAAAAGAAAGGGAAGAAATAGTAGAAGTTGTGATATGCTCTTGTTGAATGGTTTTGATGGTATCAAATGGAGCCAATGCTGTTTTCGAGCAGATAGCTCCTAACGCCGATGCCAGGGAGTTTTTAAGACCAGTTATGGCTGCTTTACGGTTGTTTTTAGTCTTTGGTGGAGACATTTGGCTTTTAGATGCTCCCCCTCGGCAGCTGAAAACATTGTGTTTCAGAGAAGAGGGTATTGGATGGGAGAAATGATAGCTAGTTTGTGTTGAATGATATTTGTTGTGGTCATTGTAAGGTAATGTTGGGGAAGGAAGAGATGAGGCTTCTATCAAAAGCAATAGATTTTGCGAAATGACGGCAATCAGTAAAAGATGTTTTGCAAACATTTGTCGGTTCAATTAGTTTGAGATGCTGCTCTTATGGTGCACCCTGAGGACATAAACTTTTGATGATCACGATAAGAAATCAAGGCCTCGATGGATGATGTCATCATATAACCATTCTTCGTAGAGTTACGCTTTAAAACATACTGATAAAAATGCGAGTTAAAAAATGTTCCTAAAACACGAAAAAATGAACGGATGTCATCATGCTGTGTAGATATCTATATATCTTTTCCATACATCATATAACCGTGTCAAAGAAATAAATGAATTAATCTTCAACTAGCTAGAAGTATCAAATAGTGTAGTTTGCAACGCTCATCCATCGTCATGATACAATCAAAGATAATCCCCAACTTCATTTTCTCTTCTTTGCTACTTTGTGGCGCTAACATATCTCCTACGGTAGCTTTCACCTTTATTCCAGCTTGGAAATCTCAGAAAGCTCTTGGTCCCATGCTGAAAAGTCACAGACTCAAGTCATATACCACCAAATCAAGAACACTTTCAACCTCTTCTCTTCAAATGAGTGATATCATTGCTGACAATTACTTCATGCTCAATGGAATAGCAGCAGGAATAATTTTATCCATTGGGACATCCGTAAGCCGAAATGTACAAGCCGATCAAGCCTGGGAAGAACGTATTAAGACAGCACAAGCACGTCAAATGGCAGAAAGTGGAAATACGGATGGATTAACAGAGTTAGACTTACGTGCGCAAATAGCGGAGAATAGTTCAAGCATGTACGGACCAGAAGCAATGGAACGTAGAGAACGACAAACGAGAGAAAGGAAAGATGATTTTGATGTTGATGATGAAGAAGAAGATGATGAATTATCACCGGAGGAAGTTTTGGAATTCGAAAAAATGTATGGAGTTAAGTATGACCCTTATTATGATCAGGCATATTACGAAGATGAGCTTCCGAATGATATGGAATTTTCTGTTGATTCCTATTTTGGGGATCGTATTTATGAAAATGGGGAGACATTTTTCAAAGACGGTGGTAAATACTATAGGAAGGGATCCAAACCCAAGTCAAGTTTCTTTAATTGGGGCAAAAAGTAATTACTTGAATATATCTGAAAGCACAAATCAGATTAGATGAGCCAATGCAAAATTAGATACCTTCTTTTTACTTTACATAAAATAGCGTTCAATTAATCAGAATAATAGAAGACATTTATTTTTAAATATGTTTAAGAAAATAATATTTAAAAGCTCTTCAAAATCACACAATCAAATGAAACAAATATGATAAGAGTTACAATGGTACAATACAATATTGAAACTATTGTGCTCTTGTAACATAATGTCCATTTCCAACAGGTATGCTGAAATCAGATTCTTCCAACTCTCTCCTTGATTGAACGCTTCTTTCACGTGAGTTTTCAATTCCACTTCTCCTTGCATTCGAACTTGATGAATTAGTATTTGTATTTGAAGCATTTACGTTCATGATATTTCGGTACCCATCACGAATGAATTCTTCACGAGCTTCAACGGCCTCCTTTGACCTAATATATCCACCACCTTCCGTTCCTTCCACAATGACATTGCTGTCGCCTACTACATCTACAATCATTTCCATTATTTCTTCTTCCTCCTCTTCTTTCATTTGAAAAAATCGCCTCCAAAGTGCCCTGGTTCACATTGATTAGTTTTAATTAATAACACTTTGAGAAAATCAATCACGACAAAAGTCTAATCTATCCAAGCAACAGGGATAAGCAATGATAAACCTATCTCAAAACAACTTACAATTCTGCCCACGAATTTGGGCGTGGTCCAACTCCTGCGTTCACACGAGGGAACATTCGAAAAAGAGAGAATAATCTACTCGTCATGATGCTGCGTTTATAAAGTTTTCTTGATGGGATGCACAAAATTCCAATCTGAGCGAGGGAATCTAATGAAGACCGTATTTCTTTTCTTCTATCCAATAGGAAATTCCTTATTACAAAAATAAGGAGTGATAAAGATGATTGATGAATATTTCAATGGGTTGCGAGATGGTTCACCTTGCAGGAATTGATTGACCTTGTTGATTCCCTCTTTTGGCGACGCTGTATTTTCCAATAATTATACGAATATGTACTACAGTACTACGTAAAACTTGCGAAGAAGTAACACTTGCATATGACGTCATCATTTATATCATTCTGCTTCTTTCCAAGGATTTTGAGAATTTATTGTTTCTTTTTTTTTTTCAGAACTCAATTCTCAGATAATTACAAAATAGAGAAACATGAGAATTAAACTTCGTAAAGTTCACTCTCGAGAGAGAATGCTCCAATAGGTGTCATGCTGAAAGAAAGACTCAGAATACTGAGTTTCTTTAGTTTTCTTAACATATTCATATGCACACCTTTGTGCAGCATGTACGGGACGGTGCAATAAATAAAAAACGAAGAAAAATTAATCAGCAGCAAAAACCAAGTCTACCGCCGTAGGGTCGTGCAAATGTAGGAATCTGACGTACGACTGAGGAGAACTGATTTCTATCTCAGTTGCCATAATGTGCTCTTCTTGCAACAAATTTTATTGAGAGAAATACAATTCCATTATGCATGACACAGTCATCGACGAAAAAATGTCGTTTTGGAGAACAATAAAAACGATCTTTCAGCTGGATGCCCTGCCACAGCTGCTGCTAACGGCTGCACTTCTATCGATTGGCTTGGGAAGTTTTGCTGGATTAGTAAGTTTAATTATTTATTCGAGAGAAAATACTAATATAAATATTCATATGGAATTTTACTAAAAACTGACACAAATGCTTTCCCTATTGACAATACAGGAACCCGCTATAATTTCAGATCGATATGCTCGATTAAATCATGGGTATACAGGTACTCTGTGCTCTAGCATAGACAGTGATTTAATCCCAAACGCCTGTACTCTAGGATCAGCCGATGCTCAAAATGCTGCATCGATTGCAAGTTTTGTACAATTTGCCTTCACGTTCGTCACAAGTCCACTAGTAGGATCACTAAGCGATCGCTATGGTCGAAAACGTGAGTATTCTTTCTTTTCAATTCATAGGGGATGAAAATCTTATTTTTATTGCTAATTTTCATTGTCGTTATTTTCGCTAATAGCTTTCATTGTATTAGGGATCTTTTTGTTTATTTTAACTCCAACCGCACTTTTTTTGGTACAACTTTTTCCCAATATGAATCCGGACTTGTATTACATTATAAAAACAATGCAAGGATTTTGTGGCTGGTTTATTCCATGTTTTACAATTATGTCGGATGTAGCACCAATAGGAATCCGAGCAATGGGTATTAGTGTCATCGTTGTCACTACTGAAGCTGGTATCCCAGTTGCACCTATATTAGCATCTTTATACGGCAATACTGTTGCAATCGGTATTTCGTTAATATTTTGCTTTCTCGGTTTACTAGTTGCCACATTATTCCTTCCAGAAACCTTGTCCGCTGAAAATAAAAAACGAGCTATAGACAAAATGGAAGAAGAGATGCAAAATAGCACCAATATTTTCAAATCTCTCTTCCGTCCCATGAGGGATTTGACCATCTTCAATCGAAATTATTGTTTACGTCTCATTGCAGTGGTTTACTTAGCAAGTGAAACAATGAAATCAGGAGAAAAAGTTTTGTTTTTATTTTATGCAGAGGGTCAGATTGGATTTAATGCACAAGATACGGCTCTTTATGTCTTTATCAAAGCATTTGCTGGGATTCTTTCCCAGCTATTTCTTTTAAATTGGTGTGTACAGAGACTTGGTGAACGAAAAACTGTAATTGTAGCTCTTACAATAGGATCGTTATACAGTTTCCTTTACGGATTTACAAGCAACAAAATATTGATTTTTGTAGTGACGTTTTTTGCCTCTGGAGCTGGAATGTGTTTTCCTACGACTAATTCAATCATGACTTTTAATGTTGAGAAACATGAACAAGGAACAGCACAAGGAGCATTTTTGGCTCTACAGGCTGTAGCGAATGCAGTTGGGCCCGTAATTTTGAATTTTATTTTTCAACAGACTTCAACTGGGGCATTTTTAGGAGCTAGCTCTTTTTTCTATGTGGGTGCTTTGGTGTATGTTTTTGCAAATCTTGCAGCAATCGCTTTACCACCAGATCAGTCAAATTCTGCTAAAATTCAGTCGAGATCTGGAACATTGGCTGCTCTTTTGAGTGAAGATATCGGGGAAAATGATGTGATCTAAAGTGTATTACAAAGAATATTTATTTGATAAATAAAGTTAAACAAGTGTTGAAAGAGAATATAATTGATATTTATCTATACTGAAACATAACTCTTTTAAAAATAATGAAATGAACATCGTCATCAGCCCAAATTTTATATTTTTTTTCTTTGAGAGGTTGGTGGATATTTTTTTGTTCGGTAAAATCAGAATA
>Ga0209092_10001547_pt1 | contig 22272 bp, 14 predicted proteins | sample FraStrMetagenome_FD_187446 | JGI IMG/M metagenome (GOLD analysis project Ga0209092, IMG submission 187446) | Marine eukaryotic phytoplankton communities from Arctic Ocean - Fram Strait ARC3M Metagenome (SPAdes) (version 2) | ecosystem: Environmental > Aquatic > Marine > Oceanic | place: Fram... | reverse complement strand
ATTTTTTTCTCGTATTTTCTCGTATTGTCCTACGTACGTACGGTTTTTAAGAACATCAAAAACAAAAAAAACTAATTTTTTCGTTAAAACGTGAATATCTCGGGAAGGAGAAGGAATTGGGCCAAATGAAAAATTTTAAAATTCATAGAAAAATTAATAGAATCTGCTAAGTAAAATATTATTTAAGTTTAATACTTAGGTAAATAATATTCAATTACGAACATTCATTTAGGATTAATCATACTAAGTGAGAAATTACTTATGTCTAAAAGGGAGTGACATTTAGAGACCCTAGATTCCCTATTAGAAAAAAGTTGTATTCAGAGCTGGATACAATTGAATGATCGTCTCTGACTCAATGTTCATCTTCATGATGGATATAATTTACTTCTATTTTTCGGGCATATTTTTATTTTTTGCCTAATAGACAGAATGACAGTGCACTGTAGGGGGCTTGTGCCCTCCCTAGATTAGGGGGGCCCACAGCCGATGAACATAATGATAATTGCATTTTGAGGATATTTATTACAAGCGAGATTTCTGCATTTGGCTAAACTACACTTACAAGAATTTCATCAAAAAAATCGGTGCAAGTATTATGCTAGCTACGGTATTATATTTAGTGTCCTAAATTCTATATATGACTTTTGGGTAACTATTGTAGGATTTCTGACATGGACTGGCAGAAAGTATACAATATTCTTTCGCACTACAAATCTACTAGTTTCTGTGCAGTTCAAAAATATTCAAGTTTATTTTTGCTTTTGGGTAACTATTGTAACCCAAAAACAATACCAGATTTCTATGCATATGATTTGAATTACTTGTATTTTGTAGCAATATGATTCCATTACATCTAGAACCAAAAGCATTCTTCTACGAATTTCAAGCTTTCTTTATTTTCAATTAATTGAACATGAATATCAATCAACTTGCAATTAAGGCTATTCAAGATCCTACTACCACAACAACCCAGACATTGGTCCCATATGATAGCAATGGACCAAGCCCTGTTGTAGTGGACATTACGAAGAGGGTTGTTGAACCAAGTTCAAGAATGAAGTACACCAATGAAATTATTAGGTTCCTGTTGTGGATTTATGATGAAGAGGAATCAATTCACAGTCTTCTCCTGGAGGAATGGTTTATCATTAAGCTTGACTGGGCGTCAATTCAAGACAATGGTATCACGTCCCGTCCTGTTATGAGAAAAGTCTGTAGAACTGCAGTAGAAGCAATTAATAAAGCTTCTCATAACTGCCCCATAATTTTGGCTTCATTACCATTCAATATCTTTTCTCATTACCTTATCACAAGAAAAAAATGACTCATCTTACCTATCAAAATCAGCATACAATGGAATAAGAAGGAGTTCTTTGCAACATCTTTATTGCATGAGTGGACAACAAGTAATGAGTGTTGAAATAACCACAGATCTTGTCCACTTCATGGCAGGATTAAAAAGGACAATTACTAGCGAGAAAATGTTGCAAGGTAAAACACTTGATGAAGGCAAGCGTGTAATGACTTTTGAGGGTTATGAAAAAATGTGTGAGATTCTGTACAAGGGTAAAGATGATGAATTTTTGTTTGCTCACTCCTTTTTGATAATGGAATGGAATTTAATGGCACACAGCGATAATTGTATTAATATGAACATTAACAATGTTCAGTTTCAGATGATGCTCTAACATTTTATTTTGGTAAATCCAAAAGAAATCAATATGTATTAAATGGTGAGAAACCGTGGCATGTTTATTCAAATCCATTTATCCCCCATCTCTGTCCTATCTTAGCATTGGCAAAATATGCTTTATCACATCCAGATGTTTTGCCAACCTCAATTTAAAAAGGGGTGCATTAATAGTATAATATAGGCATTCAGCAAAATCAACTACAACATTAGGTCTGTAAGTAAACTTGAGGCAACAAAATCAAGCTTGAAAATTGATATAAAAGTATGTATGTATAGTTTTATAGTACACATCATTTAATATTTCTTGCACTAAACCTCCTTTTTGCCAAAATTCTATGAAGAAAATGCTTAAATCTTGCGTAAAATTGGTGGGGTTAGGAAGTGGGACTAGTATACAGCAGTAGCCTTTCAGTTTTGAACAAATTCTAGTATAATTAATTTTAGACAATTGATGGTCAAGTTATGATATTGACCAAGACCAGTCATCATGCCATGTCCAGTCAAAGCCCTCTCTACACTGAAGCTCCACCTGAGGAACTCTGCAGTGGCGCTCCGACTCTTCAAGTATGAGATTGGGAGATCATAAGCAGCAGAGATGACCATACCAGGACTTGTCTTACACTTGAGTACAGAGTATTCTCATTTGCCAATATTGCTTTTTGCTGATGCCCTGTCCCAAGAGATAACTGGGACAATCTGATGATGATTAGAATTTTTCAAAACAGACTTACTTACTTTCATCTTGATGCAATCAATACACTTTAAATTTAGAGCAATGGCATTATGCCCTAGGATGCAAGGACTTGCATATAGAATTAATCTAAAGACAAAGTTAAAATAGTGACAATTATGAGATTATTTGACTTTTGTATTTTTATCACAATTTAAATGCACATCTCATGAGAATCACATATTGGAACCCATATTATTTCAACAGTGAGTCTTTTGGCCAGGCAGATGGTTGATGTTCTCTTTGTTTATGTCCAGCAGTGTTGTCTCTCTAAAATGACAAGTCATCTGGGTACTACCCAATGCATATACAGCAGCTTCAAGATGTCTTTCTACAGTTGACTTCCTTGCAAGGGGGGGGAGACTTTGAAGATTTGATTTGATTTGATTTGATAGGCAACCCCAATGACGTCATTTTAGGATACTGGTTTTTTATACAAATAAAAGAAGTCTTGGGATCTAAAGTATCTGTAGATGGCGGGATGTAGTTATGGCTTAAATTCTAAGTAAAGTTCCCCCCACCCGTGATGGAAATTTAAATGTAGCCTTGATTGATGGAAGATACTTGTGCAATCACAATCTGGTAGATTGAATTCGCCCTTGGATAATTGCCAAAGCTCTTTCTGTCATTTGTTTAACACATGATCTTCTAGGAAACCGGTGTTTTTTATTTCCAGAAGTTTCCTGTAAGCTACTTGTTCTTGAAAGTTGAGAGACTAAGTTATAATAAGTTGTGCTTGTTTTGGATAATATAGAAGGATGGGTGATATCTTTGAATGTAAAATACTTAAAGCTGAATATACTATTTGTGAAAAAAAACCTGTTATAAATAGATTTTGTTGTCCAGGATTAAAAATTGGATATGATGTATCGCGATGTACCGTACCCTGCAAAAAAATACATATCATTACTGACTCTTAGTACAAGTTGTAACCTGAGTGAAATCCTCTTCATTTGTCTTCAAATCTATAAAAGTAGTAAAAATTCGAACCATGAGTTGCTTGAGTGTTCTCAAGACAACTTGAGACAAAACGAAAGCATCTCGGTTTTCATAATTGATAAGGAAGTCGAATCAGGAACGAATCTTGCTTTATTTAATTTCTTCTTCCTCGTAGCAAATTACTGTATGTTTCAATTTTTCTCTTTTTTAACTACTTTATTTTATTTTTTTAGTTTACTTCATTATCTTGATGTCACTGTTATGATACTCATTATTTCATCATCATGAATTAAAAAGTCTTGTGTATAATCTGTCATGGGCATTCGACAAGACTTCTATTAGAGGAGATATCTGATGGATTGCTTCGATATCCATATTTTTTTCTTTTTTTCTGTTCGCATTGTTCAAATGTTTCATAATAACTAGATCCAAAATTTTTTCCAAGTGAGAACAAATTTTGTTTATCATCCCTCCGGCTTCTAGAGGACCAGCTAAATTCATCCTAACAGCTGCATTAACCATATCTCTTGTACTCGTATAAAGAAACATTGAACAAGAGATTCGCAAGTCAATACCCAAGAGACCGCAAACGGCACCAAAACATGTCGCAGCGTGGCCACAGACACCAAACAAATTCAGGTCGCACTTTTCGACAATAGATGCTTGCAAAATACTCTTTTTTATTCTTTTTAGTGGAAAGATAATTTGAGGAAATATCTTCATAAATGCTCGAATCATTCCAGACCCCTGTGCTACAGAAGCGCGACGAGAAACATGAGAAGTCATCGTAGCACTAAGCATTGCATCCAGAGCTTCCCATTTAGCTACAAGGGGATCGCAATCATCTATCGAACGGTAATTATAGAATATTTTACAAGATGAAAGTAAAAAGGGAAGTAAAGACGTGCATGTCTGCAACATCTATGAAATAAGTTTGAATGAAAAAACGAAAAACATTTCTATCGAAAGTAAGGAAATTGAAACAACGAAAACTCTATGAAACTTTTTCCCGATCTCGCCAAGATAAACTTACAACTTCCCAAACGTGCATTTGTAATCTGTTTGATGTTGAAAAAAAAGATGATTCGTCAATAAAATGTAATTGATGAGCAACTTCTACTGTATTGCTGTGAGCAAAACCACCAGTTGGAGTGCTTGCATCCACAATTTGGTATATAGATGTAGGACTGACTTTTTCAACCTTGATGGGGGACTGTTGTGTATCCCTAAATTGCTGCGTTCTGCCAAAAGAATGTCGGACCAAATCATATGAAAATAACTATCAAACGAAGTGAGATAGATAACTTATGTTAAAAAATAGTAAAATGGATAACTGGGAGAGCCGTCAAAGCATTACCTTTTGATTTACTTTATTCTTTGAAGCTGAATCGGGTGGCAGATTTGGCATCTGCGTTTGGACTGCTTGGCGAGAAACCAAAATCTCTAAGAATGGGTCGTCTTGTAACTCTCCATTTAAAGTTCCAACATGCTTCGATAAAAAGAACGCTTTTTTTAATTCACATTTTGTGAGTGAGAAACAATCTTGCGCTTAAGCTTTCACAAAAAATACCTCAAAATTTTGTCCAACACTTACCTGCTTGTTCAATAGTTTTGCTTGCTATTCTTAAAATTACTCCTTCGTGCCCCCTAACGGAAGGGATAGGGAATGAACCGCATGAGATAAGCATTCCATCCTCCCCGTTCAATCCTTCACCACGTATAAAATTTCGAGCAGAAAATTTTGGTGTAGAAGCTTTATTGGCACTCCTTGCGCTTGTCTTTTTATCACTACTTTCGTCATAATCATCGAAGAAGGTGTGACGAGAAGAAAATTTATCTAGAAGATGCTGCGATATAGGTTTTACACGAGATCCAATCAATACAACCATACACACCAAGTTAAAGTCCTGCATATGTCTTTGTAAGGTTGATCCACCTGATAAACTAGTGACATCATGGAATGCTAAACAATCGGCAGATGTAGTATTCTGCTCTTCTCTGTAGGATATTGATGTTGTACTGGAAAATGAATCTAACTTCCAATTCCCGTTGTCTAGATTTCTTCTACCTCCAGTATACCAATCAACCAACAGAAGTGACGAGTCATGAAAATTGCTGGATGAAGTATCAGAATTTAATTTCTCCTCATATTTCGTCAATTCCAAAGATACTTTCGTTTCTTGGGTAAATTTTGACTCTGCAAAGCATTGAGTAGGTTGAGGAACAAGCACAAGCAACCCACCATGTCCAACTGTTGCATTTGTTTGCACTGTCGTAGCAACCCTATTAGGGACAGCTTTAAATGCTTTTGATGTAGACTGTGATGTTACAACGAGCGACGCATAAGGTTTTACATTGAATTCAAGGTTAATGGCATCTCCGGAGATCAAACCGCCTCCATATCCAAGAACGTAGCAACAAAGGGCCTGTATTTTTTGCAAATTAATTTCTGAGACGCATTTAAATATCGGAATAAATACAATGTGATTCATTCCTCTTTACCTTTTGTTTGTGATCCGTTTCACTCTTCTCGGATTTAGAGAAACTCGTAGCGTTGTCATTGTTTGGTCTTGATGTCAAATGCAGTCGGACAGGATATGTGGCAAATAAATCTCTTGCAATACATGCTCCGTCAGATTTCCTTATTTCGGCTGTTACAATCGCCTTAGTCTTTTTTGCATCAGTCATCATATTATTATTAACAAGAATGTTGCTTGAAGTGTGTGATTGTGATGTGCTGAAAAAAAAAATTCCAATGATGAAAAGTTCTGTACGTAAATGAACATAAGCACAAGATTTATTGCTGAATATAGAATACTCTCATTAATTCTCCTAATTAAACAAAGTTGGATACCATTTGTCGATTCGCGTAGACCAGTATTACAGTTGCGTAGCTAAACGTCGAGTTCGTAAAAAGATCCCGATTCTCTTAAAAACGATAAAATATCATATCTTTTTTTTGCACCTGCTGTTTGTTAAGCTGGTCGTGATCCAAAATATGTGAAGCTATAACCATTCTATAAAAATTTAACACACCCAGCCCTGCTCATGTCAATAAAGAACATTTTTGATTCTCAAGCAGGGAATAATCTGTATTTTTCTCAATTCTGAAATGGATTCCAAATATGATTTGGTGTTGGGCGTCTTCAGTGAAACTTAAAATGATTCTATATATGATCAATGCACAGATATAAAATAATAAACAACAGCTAGTGTCAGTAACAAAAATGTAATTCAAAGCAAGTTGAAAAAATAAATAAATGTGGATTCGTTGGTAAAGCTTGGACATGGTGAAATCCTTTATTGAAAAAAGGAAATAATGTTCAAGGGCAAAGCGAACGCGTTCTTCTTGCGTAATTATATAAGACACAAATTGGTTTTCGGAATCATTTTGTGTCGCCTTGTAAAGTAAACTCGCATTGTGTATAAAATGAGGAGCATATATAGAACTTACCCTCTAGGTTATCACCGATAAACGTGTAATATCATGACGACGAAGCTTTTTTTGTTCTGGCTTCTTTTGCTTTTGCTAAGCTGCTTTCGTAAGGAGGTCTGATTGGTGGAGCTATGGGCGCAATGTAGTTGGAGCCTTCATTTCTATTTTTTTTCGATTCTTTCATTGATGATTTATCTTCATCTAATGGGTAACTTTTATCAGAGTCCAGAAAGTCAACTCCTCCAGGGGCGTTATAGCTATAGCCAGATAAATCACCACAAGAAATGAAAGGAACAATAGATGGGTGTAAAGCATCCTTTTCGTCTTGATTGTCATTTTCAGACCTTAATCCACCAGCTCCAAGGCCCTCTTCAAATCCACCTTCTAAGGGTAAGTTCATGTATTTACCTCCAAAAAATCCTTGACATACCACAAAAGCTTCCATTGATGAATTTCGAGAACTGGCTGGTTTGGCGATACTTACACGAGCGAACAGAAGACGAAGTTGAGTGTAAAGTAATCCTACATCTCTACCACGGAATATTTTGGCAATGAAAGTTCCACTTTCGCAAAGAACATGGGTTGTAATATTGATCGCACTTAAAAGCAACTGGGCTTGAATATATTCGTCAATATCATGTAATCCTAGATATTCGATATGAAATGGTGAGTTGCTATTTTCATTAAATATCATCATCATTAACTGAAGAATAGATGATTTTTACCTGTGACATCTGGTGCCCCATCGCAAATGACTAATTCTGCTCGTTTGCCTTTAAAATGTGATATTATCGTCTCTGCTGTGGATAATGAAGTTATATCACCTTGTAGCGTAAAGACACCCGGTATTGGTGCCATTGGTTGAAGGTCTACGGCAACAATCTTTTCTTCCCTATCTTCCCCCTCAGATTTTGTATTCTCTTCATCATCTTGTAATAGCCTTTCCGCCAAAACTTGCGACCTGAGAAGAATTTAGAAAAGTTACGGAGCACTCTAGTGAGCATCGACACTCATAGTGGAACACTGAAACGATGATAATAATAGTAATTGACTCACCAACTTCCAGGAGCGGCACAAAGATCAACTGCACGATGAACCTTCATTGACTTGTAAAGTTGCTTTTGCCGTGGATTACCATCACTTCTTACATCTTGATCATCTTGGTTCATCCCGAAGACATCAAATTCGGTGTCAATTTGAAGAAGTTTGAATGCAGACCGAGCACGATAACCACTCTCTTTTGCTCGCCTGTAATAAACATCTCGTTTATCACGTGAAAATCGTCCCATATCAGTCTATGGCTTAGGCGTGTCACCTGTGTCTTATCGAAGTAATTATGTTTTGATGGTTCATGAAGCCAATTAATAACACCCGTTATTTAGGAAACCAGCAGCAGTCTTTACACCAGTAATTTTCCGTAAGCGAGTCTACGTGCACTTTACATATGCATACCATAATGAACTAACAAGTTAGAATTTGTGGTCAGTTTCTTTTGTGTGGGGGAAAAAACCTTCTTCTTCCGAAGACAAACAAATTAGGATATCCTCATATGCATGGAATGTAGGACCCATTCTTCACTTATATCCTTTTGGATTAAAAATCATGGAAATTAAATCAGTCAAATAGTGTCATTATTGGTTTCTTATCAGCTTTTGGAAGTTACATCCTATTTATTATCAATAGCTTCGAACAAAACAAAAAAAATTGTGAATGATTGATACAAAAAAAACTGTATTTTTAACAAATTTCTGGATACAAAAGATAGATGCTTATTAGTGTGAATTTATCAAGAGTGGTGAAGGAATCATTTTCTTTTCGTTCGACATAGATTATTCATCTATAACTTCAGCAATAATATCCGAATCTCCGTTCAAATCCTTCAGATCTTGCAAATCCAAGTCTTCATCCAAAGCTTCTCCTGTAAACCACATGACAGCTTTTGGAATCAAATGAGTCCTGAAAGACTGAGCAATCTCATAGTCTTGATCGAAGATTTCCTCAATAGCATCAGCTTCTTCCTCATTCATTGTTTCCATGGCAGGCAATTTGGGTGGCTGAAAAAAATGAAAAAAGGATTCACATTGCTCTTCTCTTGTAACAGTTCTAATTTGTCCTGCGTGCTTTCCTCTTTTGGCCCTTTGTTTCTTAGTGATACGTTGATGCGTAAGAGCTCTACTAGGATCTTTCCATTGGATATCACAGCCTGTCACATTTTTGAGTACGGGTTCATCATCCAAAAGGAGATTAGGAATTTCATAAGTTTTCGTAAGAATTGTATTTGAAAAATATTCATTTGGATCAAAGTGGAAGCTGAGAGTAAATCCTTTTCCATCCGAAAAATCATCGCAAGTGATATTGATAAGATGAGCTAAACAATCCACGTCACGTTCCGAAATCAGTTCAGCTATAGCTGCCATATTTCCCATGGCACACACCCAAAATTGAGGTATTCCGACTAAATTTTCATCGTCATCATAACCTTCTTCTTGCAATGCCTGAGGTGGATTTTTTTCACCAGCTGCTTCTTTTTCAATCTCATCATCCAAATTTCCTTGCACTACATTCCTACGTTTTGCAAATAATGGCTCACATAAATCAGCATATTTTTTTTCCAACGCGGCACGTTCCATGAAATAATCAGACATAATTTCTACACGGGCATTATGAAAATCTTTTAATTTTTCGACTCTTTGGCGTACTTGTTGCGGTAACATCGTCATAAAATCCGGTTCCTCATCCTCCACTATTTCAACCTCAACTTCATCGTCTTCTTGTTCGGAGGAGGAATCTCCATCATTGGCGGCTATAGCTGTACCTTCCAACATTTCAGTAGTTTCATGAATGTCAGCGTCTATTTCATGGGGAGTTGCTGAGGGTTTGGCTGGTTCACCGCCGCTTGTGGGATTTTGATCCAAGGGTGAGCTCATTTATAAGCTGTAGTTTAATGTTATGAATCTTGACTAACTGATTTTTTTAGATTTTAATGAAGAATTTGTGGAATAGAACCAAATTTCGTATCATCCCGTAGGCTCTAGTATAATGTAATTTAAATTGGATACCCCTCTACATCTTTTTGAAAGTCCACTTTCCAAAACAATTATAATTTGATGGTCATTATTAATTCAATCTCTTATTTTGTATTATATATATTCCTGTTGAAGGTATTGTAATGTGAATTAAGAAAAACCCAAAATCAAGTGCCAAATATTCAATTTTAGCATCTTTGACAGTAAACAACAAATTAAAAAGCATACGAAACCTTTGAGGATATATGCTAGAAATATGGTTGCACAAGAAGAACCCAAAATAAAAAAATTAAGAGCCTTGGTCATATCCATGGGTGGTGAACGACAAGTTCATATGACACAAATGTTTCAAACACCAGAATTAGCAGCTCATTTTCATCCACCTACATTTTCACCCGGAGTTCCATCTCGGTCCATTCGAAATCGGAAACAATTACTCCATACCTGTTATCGTGCGAATCTTTTGTGCAAGGAAGAATGGGAAGCAATCGAGAATGATAAGCCTATACCAGATCTCCACAATGATTCACGAAAGGGACGTAAAATGGATTTAGAAGTCCCTTACAGTGTTGAATTTTGGCGAAAGGGGAAGAGTCTAGGAAGAGGAAGAGCTGTTTTGGCATGTTTTTTAGCACACCTAATTGCAATACGAACACATGTAGAAGATGAAGATGGGGGATTTGATATCATTTTAGAAGATAATGTCCGACCCCTAGTTTATCAAGATCCAGAATATGATAATCTAGGCAATGTGAGTGAGGTTGTGAATGAAAAACCAAACAACAAACTTTTAGAGTGTGAATGTGCGAAGCGCATTCGAGAAACAATAAACGCATCTGAGGCATGTGACGAATCATGTCTACTGCGATATTATGGGTGGTTAGGAAGTATAGAGAATGTGCAATATGTATATAATCATCATGCTAAAACAGAAGGCAAATTGCATACTTTCGATTTTGATAAATGCGGTAACAACACCTCAATCTTTTCATTTCCCACAAAATGTTACGATCATAAACCTGGAACTGCAATATGGGGAGCCTATGCCTATTGGATATCACCTGAGGCATATCACAAAGCTCTCATACCAGCATTGCGATCCGATGTTGGATCCATTCTTTGGAAAGGAAAAAGAATGAGACAATACCTGGTCAAACCCATAGATAAGGTCATTCCAAGGAAAGTTATGGAATACATGGCATCACGCAGGCAATCAAATGAGGAAGTGTTGTCACAACAACAAAGTAAAGTACTTACAAATTTAGAGACTACCCACAAAAAAGTAACCGCAAAAGAGAAAAATAAAGCCCATTCACAATATAGGAATATAGATGCTAAAGCCATTCATGTATCTACCCATCCTGCATTTTACAGAGGTCCAATGAAAAGTAAAATCCATACTCAATGGGACGTTGAATTTTGCAAAAGTACAGAAGTTCAATTCAAAATACAAAGTGAATGGAGCAACAATGCTCCAAATTCTAAGATGGAAGATGAAAGTGCTGGTGGTAAGGAATCTAACGTTGCTACCATGTCATGGAAAAATTTGTGGTTGACGGAAACAGAAAAAGAAAGTGTTGAAAAGAGGTACATATGTGGAGGTTGGGATGCGGTGGAATCCATTTCTACGCAAAGGAAGGACGGGGATGAAAAGAAAAAACATTAGGAGTTAAGCTAGATTAACAAAATTACATTTAAATCCTTTATTAAAAATATTTTTGGTGTGCAGAAGTGTATCATTGGCCAAATGAATATATGTGTCACCTCGGGACAGAAATAATCAATGGGTAAGCGTCATGGAAGACACAATAGTAAGAACAACTGACGCTTCATCTTTCGTATTGATAATACTTTGACTTTATTCGCATGTGTTTCAGTGTTTTTCAAATGTATCAGAAATGTTTCTACCCCAAATGTCAGAGGCAATTTTATTCCAAGTATAGCTGGTGATAAATATTCTGCTATGTGCCCAACAACTCGGGACAATGATATCTGATTTGCCCCATTCGCACTAGCGAGACCTAGATTGTGATCCACTTCATCGCTATATTTACGGTAATCTAATCCCCCCCAGGGAGGATCAAGCATCACAGATACTGGGCATCTCCCATAGCTGATAGCTAGTTTTGGAAGCATTTCCAATGAATTTTCACACATTATGGTAACATTAGAATCTTCTAATGTATCCACTCCAATCTGTTCAACAACATTTTTTTGACAAAGAGATGCTCTCTCTTCGTCAATTTCTAATCCAATCACTTTGCTAAAATGCTTAGAACAAGCTATTACATTTCCTCCCAAGCCTGCTGTTAGATCAATGCAAATATTATCATCGTCATCATGATTTCCTCCTATCATTTTTTTCAAGTTCTTCAGAGCATTTACCAAGCTCTTGGCCATTGAGGATGCTGTTTTAGAACCAGTTATACTAAACAAACCAACATTGTCATTTTCTGTTTTGAGCTTATTGGAGTTTTTAGAACCTAATTTTGATTCCATCAAATTTAGAATAGCGACATGATCCTTTGAATCTCTCAGAGCAATGCGCCAATTGTAAGCATTTGCATTTGTTTCTTTCACTTTATGATCATTGTGTCGAATCAAAGTTACATTTTCAAAGATTCTTGAATTTGCATCTTTTTGTTCTGATTGTATCATCTCAATTAAGTCTTGGCCATCCAATAAGTTACGTAGGGATTCATGTCTTTGTAAAAGTAATCCATAATCTATGCCATTCACTCTTGGTGCATTTTTTGCAGATAAAATAGATACTAGATATGAATCTATCATGATTTTCTTTGAAATAGTGTAATCCTCCAACTTTCCTCTATCTAAATCAGTACACAAATGTACTCTTAGCGCAACTTCTTTTTTATCAGCTCGAAATTCAATATTAGCACCAGCATAAACCTCTAAAAAATCTAGAAAAATAGGGACTACCAAAGTCCACCATTGAACACTTCCCACTAGTTCACCCTTTGGTCGCTTATCTCTGTGCAATAGTCGTACATATTTATGAATTTCATTCTCAAGCTTACGAGCAATCCAATCAACTTTTGCGAATTTATTGATTTCTGTACTCTTACTTCCAATCTCATGTTGAGTAAGTTTTCTACAAGTGCGTCGTTTGAGCTTCACAAGTCGTTGCTTCAGGAAAAAGTATACACGTTCTTCCAATTTTTTAGCTGCAACATTTTGAGTAGTTTTTAGATCATATGCGATAGAGAAATGAAATCTTCTCTTTAGAACATATTCTCTGCGTCTTGCCTCACAAGTTTTACAGCTTTCAAGAATGTCACATCTTAATGAAACCGTGTGACGTGATTTTATGACGTTATCTTCGTGAGTGTCTCTCCTCACATCAAATAGTGACGGGTACTTCTTCAAAAATGGTGCCAGCTTAATGGAAGGTGAGGAGGTTTTTAACAAATGTGAAATTAGGAACGAGCTCTCGTGCGACTTTATTTTATTGAGAAATGAAACTCCCCCATCAAGATGAATTTCATGGGCTAGAATTGTAATCAATGCAATATCACTCTCTTCATTTAAGATGACTTTAATTTGGGTACAAAGATCACAAATTGGGCAAGTATTTGTATCCGCTGTCCCAACCATTTGTTGAAGGAAGCATATGATTATGATTTAACGTAGACTAGGTAATAAATATTGTATGGTTGTTACCAACTGCTGCTATTTTAGCAAGAAGTTAATGTAATTTTTGGTTTCTTCAAAAGCTCACTATATTATTAATAAGATTATCTTATATACAACGATAATATTTCTGTCATCTTGTCCTATATCGTATGTCTAGTCGAGTTGTATATTCATTAAGGTAAGAATGTTGGATGTTCATGTAGACCACGATCAACAACTGCCTTGACACATTCATAGCATTTATTCAAGTCAAAAATATCACTACCATCTTTACTACTTCTAAGGCTACTTTCCATATCTATCCATATGTCACGACCATTTCCAGCTTCGATTACATCAGATAAAACTTTCACAATATTTGTGGGTCCGATTCCGCCAGCATATCCAATATCATATTGTTGAGGTGGTTGTGGCCACGCATTTGATAGAATACCAGTACCTTTTGATTCATCCAAAAGCATTGTAACATTGGATGGAAGATATCCTTTCACTCCACAGTCAGACTCCTCACTAAGCAACAAGCCTTTCCATAGTGGCTTTGTTTCTTCATTTTTTTGTATAATGAATTCTAACTGAGGATATTTAGCCATCAATGCGGATAGAGCAAGAACAGATCCTGACAAATTTGATGTATCAACCCCATTGACTGCCGTTGCATTAATTTGCACTCGTTTGAAACCAAGCGATGGTAACGTAGACAGGAATTTATCATTACCAGAAAGGATTTCGTTCACCCTAATTCCACAGAAGTGGGCCGCTAATGTCATATTTCCGTTTGATTTAGCAACAACAGTCCCAAGTTTTTCAACCCATTTTGAAGTTGCATAGCGTGGTTCACCCTCCTTTGATGAAAAGTAAGAATAATAATATTGAGTTTCGCACAGGTCAAAAAAAAGATGAGAAAACTTGCAAAACTATTTCGAAAACTGTAGAAAATTCACGGTTTCTCGCACATTGAAAGCTCACTTTATCAGGGCGGAAGAGAACTCCAAATTCTACAAATGGATATGAATTGCAAATGATCCCCAAAAGGAAAGGATCAACGGAATCGTCAGCACCGCAAAAGCCAAGTGCTCTCAACTTGGTTGATTTTTGTTTTTTAGAAGTAGCCATTTCGTTCCAAAAGTTTTGGCATCGGAAATTCGAATACTAGTTTGATTCGATGACACGAGAAGTTATCGACGTAAGTCAATATTCCTCGTACGTACTAATATACTAATATCAATTCTTCTTTCGCGTACATAGGAAGTGTATGAACTTACAACCTGGCATAATTAAAAGTTCGAATTTCAGTCTTGGATGTTGTTGAAGATCACACATTATCATTTTTCATAATCTCTTGTTAGAGTATTATTGTATGCTGTATACTGCTGGTTCATCTGTATCTATTATACATCAAATTAACTTGTTTTCAAAATTGACATCAACTCTTTCAAGCAACTGCTCATATCTTTGGTTTCTCTTGCGTTTCTAAAATTTGCCATCAAATTACTTGGAAGATTGTAAACAGATAGAGTTGGGTGAACGAATTGATTCTCAAAGTTCACATCTCCTTGTGTTGCTCTAACAGTATTCAAAAGCAGGGAAATTTCATTCAAATTGCGAGCTTGCATTGCATCTCTCTCCTTGAAAGATGGGTCAAGGATACAATTTATAGTACCCGGGAGTAGAGTCTGGAAAACAAATTGAATAAGTCCATTTTGAACAATTTTGAGCTGTTCTGGATCACTTATTGATCTATTCTCATGTGCGGATGTTGATATAAAATCATATCCACCCCATTGTAAAATTAACTCCTTGAAAAAAACAATACATACTTTCTTTGCACTAGCATCGTCGGATTTAGTGATTCCTTCCAAAACCATTTGCAAGATGTTTTCCAAATTTGGTAAGTTGGATGGTGATAGAAAAATGATGGTTGCACCGTTGCAAACAATGTGTTGTAAAAATGAGTATACCATTTTCTTGATTGAATGCTGCTCAACTTGGATATGAGGAGGTAAAATTTGAGTAGAAGTCGCGGCAAATAATATTGAGCCTAGTGATGTGGGAACCTGACAGCTTTCTAGTAAGGAGAAGATAATCGACTGACATTTCTGGATGAAAGGGTAAACAGCCGCATCTAGTACAGCTGCTCCACTATGCTTGTATTTCAAGCAAATTTGATTCAGTAGTTGTGACACATTCAAAATATCTTCCCCAGTACATTTATCTATCAAAGCATGGAGAAAAGCTGGGAGAATTGTTAATAATTTATCGTGACTGAGACACAAAATCATCCTTTGAATTAAAATCATTGTCTTGTTTCTAATTTTCTCCTCGTTGGGTAGCGTTTGCAACACACGTAGTGATACATTGAGCGTTTCTGCTAGCAATATTTGGACGTTTTCTTGTGGTCCTCGACCAAAACCTTTACTTAAGTAAGAAATAGCAGCAATGGATTGAGATAGGATATGCCCATAATGCTCTGGATCACGAAGTATATTTGGTGCCTTAAGAGTACTTTCTATTGAATGAATATGTGGGGAAATGACAGCTCTCAAGTATTGAGTTTGAATATCTGCTGACAAGTTTCCTGGAGTACCAAGAAGCAGACCGATAGTCTCGAATAGATATAGCGTATCGTCATGTTCAAGATGGAGATCCGGATTTGATAACAAGTCTTTGAAATGCAAATATAGCACATTTAGCCACTCGCCAAATTCAACTTTTATAAACATAAACTATAAACTTACTTTGTATTCCCGCAACTGCAGCATCCACATAGCCTTTCATTCTTCCATCTGTACTCATACCTTTGACTAAGCGCAATAAAGAATAACAGCTACGACTTCGGATACGTACTGAAGTTGGATGCTGCAAACCCCGTGTGCTAGTGATAGCATCTAAGACGCCAGGCAGTAATTCCGGTTTCGATTTAAATATATCAATGTAACGAACTGCAATGTCGAAATATAATATCGATATTTCACCTAGAGGATGAAGAGAAACATTACTGCTGTGCAAACCAAATATCAAATCATAGAATGGCTCTATTTTCATTACAGAAGCGGCGTTTGGCCTGATACCTTCGCTGTAATGGAACAAAAGTCTTAATGCTGCTTCTAAAGGCATGGGTGGTGTAGACGATAGAGGCATAGATATGTTAGTAAATATTTGGCACAGGAATTGGAGGGATAAATCTCTTGGACTTGCTCGAATGACTTTTATATAAAGCTTGCGTAAGTCATAACGAAATACTTGCTCTTCAGCATCTTCGTCACTGTTTTGATCAAATTGAAAATCTTGAGGATATTGCATTTGCTTGTAAATTTCTGTAAAAAATCTAGGAAGGTAAGGAGAAAAAGCAAATAAGGCGCTTTTTCTATCAGGATATTGAACTTCTTTCCCCAGTGCTATGACAATGCTGCTTGCGACCTGTAAAACTGCGCTAGTTACATCTATATCGTCATATGTGAAACAATGAAAGAATAGTGGCATGAATTGCTGCAATAAGATAGCTGTTTTCTTCACAGTCTCATGATCAGCTAGGTCTCTATCCTTTTTCTGTTTTTCCCAACATTCGACTAGTTCTATACCAGCAGAATTAACAAGTTGTGACACTTTTATAGCTAAGTATATATTTGTGTTTTCGTTCATACACACTCCAGATCGTGTAGGTGTGGGAGGAACATCACAATTAATCAAATTTGAGAATAGGTTTATCTCAGTTAAAAGCTGAATTTTCTTTTGAATAATCATTCCGCGACATATGAGCTCATGTAGACAGTCTATTGATTCGATAGCTAGCGCAGTTGATATATCATACTCTGCATCATCAACACATTTTCCTGTTAAGCTTAAATATAGTAAGGATATTACAGACTCATTCATAATATAGGTCAAATCGATCCATGGAATAAATCGTTTCAGAACTGAAAGTGCATTTGACGCCAAATTATAATTGCTTCTTTCCATTGAAGTTTGCTTTGAAATTTGTGTATAATGATGTGCAATGTTTGTCAAAGCTTCAATAATTGGATAAATCACTGTGTTTTTTGTGTCAACATCCTGCTTTCCTCCATCTAAAGACAAAAACCCTCTCATGGTATCTTTTATAATGGTATTTTTTTCACGAATAGCAACATTTTCATTAGTTTCAATAATTTCATCACAAACTCCATCCAAAATTCGTAAAAATAAATCCATCTTTAAGAACTGCTCTTCCGGTCTATCGGCTGATGTACTCGCTACAAGAATCTGCATAATATCACTGAAAGCGTTGGGCCAATATTGAGGAAATTCACATTGGATTAGCAAAGCGATAACAACGCCCATTTGCGTACGAATGAAAGTTTCCCTGGGTATTGAAGTTTCACCACCTGCATTACCTTTCAAAACAATTTCGCGAATCTTAATTCTGCTTGTCTGCTCTACAATTCCTCTTGGAGATTTCATCAAAGAATTTCTTGCAGAGAGGCAGATTTGCAATGTTGACCATGCGAAAAATTTTGCATGCACATTCTGAGTAAAGCTCAGTAGTTGAATGCATTGGAAGGCTGCAATGTTGACATCTAATTCATTCCGGATAGTATCAAGGACGGAAGTTGCAGCCTTGACATCAGTTTCAGTCGACGACGCGGTAGGATCAGATGCAATAATAATCAAATGCTCAAGTTCCTGTGGAGTCCTTATTGCATCAATCATTTTCCATATATGTGTAAAATGCTGTTCCTTTCAATCACTATGGGGTAAAGCAAGATGTGATGTTTTGAAGATCGAAGGTGATTCAATTGTAACCACAAAAAAGAAAGAAAAAATCAAGATTGAGTGACGTGTATTTGACAAATAAATGAAAATAAACAAAAATTGGCAAAAATACCAAAATATTACAAAGTAATATCAGTAGACATCAACTTCAGTCTAGATGTTCGATTCACATTCTCACCATGAAGCACAAATTCATAGTAAGAAAAAAATACAAAACAAGAGAAACCTGGATGTTTTATCAATTTTCAAAATTAATAACCTAGTTTATTCGAGTAAGAATACAAATTGTCTTCACAATTTCGAATAATTTCTTGTCACGATATGTACACCTTTTCGGCAGAGTGCATGCATATTATGTATAGTTTCTTTCTTCATATGTACCGTAAAAGATTAAATAAGTATCACAGAAAGTTTTGGCTGTCGAAATTATAAATGAACAAATAGTGTAGTGCAGTCTCATAGCCAAAGGAAGAGTTACAGTGACTTCGTGAAAGGATGTACAGAGGAGTGCAATTTGTACCAAAATCTTTTATGTGTAAGGATCCTTTGATGTGCTGTATTCTGTTGCTCCAGTTATATTACTGATATTCGACATTCGTAACCTAGAACTACTAACACTTTGCCCGCGAGAGAAAAACGAAGCAAAGGATGATCGAAACTGCTCAAAAGCCAGTTTGAAAGAATTTGATGACCTGCGTCTCGTGGCTGGAGACTCGATCATATCGTTGAATTTTTCGTCACACTCCATTTCGACGTCTTCGCTCGTTTCAGCGTTATCATGTTCGTAATTGAGAAGTTCCTCATCTAGAAGATCATCATCCATTGACAATTTTGTTGTTATACTGCTTGTAAGTTCCGATAATCGAAATTTACGATTTGAAACATCAAAATCACTACTAAATCCAAGCGATGATGTCGTAAATGAGCTATTTGGATCACTAGCAGGAAAGGTGCCCATCGACATTGACTCTCGATCACTTGTCATGGCACCTCCAGATGAAACAAATGAGTCAGGGGGGTTCGAATTGCCGCTATCTTTCTGGTCTATTGTTGTAGGAATATTCATAGACTGTGTTTGCTCAAGATTATTGACATTTGAGTTTTTCAGAGTCTCTACAGAATCTGCGAAAGAATGAATGGTTCGCATTTGGGGATTCATCATCCTTTTGGTTGATGTATTTTGTGTAGTGTCCATGATTTGATTCATTTTCATTTGTTGAGGTTGCAGTTGTTGCTGTTGCATAGGATGTAGCTGCATTGGCTGCTGTTGCATTGGTTGCTGTTGCATTGGCTGCTGTTGCATTGGTTGCTGTTGCATTGGCTGCTGTTGCATTGACTGCTGTTGCATAGTCTGCTGTTGCATAGTCTGCTGTTGCATAGTCTGCTGGTACATATGCGCATTCATCATTTGTGAATACTGCATAGGTGACATGTTCATCGGATGTGGTTGATTTGGCATTGGCATGTTCATCGCTTGATGATGATTGTTTTGGGCAGCAACATTTATCATTTGAGGAGGTTGGTTTGGGCCTAAATTCATCATTGGTTGATTTTGTCCAACCATTTGTATTGGGTGCTGAGGAGTAAAATACATATTGTTTTGATTCGACTCTGCAATTTTGGTCATTTTCTGTTTTGTTTTCTGTTGACCCTCGCGCAATGCCTGGCTTACTTTTTCGATGGCTTTTTTATTCCCAATATCATAATACAATTCTGTTTTCTTATTCAGAGCAAGAAATCTGCCTGTTACAAAGATGATCAGATAACTACTCGTGAGTAAAACGAATGTTAAGTAAAAGTGATTTGGATAAATATTCAAAAATCGCTTCTCACCAGGTGGATCTTGACTTCGGATAGCAGATACTATACTTTTTGAAAGTTTAATTTTTTGTGTTACTTCTAGAGTCGAATACAAAGGCTTCAAAAGTAGAGATCCAAGGTTAAGTTTGCGAAGTACATAGCCAGAACAGATTGTTTGGTGTAATATCTTACCTTGTTCATATTCACTAGTTCGCGATAGGTGTCGTTTCCCGAGTGGTTGTACGAAGTCTTAAACCTACCGCAAAGTATATCATGCTCATTGGGTTTTTTGATGTCTTGCAAGGCTAACGAATCGTCAGCCATAATGTATATCCTTGTGTGGCACAGTTCCTGAGAAAAAAATATGTGTTCGTTAAAATCAGTTCTGGTCCTTTTTGCTGCTGATTGTAATTTTTACTCTCATATGGAGGTACGTTGCAAACCGTGAGTGAATTCAATATTTAGTATTTTTTTTTCATCTGCATGTTTTTTTCTTATTTAAAGCATTAGTTCTTGTATGTGCATGTCATGAGAGAACAATTACGTGTCTAAAATTGTATTTAACAGATTTTGAGAATTAAAAATATTTCTGGAACAAGAACTACCCAAAAAACCATTTAGACGAAAAAAATCGGCCTGGTTTAGGTGGCAAAATGTCGACATATGCATACTGGTTAGTGATTCTATAAGTCACAAGCACAAAAAATCGAAACATGTTTTCTCTAGTTAAAGGCTGCAAAGCGTTCTGATATCTTTAATTGCAAATAAGTTTTTATTTGATTAGGAAAAACCTATTTCTATTTTCACTTAGGTATAGTCATTCCCAATTTGACAAAAATAAATAATTTTTTAGAAGAGACACAAGAACCTCAGTCATGCGATTCAAAACTTCCCATTTGTGAGCTCCAATCTGTAAGACCTAAGCTTAAAATTTGTCTTGATATTTGAGAAAATAATTTTCATGTATACATCTGATGTAGAAGTCCTACTCACAAAGTTTGTCACCGGTGTTGACGGTTTATCTCTTTGCTAAATCCAATACTAAAGATAGGAATGACAGAGGCAACCGATTTTGGAGCAGAGTTCATCTTTCCCTTCGTTTATGGCTGATCTTTTTGAAAAACCTGGTTAGTGTTTTTCAATCCTGCAATTTTGGCCATTTTCTGTTTTGTTTTCTGTTGACCCTCGCGCAATGCCTGGCTTACTTTTTCGATGGCTTTTTTATTCCCAATATCATAATACAATTCTGTTTTCTTGTTCAGAGCAAGAAATCTGCCTGTTACAAAGATGATCAGATAACTACTCGTGAGTAAAACGAACGTTAAGTAAAAGTGATTTGGATAAATATTCAAATGTCGTTTCTTACCAGGTGGATCTTGACTTCGGATAGCAGATACTATACTTTTTGAAAGTTTAATTTTTTGTGTTACTTCTAGAGTCGAATACAAAGGCTTCAAAAGTAGAGATCCAAGGTTAAGTTTGCGAAGTACATAGCCAGAACAGATTGTTTGGTGTAATATCTTACCTTGTTCATATTCACTAGTTCGCGATAGGTGTCGTTTCCCGAGTGGTTGTAGCAACGTCTATACTTACCGCAAAGTATATCATGCTCAGTGGGTTTTTTGATGTCTTGTAAGGCTAACGAATCGTCAGTCATAATGTACTACTTATTAAATCGAGTTTTGTTCTTTTGCTGCTGAATGTGTTTTGTGATTATAGAAAAATGCAATCTATTTATTATATATGATTCGTTACATACATTTTTACTTAGTTTTTTCATGTTTAGTTTAGTTTAGTTTAGTTTAGTCTCTAGTATATTTTTTAGTCAGGGCCTACGTTAAAGTAGAGCTGCGAAGTGGCCCTACAGCCAAATATAAGCCACATTATACGCGTCCGCTCTTTTACTAGAAAAGAGACTTCGGCCATCAGCACGTAAATATCAAAACTCAAAGGAATTGTTTTTTACATGAACAACAGGCATGGTCTTATATAACACTGTTCTTAGTTTTTTCATGTACAAATTCATTTTCATTAATTAATTAATGAATTAATTAACTAAATGAGTAATTCAAAATTTACTCAAAAGGCAGAAACTCCTAAGTAACTTTAGTTTAGTCTAGTCAAGCTCTAGGGGGTAAAGTATAAAAATGCATGAGCTGCACGTTAAACCCTTACTACGAATTTAAGAGTTACAATGAATCTGTCTTCACTTTACTTAGGGAACAGAAAATATAAAAGATAT
>Ga0209092_10001545_pt1 | contig 22281 bp, 16 predicted proteins | sample FraStrMetagenome_FD_187446 | JGI IMG/M metagenome (GOLD analysis project Ga0209092, IMG submission 187446) | Marine eukaryotic phytoplankton communities from Arctic Ocean - Fram Strait ARC3M Metagenome (SPAdes) (version 2) | ecosystem: Environmental > Aquatic > Marine > Oceanic | place: Fram... | reverse complement strand
AAATAGGAAAGTAACATTCCTAAAGTTACTGTAACGAGGTTCGACTTAAATGAATACCAGTAATCTTCATAGTAGCTTCCCCATCGAACAACATTAAGGAGAAAATAACTAATCCAAAATATCAAATGATACTTTAAGGGTATTTTATAATGAGTGTTTTTAAACGAATTTTTCAACAAATAAGGAATATAATAAGTGCCTGAAGCTGTAAATATAATACATTAAAAAATGCACTCTTTGATTAAAAACAACAAATAGCTAAAAAAACGTCATTCATTGTTACTTTGACGTTGTTTATATATTAAATTTTTTTTATTTATCAATACCAAACTACTTTCACGGAACAATATTTTAACTTAATTCATTTACATGAAAAAAATTTACACAATACTAATTGCTGTTTTTTGTATTATTTTTACAATAAACGTTCAAGCACAAGAAAAAAGTATTTCTGGAACGGTAACCTCTAAATCAGACGGTTCGTCACTTCCAGGAGTAAGCATTGTTGTACAAGGTACAACAAGAGGAGCAGAAACAGACTTTGATGGTAAGTATACTATTAAAGCTTCTGAAGGAGACATTTTAAGTTTTTCATTTATAGGAATGAAAACAAAACAAGTAACAGTTGGAACTACTAATACAATCGATGTTGTATTGGATGAAGATTCAGATCAACTAGATGAAATTGTGGTTACTGCCCTTGGTATTAAAAAAACAAGGAAGTCATTAACGTATGCTGCACAAGATATTAATGCAGCAGAACTTAATACTGTAAAACAAACAAACCCTATGAATAGTTTATCTGGTAAAGTTGCTGGATTAAACGTTACTAGAAGTTCATCTGGAACAGGTGGATCTGTAAAAGTTGTTTTAAGAGGTAATTCTTCTATTGGAAACAACCAGCCATTATATGTAGTAGATGGTATTCCATTACAAAACCCTAGTTCTTCTCAACCAGGAGATACGTTTGGAGATGTAAATGGAGGAAATAAAGATGGAGGAGATGCTTTATCTTTAATAAACCCAGATGATATTGAAAGCTTATCTGTATTAAAAGGAGCTTCTGCATCTGCTCTATATGGTAGTGCAGGTTTAAATGGTGTTATACTTATTACCACCAAAAAAGGTAAAAATGGTGCTTTTAAAGTAAACTTTAATACTAATTTAACTGTTGATACTGCTGCTTATTACATGGATTTTAATGACAAAGCAGAAGATAATGTAGATAGTTTTTTTAGCAGTGGAGTTACAAACATAAACTCTATAACAGTTTCTGGAGGTAATGAAAGAGCTCAAACTTATTTTTCATATGCTAACACGAATTCTGATGGAATTATACCTACAAATACATTAAAGCAACATACATTTAGTATTAGAGAAACAGCTAAACTATTAAATGATAAATTAAAATTAAATGCTAGTGTAATGGGATCTACACAAAGTATTAAAAACAGACCAATTTCTGGATTGTATTTTAATCCATTAGTTGGGGTGTATGGTTTTGAGTCTGATACTGAAAGCTTATCTGATTATCAAAATTTTGAAGAATTAGATGCGAATAGAAACATCATGTCTCAAAGATGGTTTAGAGGAACTTCTGATATTGAACAGAATCCGTATTGGATTTTAAATAGAAATGAGTCTCAAGACAAAAACAGTAAACTTGTAGCATCTTTAAACTTAAGCTACCAAGTTAATGACTGGTTAACGCTTCAAACTCGTGGAACTTATGATAGATCTCAGTTAGACTATGAAAGAAAAATTCATGCAACTACTGAACTTACATTAGCTCCTGCAAATGGTAGATATATGGTTAATCAGTTCGATTATACACAATACTATGCAGATTTTATAGCAACGGTAAATAAAGATTTATCTGATAAAGTAAACTTAAATGCTATTGTTGGAACAAGTACAACAAGAAGCACAGCTGAAACGTTTGTAGCTGATTCTGGAACCAATGGAGGTTTACTGTATGCAAATGTATTTGCTTTACAAAACTTTAATGCAAGTCCACAAGCAAGTTTCTCTCAACAATCTTTAGAGTCAAGAGGAAACTCAATATTTATGAGTGCAACCTTTGGTTTTTCAGATAAAATATTTGTAGATGTAACTGCAAGAAACGACTGGACTTCTACAATTCCAGAACCTAATAACTCTTTCTTTTACCCATCTATTGGTGTAACAGGTGTTTTAAACGAATTGTTTGACTTGGGCGAAAAAGTATCTTTTGCTAAAGTAAGAGCATCATATGCTGAAGTTGGTAATGGATTTGGACCAGATCAAATAAGTCCAAACAGAGCAATTATATTTGGTCAAGGCATAAGTACAGGAAGTGCTATTAGACCATTCCCTGGAACAACTCCAAAGCCAGAAAGACAACGTTCTTTTGAAATTGGTACAGAATGGAAGTTTAACAACAACAGATATGGATTTGATATTGGATACTACAGAACAAGTACAATCAATCAGTATTTTTCAGTACCAACTTCGGATGCTACTATTGCGGGTGGTGTTGCAGGCTTAAATGCTGGTGATATTGTAAATAGTGGTGTTGAAGTTACAGCGTTTGCGATTCCTGTTCAAAATGATGATTTCGAATGGAGAACAAATGTTAATTTTGCTACCAACAAAAACGAAATTGTATCAATTTCAGGTGAGGATTTACCTATAGCGACTCCAGAATATTTCGTAGTTTCTCCAAAGGGAGTAAATACATTTGGTTCTTATTTAGTTGAAGGTGGTTCTTTTGGAGACATCTACGCACAAGTTGTAAAAAGAGATGCTAATGGAACTCCTATAGTTGATGGTGATGCCGTAATACAGGATGATGAAAATCTTATAGATGGTCTTACAAAAGTAGGAAATGCAAATCCAGATTTCACATTAGGATGGAGTAACTCTTTCAAATACAAGAATTTTTCACTAAATTTGATGGTAGACGGAAAATTTGGAGGGGAAACAGTAAGTATGACCGAAGCTATTGTAGAAGGGTTTAGTAATAACTCAGCAAGAGAAACAGCAAATGGAAACGTTAGTGTTGTAGATTTAGCAGGAAATGCATCTACGCTTACAGCTCAAGAATACTATGGTAAAGTAGGAGGTAGAAATGGTTTTACTGGAGAGTATGTATACAGCGCAACCAATGTAAGGTTAGCAGAATTAGCAGTAGGTTATACGTTTAATCTAAATGATAACTCTTTCTTTAAAAACATAAAAGCATCTCTAGTAGGAAACAATTTATTTTTCTTTTACAAAGATGCACCCCACGATCCAAACGTATCGTTAAGTACAGGAAATGCACTTCAAGGAGTTGATGTACTAGGTTTACCTTCAACAAGAAGTTTAGGTTTAAATATTAATTTAACATTCTAAAATAGACACAATGAAAAATAAAAAAATATTATTTACATGTATGATAGCCATAGGATTAATGGGCTTCTCATGTAGTAGTGATTTAGAACAGTACAATGTAAACGATAAGAATATCTCAGATGAACAACTAGAGGTAGATTTTCAACAAGTTGGTTCTAAGTATAAACCAATTTTTGAAAGTATTTACCAGTATTTCCCAGCTTGGTCTTACCAGTTACAGCAGAACTTAAATGCTGATGTATATTCTGGTTACATGACAAACCCAAGACCTTTTGGTGCAGGGGCTAACAATACTACTTATGCATTAGTTAGTGGTTGGAACGGATTTATTTGGTCTGTACCTTATTCTAATGTAATGAACAATGTGAAGTCAATTACTGATTTAACAGGAGATGAATTCCCAACATTAAATGCAGTTGCTTTAATCTTAAAAGTATCAGCAATGCATAGAGTTGCAGATGTCTTTGGACCAATTGTATACACTAATTATGCAGATTTAGACAATGCAGGAGTTTATGACTCTCAGCAAGAAGCTTACAATGCATTCTTTGCAGATTTAGACACAGCTGTTGCTGCTTTATCAGCAAATCTTGATAGCCAAAGATTTGGTGCTTTCGATTTGTCTTATGGTGGAGATTATACGAAATGGGTACGAATGGCAAATTCTCTACGTTTACGTTTAGCAATAAGAATTTCTAAAATAGATCCTGCAAAAGCAAAAGCAGAAGGTGAAAAAGCCTTAGCTCAAGCTCAAGGAGTTATGATGGCAAATGACGATGGATTTAATGTGAATAGTGCATTAGATCACCCATTATCTGTTATTGATAATTCTTGGGGAGACATTCGTATGAATGCTTCTATGGAGTCTATTTTATCAGGATACGGTGATGCAAGAATTAGTTCTTACTTTACAGAGTCTGAAGCTTATCCAGGAGAGTACAAAGGAATCCGTAATGGATTAAAGTTAGAGGGAAGTTATGCAGATGAATTGGCTCAAAAAGCAGCCTATGTTGGATTTTCAGGATTTAACGCAAATGTTAAAACTCCAAAAGTTCAATTAATGACTACTGCTGAGGTATATTTCTTAAGATCAGAAGCTGCTTTAAGAGGTTGGTCTGGTGCAGGTGATGCTCAAGGAAATTATGAAACAGGAATTATGATGTCTTTTAACCAGAATGGTGCAAGTGGAGCTGCTGATTATATTGCAGACAACACTTCTACTCCTGCAGATTATGTAGATCCTGTAAACTCTGATAATGATATCGCTGCTTTAAGTAGTGCAACTGTAGCTTGGGACAATGCTGCTGATAATGAAACTAAATTAGAAAAAATTATTACTCAGAAGTGGATTGCAATGTTTCCAGAAGGACAAGAAGCTTGGAGTGAATTTAGAAGAACAGGATATCCTAAAATTTTCCCTGTAGGAAGTAACCAAAGTGGAGGTACGATTGATACAGATGTTCAGATCAGAAGAATTCCTTTTGTAGATAGTGAAAAATCTACAAACGCAGCTGGCGTTGAAGGTGCTATTTCAAAGCTTGGAGGTCCAGACAACGGAGGTACAAGATTATGGTGGGACACAGGATTACCAAATTTTTAAAGAATATGTGATTATTTTGAATATTTGATTAATTAATTCAACCGAAAATGTTTTATACATTTTCGGTTGTTTTTTGTATGCAATTTTCTGTTTTTTGTCGAATAAATTTAGACAAAGGATTAAACTAACCTACTTTTATTTTGAATATCGAAACTATTTAAAATAAAAAAATATATGCTTCATCAGAAAAAAACTTCATACCAGCCTGTAGGTAAATTTGAAGATACACGATTTGAGAAAATTCATAATGTAACATACAAATCATCAATTGAAGCCTCTATTTTAGTTGCTCAAGAGATTGCTAGTTTAATTAAAGAAAAGCAGCAAGAAAATAAACATTGCATTTTAGGATTAGCTACAGGATCATCTCCTATAAGAGTATATGAAGAGCTTGTTAGAATGCATAAAGAAGAAGGGTTAAGCTTCGAAAATGTTATTACTTTTAATTTAGACGAATACTTTCCTATGGATAAAAATAACATTCAAAGTTATTTTTATTTTATGCATGAACATCTTTTTAATCATGTAAATATTATACCCGAAAATATTAATATTCCTGATGGAACTATATCAATAGATGACCTATACCAATATTGTATCGATTATGAAATGAAAATTAAAGCCCTTGGAGGCTTAGATTTTCAGCTTTTAGGAATTGGAAGAACAGGCCATATTGGATTTAATGAACCTGGATCTCATCTTAATTCTGGCACAAGAATAATAACGTTAAACAACATCACTAGAGTTGATGCTGCACCTTCATTTTTTGGAATTGAAAATGTTCCTAGAAAGGCAATTACTATGGGAATTGGTTCCGTAAGAGATGCAAAAAGAATTGTGCTTTTAGCTTGGGGTGCAAATAAAAATACTATTATAAAAGAGGCCATAGAAGGACAAATAAGTTCTATGGTTCCTGCAACATATTTACAACAACACAACAACACAACATTTATTTTAGATGAAGAAGCTTCCTCTGAACTAACGCGTGTAAAAACACCTTGGCTGGTAAAATCTTGTGTATGGGATAATACTTTAAAATTAAAAGCAGTTACTTGGTTAAGTGCGCTATTAAGCAAACCAATCTTAAAATTAACAGATAAAGATTATAATGATAATGGAATGTCTGGACTGTTAACAGAAGAGGGAACTGCGTATGATTTAAATATTAAAATGTTTAATACATTGCAAAGTACAATTACAGGTTGGCCTGGAGGAAAACCTTTTGCGGATGACTCAAATAGACCAGAAAGAGCAACTCCAAGTAAAAAGAGAGTTATTATTTTTAGTCCACATCCAGATGATGATGTAATTTCTATGGGTGGTACATTTGATCGATTAGTGCAGCAAGGTCATGAAGTTCACATCGCATATCAAACATCTGGTAATATTGCTGTTTCAGATGAAGAGGCTTTTAAGTTTGCAGAAGTTTCTAAGGGTTTAAATTCTGATTCAAAGGAATTAGAAGATATCATTGAATTTATCAAAAATAAAAAAGGGAATCATGTTATAGATTCTTTAGCAGTTAGAAAGCTAAAAGGATCAATTCGTAAAAGTGAATCACTTGCTGCAACTAGATACTTTGATTTACCTGATGAAAATGTACACTTTCTAAACCTTCCATTTTATGAAACAGGAACTATAAAAAAAGGAAGGCTCTCTAAAGATGATGTAGACATTATGAAAAGTGTTATAGATGCTGTAAAACCTCATCAAATATACGCTGCTGGAGATTTAGCAGATCCGCATGGAACTCATAAGGTTTGTTTGGATGCACTTTTTATTGCTTTAGAAGAAATGAAATCTGAAAAAGAATACATGAAAGATTGTTGGGTATGGTTGTATAGAGGTGCTTGGCATGAATGGGATTCTCATGAAATTGAAATGGCAGTTCCAATGAGTCCTGATCAAGTACTAAGAAAAAGACATGCAATTTTTTATCATCAATCTCAAAAAGATGGAGTTATGTTTCAAGGAGATGATTCTAGAGAATTTTGGGTTAGAGTTGAAGATAGAAATAGGCTAACTGCAAAAAGATACAACGATTTAGGACTGTCTGAATATGCAGCAATAGAAGCATTTAAGAGGTACTATTTTTAATAATGAAAAAAATACTTGTTTGTTTACTTGTAATCTACAGTTTTTCAAATTGTAATCATCAAACACCCTGTTCAATTTCAAATAATAAAATTCAAGGAACTTGGAAAATGGTGTATGCTGAAATTATTGAAAACGATTCTATAAAAACAAAAGATTTATCAAATACAACTTTTATAAAAATCATTAATAAAAATCATTTTTCCTTTTTTAATCAAGAAAATTCTGGGAATAAAAATTTTTACAGTGGTGCCGGTTCTTATATTTTAAAAGGCAATGAGTATACCGAAATACTAAATTTCACAAATATAGAGGCACTAAAAAAACATGAGTTCTCATTTGACATTGTCACCAAAGGAGATACCTTAATTCAATCAGGAATTGAAAAAGTTAAAGCAGCAGGAATTAACAGAACCATTATAGAAAAATATATAAAACTTAAATAATGAAGAAAATCATTTTAGTACTACTTGTTGGTATATTTCATCAATCTTTATTTTCTCAAGAAACGCTTAAGGAAAAATATAATTTAATGCCTTGGCCGCAGAATATTAGTGAGAATAATACTGCTTTTAAGATAAATGAAACGTTAACAGTCTCTATTTCTGGAGAAGATTCTAAAAAGAGAGTTACAAATGCTTCCGTTCAATTTTTGAGAAGACTTGCAAATAGAACTGGTGTTTTTATAAATACTGGTTTCCCTGTAAAATACAAAAAAGCATCAATAGAGATTCGTTTCGATGCTGTTTCAAATTTAACTATATCGAGTAACGAAGCATATTCTTTAGAAGTAAAAGAAAATAATATTTTAATTAATGCTACAACAGATGTTGGAGCATTAAGAGGTTTAGAAACACTTTTACAATTAGTGAATTTTAATAAAGAAGGGTATTATTTTGAAGGAGTTATTATTAATGATGCTCCTAGATTTGTATGGAGAGGTTTAATGATAGATGCTGCGCGTCACTTTCAACCAATTTCAGTATTAAAAAGAAATTTGGATGCAATGGCATCTGTAAAATTAAATGTTTTTCATTGGCATTTAACAGATGATCAAGGTTTTAGAGTTGAGTCTAAAGCCTTCCCTAGGCTACATAAACTTGCTTCCGATGGATTGTATTATACACAAGATCAGGTAAGAGAAGTTGTAGCCTATGCATCAAATTTAGGGATTCGAGTAATTCCTGAATTTGATGTTCCTGGTCATGCATCAGCAATTTTAACTGCCTATCCTGAATTAGGTAGTAAAGATGGTTACGAATATAACATTGAACGTTTTGCAGGTGTTTTTGATCCAACTTTAAACCCGTCTAAAGAAGTAACATATCTTTTTTTAGAAACGTTATTTAGAGAAATTACACCTTTATTTCCTGATGAATACTTTCATATTGGTGGTGATGAAAATGAAGGAAAACATTGGGATGAAAACCAAGAGATTCAGGTTTTTAAAAAGAAACATAACTTAAAAACCAATCACGATTTACAAACGTATTTTAATATCAAACTAGAAAAAATCTTAAAAGAATTCGGTAAAAAATTAATGGGTTGGGATGAAATTTTAACACCTTCTACACCAACTTCTGCTGTAATTCATTCTTGGAGAGGAAAACAAGAAGGTTTGAAACAAAGTACACTCATAGAAGCGGCTAAGAAAGGATATCAAACGGTGCTTTCTAATGGTTATTATATAGACAGATTGTTATCGGTAACACATCATTATTCTGTAGATCCAATAGGAGATGCTATTTTAACAAAAGAAGAACGCGAAAAAATTTTAGGAGCTGAAGCAACTATGTGGAGTGAATTGGTAACACCACAGACAATAGATTCTAGGATTTGGCCAAGAACAGCAGCTATCGCAGAACGTTTTTGGTCTCCTAAAAACATAACTGATATCGATAATATGCGAAAAAGATTGAAAGTTATTAATTTTCAATTAGAAGAATTGGGCATTACTCATATTAAAAATAGAGATGTTATTCTAAGAAATATTAGCAATCATCAAAATATAGAAGCATTAAAAACATTGTCTAAAATTTACGAACCCCTAAAAATATACTCTAGAAATAAAGGTGGAACAGAATACAAAACATTCTCTCCTTTTACCCTTTTTGCTGATGCTTGTGCTGCAGATGCAGAAGATGCTGTTTCTTTTAATAACAACGTTTTATTATTCTTGAAAAATAAGAACGATAATGACTTAGATCAAATAAAAAAGCATTTGAAAAATTGGACTAATAATTACTCAAATTTTAAAGAAATTAAACCAAACCCTATTACTGAATCTTTAGAGCCATTGTCTAAAAACATATCGCGTATTTCAAAGTTACTTCATACATCACTTGTAAATAAAAAAATCACAAAAAAAGAGCTGACAATACTGAGAAATATTACGAAGCAACTTAAAGAACCTTGCCAGGATGTAGAGTTGGCAATTCTAGATTCATTAAACGAATTAATACGTTTCTGTGAAATGAATTTTTTAATGAATACAAATATTAAATAATGAATACAAATGTAGAAGTCACTTTTAAGAATCCATATTATGAATTAAATAAAAAAGCTCGTTTTACTTCATCAACCAAGTATGATACGTTTATTAATTGGGTAAGTGGTGAGTTTGATCTGTATTTACAAGACGAAGAATCTAATGGATTGTCTATTTTTTTCCCTGAAGGAAATTTTCATATTAAAAACGAAATTGAAAACGGTACTATTATTGCCGATATTAATTTGGAAAGCAAACTCTTAGAAAAAGGACACTTCGTTTTTGAAAAAATTATGTCTGTCTACACTCTTTTAGTAAAAAAATAAAGGCATCTTTTAATCAAAGAAATTATTAAAAAAGTTTAGAGAAAATCATATATTACAATCGTAAAGAACTTGAAACGAAACCGCTACTTTTTATTGGTTTTATTGCTTAGCAAGTTAGAAAAATTACAAAACAAATAGTAAAATAAGGTTTAAAAACCGCTAGTTTTGTAAGAAGTCCTTCAGGTTATTTAATTAACTGAATCACAAAGACAAATTAAAATTATTGAAATGAAATGTAGCGCAAAAAGCAATATAATTTTTAAACTCTTTTTATTCATTTTAATTTTTTCTTGCTCAAAAGAAGAAAAAACAACCAACACACTTTTTACACAAGTAAACAACGCCAACACCAACATTCTTTTTAAAAATAATGTAAAGGAAAATCTATATTTTAATTTTCTGAATTATGGCTATATATACAATGGTGGCGGGGTTGCTGTTGGTGATATTAATAATGACGGTTTGGAAGACATTTACTTTACTTCCAATCAAGAGTCAAATAAACTGTATGTAAATAAAGGGGATTTTGAGTTTAAAGATATTACAGTAAAAGCTAATGTTTCTGATGAAATTGGTTGGACAACAGGGGTAACAATGGTTGATATTAATAACGATGGTTGGCTAGATATTTATGTCTGTAAATCAGGGTCTTTAAACAGTCATCAAAATAGAAAAAACAAACTTTTTATCAATCAAAAAAATAATACATTCAAAGAAAGTGCTTCAGAATATGGTATAGACCACTATGGTTTTTCTACACAAGCCTACTTTTTTGACTTTGATAATGATGAAGATTTAGATCTCTATTTAGTAAATCACAGACAAGATTTCAGGAACAATATAAATATAGATCCTAAAATTCAATTAACTAAAGAAGATTATAATTCAGATCAATTGTTTAGAAATGATGGAAATAAATTTACAAACATTACTCAGAATGCAGGAATATCAAACAAAGCTTGGGGTTTAAGTGCTTCAATCGGTGATTTTAATAACGATAATTTGCTCGATGTTTTTGTAGCAAATGATTATTTAGAACCTGATTTTTTATATATAAATCAAGGAGATGGAACTTTTAAAGACGAAGCATTACGTTATTTTAATCATATTTCTTCGAATAGTATGGGATCTGATTTTGCAGATTTAAATAACGATTTACAACCCGATTTGGTTGTTTTAGATATGATGGCAGAAGACCATATTCGCGGAAAAGAAAATATGGCATCAATGAGTATTTCAAATTTTCATCAATTGGTAAATATGGGGTATCATTATCAATATATGTCTAATATGTTACAGCTAAATAACGGAAATGGAACCTTTTCTGAAATTGGGCAACTCGCAGGCATTGCAAAAACAGATTGGAGTTGGGCACCACTAATTGCAGATTTTGATAATGATGGTTTTAATGATGTGTTTATAACTAATGGAATTCAACACGATTTATCAAATCAAGATTTTAGAAATCAAATGAAGAACAACATTAGAAATCGTAAAAAAGTTTCTTTAGAGCAAGCCATAAAGATGATGCCTTCTAATAAGTTAAGTAATTATATTTTTAAAAATAACCAAAACTTAACATTTAAGAACACCTCTAAAGACTGGGGTTTAGATGCAGAAATAAACTCTAATGGTGCTGTATATGCAGATTTAGATAATGATGGCGATTTAGACTTAATTGTAAATAACCAGGCAGAAGAAGCTTCAATTTATAAAAACAATTCTAATAAAAACTTTGTTGATATAACTTTAAAAGGCTCTTCTAAAAACTCCTTTGGAATTGGTGTAAGCATCACTGTTTTTTCTGAAGAATTACATCAATCTAAACAGCATTTTGTAAGCAGAGGGTTTCAATCTTCAGTGAGTAATAAGCTTCATTTTGGATTGGGAAATAAAACAACAATTGATAGTATTTTAGTGGATTGGAAAAATGGAAAATCTGAAAAAATAACAGATTTGAAAATTAATTCTACAATAAGAATTAACTACGAGAATGCTAGTAAAAACATCTTGGTAAATAGTACGAAAACTACCTTATTTGAAAATATAAATCCATCAGACATTGGAATTGATTATCAACAAATAGAAAATGATTTTGATGACTTTAAAATCCAATTATTACTGCCTCAAAAACAATCAGAGAAAAGTGCTTCACTGGCAGTTGGTGATGTTAATAATGACGGATTGGAAGACTTTTTTGTTGGAAATTCTAAAAATGAAAAAGCGGCGCTATACATTCAGACAAAGGACGGAAAATTTAAGGAAACAAACACCCGTTTATTTTCTTCAGAAAAAGAATATGAAGACACTGATGCTAAATTTATAGATATTGATGGCGACAATGATTTAGATTTATACGTAACTTCTGGTGGTTATGAAGTTGAAGAAAATAATAAGTTATTACAAGATAGATTATACTTAAATAATGGTAGAGGAAGTTTTAAAAAATCTTTTTTAGAAGTTCCTTTAATTAATTCTAAAGGAATTGCTTTTGCTGATTTTGACAAAGACGGAGATCTAGATATTTTTATTGGAAGTAACGTAAAGTATGGTCAATACCCAATATCAGACAAACCTTATTTTTTAGAAAATAAAAAAGGGAAATATGAAAATACGATTGATGATAGGTTTGACAGTATATCTAATCTAAAGATGATTAATGATGCCGTTTTTTCAGACTTTGATGCTGACGGTGATCAAGATTTAATTGTTGTCGGAGAATGGATGCCTGTAGTTCTTTATGAAAATAAAAACAATAAATTTTATCAAATAAAAATTGATGGAGTTCACAATATTAATGGATGGTATCAAACAATAACTGCAACGGATATAGATAAAGACGGAAACATCGATTATATACTAGGTAATTGGGGAGATAACAATAAGTTTCATCCAACAAAACAAAAACCTTTGCACATCTACGCAGATTATTTTGATGATAACACAAGTTTTGATATTGCTTTGAGTAAAGTTTCAAAAACCGGAGATTTAATACCCGTTCGTGGTAAAGAATGTTCGTCTCAGCAAACACCTTTTTTAAATCAAAAGGTAAAAACATTTAAAGAGTTTGCAACATCTACAATGCCGGAAATTTATGGGTCAGATAAATTAGAAAATGCATACCATTATGTTGCTCATAACTTTGCATCTATCATTTTAAAGAATACAGGAAATGGACGGTTTTTAGTTGAAAAACTATCAGGAGAAGCACAGTTTTCACCAACCTTAAGTTTGGAGGTTGCAGATATAAATAACGACGGTTACTTAGATATTTTTGGTGTAGGGAATGTGTATGATTCCGAAGTAGAAACCATTAAATATGATGCATCCAAAGGGTATATTTTGTTAGGAAGTAAAGAAGGGAAATTTAAATTTCTTAATGATAAAAGTTACTTCACAAACAAAGAAACAAAAGTGATTAAAAAGATTATAATTGATGGCTTTTTGCATTTTATTTTGCTACAAAAAAACGACAAACTAACAATTTTAAAAGCTAAAAAAGTTAAAGTATAAAACCATATAAATATCACTTCTTTGGGCAATTATCAAAGAAGTGATATTTAATGTTTTAATGTTATTTTGCTCCCAACATCAAGATTTCATTACAAACAATTTCAGTAATATATCTTTTTTCTCCTTCTTTGGTTTCATAAGTTCTTGAGGTTAGTTTTCCTTCAACGGCAACTTCATTCCCTTTTTCTAGATATTTTTCTATAATATCTGCTGTTTTGTTCCAGGCAACAATATTGTGCCATTGTGTATCTGTAACTTTTTCTCCTTGTGCATTTTTATAGTTTTCATTCGTTGCAATAGAAAATTTTGCTACTTTTTTACCACTTTCTAACGTGATGATTTCTGGGTTGTTTCCTAAATTCCCAATTAACTGTACTTTGTTTCTTAACGTACTCATAAGATAAGGTTTTAAATTAATATGTTTTTTTGTCAATTTGTTTTGACACTGCAAAGTTGCGACTAAGAAGAAGTTGTATTCGGTTACAAAACAATTACTTTCGGATGTAATTACTTGTAGTCGTTTGTATTCGGATGTTTTTAATTATATTTGAGAGATGGAAACTAAAAAGTGTTTAGAATGTGAAGAAGCTTTAAAAGGAAGAATAGACAAGAAATTCTGTTCTGACTATTGTAGAAATTCCCACAATAATAAAGTGAATAAAGACAGTAAAAACCTCATCAGAAATATTAATAATCGTCTTCGAAAAAATCATAAAATTTTATCAGAATTAAATAAACTAGGAAAAACAAAGGTGACCAGAACTAAGTTATATGACAAAGGGTTTGACTTTCATTTTTTTACATCAATCTACAAAACAAAAACAGGAAATACTTATTTTTATGTTTATAATGAAGGTTATTTAGCTCTAGAAAATGAAACTTTTCTGTTGATTAAAAAAGATTAGTATATAATAAGCTAGTCAGAAAAAATAGGATCACAGTTGCAAAATTTTTCTATTGATGTTGAGAAAGACACTCCCATGGTATAAATAGTTCTTGGTAAAAAAATCCATAGATATATAACTACTTTTTTATCTAGTAGTTTTTAAAAATATATAACAACAACCACAAATTGACAAAAAAAATTAGGATATGACAGCTAAATTAGAAAATGATATTTTAAATGTTTATACCGATAAAAATGTTTTAATTGGTGGCATTATAACAAAATCGAATTTCAAAAAAGCTGAAATCAATATCGGTGAAAATAAATTCGAACTTTCTCGCAGTAAATGGAATACCGAGATTTCAGAAAAAAATAAAGTTGTGTATCATTTAAAAATGAATTCTTTTTCTGGAAATACAAAAATTTTAGAAACCGGAAATAAAATAACAGGAGTATTTGGATTAAAATGGGGAACAAAAATGATAGACAAAGAAAATAATACTCTTTTGAAAATCAAAAACGAAAATCAATTTATAAATACAAATAAATATGAAATTGAAATATCTAATGATAAAGTATCTGATTTAGAAATATTAACAAGTTTGTATGGACACTTGTATGGCTCTAATAGGAAACTAAAAGCTGTTATAATTGGAGTAATTTCAGTTGGTATAATATCGAGTGGTATAATGAATTAGTAAATACTTTATACAAAGTGTATAGAATTAAGTACTGACTTTATAACTTAGAATAGGCAACTTATATTATACAAATACTGTGGGAAGAAGTACCAAATAGCAAGGGATAATTGCTATTGCTGTAAAATAAAGAAATGTAAACAACATGTCTAACTTTGACAAACTTGAGGTTTATAATATAATTATTTCCATGTATTTCCCTTTAAAGCAATCGCTGCTTTTAATACATCTTTTTGACTTAATTGCCCTATTAGTTTTCCATTTTCCACAACAGGAAATCTTCTTCTGTGGGAACTTATAAATTTAAATGCAGCATCAAAAATATTCATATTCTTATCTATGGTATCAACATCTTTTACCATATACTTCCCAACAGTGTTATTGGTATCAGCAGGCATGTTATAATACTTACTTTCTGAAATATGTTTAATACAGTCCGTTTCAGAAATAATACCAATTAGTTCATTTTTATCATTTACAACAGGTCCCCCAGAAATTTTATAGGTAATTAATTCATTAATTACATGGTCTAAAGAATCATCTGCTTTAAAAGTAATTAACTTCGTTGTCATATAATCTGCAACTAAAATTTGTTCATTTTGTTTATTTTGTGAGGTATCTCTTTTTCCTTGAAAGTTTATAATTCCCATAATAATACGTTTTAGTTCTCTTTAAAGTTATAGAATTATCCCCTATTAAAAAAATTTATATTGCTATTTTAAAAAATAGTACATTTATTAAAATTACTTATAGTGATGAAAAAAATATCTTCTCTGCTATCTATACTTCTAATAATAGCAACCATTTATTGGAGTTTTACTGATATGATTCCATCAAAAAACACTTTAGATTCAAATTTTTCTTTAAAAAATGCATTGCATCATCTTAAAAACATCACCCAAGAAGCACATTATGTTGGTTCTGATGGGCATTCAAAGGTTCAGAATTATATTGTTGATGAGCTTATAAAACTAGGCTTAGAAGCAGAGATTCAAACCCATACAGCTATTAATAATAAGTGGTTTGCGGCAACAACAACAGAAAATATAATTGCCCGTGTAAAAGGGACTAAGAGCGGTAAAGCCTTAATGCTATTAACGCATTACGATTCTAGCCCGCATTCTTCTCTGGGAGCTAGTGATGCTGGTTCTGGAGTTGTTACCATTTTAGAGGGTATTAGAGTTTTTCTTGCTAACAACAAACAACCAAAAAATGATATTATTATTTTAATTTCAGATGCTGAAGAACTTGGCTTATTAGGCGCAAAAGCTTTTGTTGATAGCCATCCTTGGGCTAACAATATAGGGTTGGTTTTAAATTTTGAAGCACGTGGAAGTGGTGGACCAAGTTATATGTTAATGGAAACCAATGGCAAAAACGGAAAACTTTTATCAGAGTTTATGAAAGCCAAACCTAACTATCCTGCTGCAAGTTCTCTAATGTATAGTGTTTATAAAAAACTACCTAATGATACTGATTTAACAGTTTTTAGAGAAGATGCAAATATTAATGGATTCAATTTTGCTTTTATAGACGATCATTTCGATTATCATACAGCACAAGATTCTTTTGAAAGATTAGACAGAGAGACACTGTTACATCAGGCAGATTATTTAACAACCACCTTAGCGTATTTTTCAAACTCTAACCTTGATAATTTTAATAGTAATACTGATTTTATTTATGTGAATTTTCCTTTTATAAAACTTTTAACCTATCCTTTTTCTTGGAGTTTACCGTTGTTAATTATAGCAATAATTTTATTTTTTATGCTCTTATTTTTTGGAGTTTCATTAAATAAAATAACCTTAAAAGGTATTTTTAAAAGCTTTGTTCCTCTCTTTCTTTCTCTAATTTTATGCGGTGGTATTTCCTATGGATTATGGGAACTATTGTTAATTATTCATCCTCAATACCAAGACATGTTACATGGGTTTACCTATAATGGCTATCAATATATAGGAGCCTTTGTATTGCTGAATTTATGGATACTCTTTAAAGTATATGCATCGAATTTTAAAAATGACAAGCCTGCTGATGTATTGATTGCTCCAATTTTCATGTGGCTAGTTCTTAATGTTTTAATCCACTACTATATTCAAGGTGCTGGTTTTTTTATCATTCCTGTTTTTGCTGCTTTGTTAATTTTAGCAATAAGTGTTTTTATGAATTTAGAAACAAAAGCAAAACCGATTGTGTTCACAATTGTGTCGATACCCACTATGTACATTTTTGCCCCAATGGTTAAAATGTTTCCTGTTGGTTTAGGCTTAAAAAGTTTGTTTATTTCCGCCATTTTTGTTGTGTTAATTTTTGTGCTAATAACCCCTATTTTCTTTCAACCAAAAAGTAGAAAAAGACTCACAAAAATTATTGGTTTTGCAACCATCGTTGTCTTTTTTATTGCGACAAAAAACAGTGGATTTTCTATAGATAAAAAGAAACCTAATAGTATTGTTTACATAGAAAATTATGATGATAAATCTGCTTATTTTGGAACATATAACACCACTTTAGATGAGTATACAAAACAAGTTTTTGATGACACTGCACTTAAAGGAAGTCTTTCTTCTGCAGAAACGAAAAGTAAGTACAATACCCGTTTTACATACCATAAAAAAACGCCTTTTAAAAGCATAGAAACGGCAACAGTTTCAATTAAAAAAGACACACTAATTGGAGAACAAAGACACATTAATCTTACCGTTACTCCACAAAGAAAAGTGAACAAAATAGAATTTGTTACCAAAGATTCTTTGTCTTTAAGTCAATTTAAAGTAAACGGTGTTCTGGTTCATAAACACAAACCTCATACGGTTAAAAAAGGAAGCTTTTTAGTATATCATTTAGGAAACCAGGATAAGGAAATCTCTTTATCTTTTAGGGTGAATAAAAATGATGTATTGGATCTAACTTTTAATGAAATCTCCTATGATTTATTAAGCAATAAAAACTTTTCATTGCAGCCAAGATCAGAAGCAATGATGCCCATGCCTTTTGTGACCAATGATGCAATAATACTAACTAAAAGAATAAATTTATGATCGCATAAAAACAGTCTGATTTATTCAGCACTGTTTTTTAAAATTTCATTACTTGATTTCAGATACACGTAGGGTATTTACCATTCCTTTGGCCTCAACAGGCATAGAGGTTAGGTTAATCATTAGGTCTCCATGACTAACAAAACCTTTTTCTTTCGCTATTTTATTGATGTCTACCACAGTATCATCTGTACTTAGGTTTTTATCATAATAAAATGCCCGCACACCCCAAAGAAGATTTAATTTCCCAAGAATTCTTCTTTCTGATGAAAATGCCAATACATGTGATTTTGGTCTCCATGCAGAGATTTGAAAAGCGGTATAACCACTATTTGTTAAGGTAGAAATTGCTGCTGCCTCAGTATCATTTGCCATTAAAGCGGCATGATAACAAATTGATTTCGTAACAAACCTATTGGTTCTTACATGTGGTGGTGTTTGTGGTACTTTAATTAAAGGCGAATTCTCTACACTTTTAATAATTTCAGTCATTTTTTGAATCACTTTTATCGGATGTTTTCCTACTGAAGTTTCTCCTGAAAGCATTACAGCATCTGAACCATCCATAATAGAATTCGCAACATCATTCACTTCTGCTCTGGTTGGCACAGAATTATCAATCATGGTTTCCATCATTTGCGTAGCAATAATTACAGGAATCCTTGCTTTTTTTGCTCTTCTAACTAACATTTTCTGAATCAGAGGAACTTCTTGCATTGGTATTTCAACACCTAAATCTCCACGGGCAACCATTAAGCCGTCACAATAAGGGATTAATGCATCTATATTATCTACCGCTTCTGGCTTTTCTATTTTAGCAATTACAGGAACTCTATACTCTGAGTGTTGTGCTATTAAATCTCTTAACATTCTTAAATCTTCAGGCGTTCTAACAAAAGAAAGTGCCATCCAATCTACATCTAAACTTAAAGCAAAAATTGCATCCTCTTTGTCTTTTACAGTTAATGCAGGTAGAGAAATTGCAGTATTTGGTAAGTTGACCCCTTTTTTAGATTTTAATTCCCCTCCAACAACAACTTTAGTAACTACTTCCGTTTTTTTGTCAGTAGAAACTACTTCAAAACATAACTTCCCATCATCCACCAAAATCTGTTCACCAACCTTTACATCTTTAGGGAACCGTCCGTAGGTCATAAATGCTCTTTCTTGGTCTCCAATACATTGTTCTGTAGTAAATGTAAACCTAGCTCCGTCTTCTAAAGTTACTCCATCTTCCATAACTCCAACACGAAGTTTAGGCCCTTGTAAGTCTGCTAAAATTGCAACATTATAACCTTGCTCTTTATTAATTTCTCTGATGGTTTTTACTTTAACCTTTACATCTTCGTAATCTGCATGGGAGAAATTTATTCTAAAAACATTAACTCCCGATCTAGCTAATTCAGTTAAAATTTCTTTGGTATCTGTTGCTGGTCCTAGGGTAGCTATAATTTTTGTTTTTTTGTTATTTGGCATTTTTAAAATATTAAAAAGTCTTTCGACTTTAGGCTGTTTTTATCTATTTGATAAGAAGTAATTATTTGGTTTACTTCTTTAATTTTTTGAATCGTTTTTGTAAAAAGTTGATAATCTATATCACCAGAAATTTTAATAAAAAAGTCAATATTTTTCTTTTCAGGAATTAAGTACGTTTTTGTTTCTGTATATAATGGTAATCCATTAGAAATAGTTCCGTTTTCTTCTTTGATACTGTTAGAAATTAAGAACCAATCAAAATCATACTCAACATTTGTATATTCATAAATAGAAAAAGATGCGTTATTCTTTTTGTCCTCAAAATCTAAATTAAAATCTGATTTTCTAAAACTTATTTTTAATTGTTGATTTAATAAATAAGCTAATTTATAGTCTTCTAAAGTAGTATGAATACCTATTAGAGAATATTCTTCTTGGCAGAAATCTTCTAAACATAAAGAATGAACTTGCATAAATATTTAACGAATTTAAAGTACATATAGTCTCACAAAATTACAACTTTGTTTATGAAGTTAAGGTTAAATTTAACGAAAACGATATAGTCTTAACTGTTTGAAATTTGATTTTGAAAAGTGTAATAGACTCTTTTTGATGCTTGCTCTTCTGCTTTCTTCTTTGAAGTAGCTCTCCCTTTAGCTACTAGCTCTCCATCTATACTAATTTTTACACTAAAGTGTTTAATCGTTTCATTTCCAGAATCTTCATAGGTGTCAAAAGAATACTTCTTCTTTTGTTTCTGGCACCATTCTATAATTAAACCTTTATAACTAGTAATTTTACCTTCTAATTTCTCAATATCTACGTATGGTACAATTACTTTTGAATAAATAAATTTTTGAGCAAAATCGTAGCCTTTATCTAAATAGATAGCACCAACTAAAGCTTCAAAAATATTTCCATGAATATTATCTCCTACATTAGTTTGGTCTACATTACTTTTAACGAAGCGTATTAGTCCTAAATCTTTTCCTAATTCGTTTAGGTGTTCTCTACTTACAATTTTAGACCTCATTTGAGTTAGGTACCCCTCGGATCCTTTTGGAACTTTTTTATATAAATAAGATGCAATTACAGATCCTAAAATAGAATCACCTAAAAATTCCAATCGTTCATAGTTGATAGGAATTCCGTTTTTGTCTGTCATTTGAACAGATCTATGTGTAAAAGCTTTTTTGTATTTATTAATTTTTTTTGGAGAAAAATCAAGAAGTTTTTTTAATTCGTTATATAGTTCTGCATCTTCATCAGAATGCGGTTGAACTATTTTTCGAATGAAACTCATAAATTACTCATCTAACTTCTTAAATGCAACGCATGCATTGTGTCCTCCAAAACCAAAAGTATTACTCATTGCTACTTTAATATCTCTTTTCTGAGCCTTATTAAGTGTAAGGTTTAATTCTGGATTAATATTTTCATCAACTGTAGAGTGATTTATAGTTGGTGGCACTGTACCATGTTTTATTGCTAAAATTGATGCAATAGATTCTATAGCACCGGCAGCACCTAATAAATGACCTGTCATTGACTTTGTAGAATTGATGTTGATATTTTTAGCATGATCACCAAAAACTGCAGAAATAGCTTTTAGTTCTGCAACATCTCCAAGTGGTGTAGAAGTACCGTGTGTATTTATGTGGTCTACATCCTCTGGCTTTATACCGGAGTTTTCTAAACAATTTTTCATTACAGCTATTACTCCAATTCCTTCTGGATGTGGGGCTGTGATATGATAAGCATCTGAAGACATTCCACCTCCAATTACTTCTGCATAAATTTTAGCACCTCTTGCTTTAGCGTGTTCGTATTCTTCTAAAACGATGGCTCCTGCTCCTTCTCCTAAAACAAACCCCTCTCTTGAGGCATCAAAAGGTCTTGAAGCTGTTTCTGGGCTATCATTTCTTGTCGATAAAGCTTGCATAGAACTAAAACCTCCAACTCCTGCAATTGCAATTGCAGCTTCACTACCACCTGTGACAATAACATCACAATATCCTAAACGAATATAGTTTAGCGCGTCTATCATAGCGTTTGCTGATGATGCACATGCCGAAACTGTTGTATAATTTGGTCCCATAAATCCATTTTTAATAGAAATATGACCCGGCGCAATATCTGCAATCATTTTTGGAATAAAGAAAGGGTTAAATTTTGGAGTCCCATCTCCTTTAGCGTATTCTAACATTTCATTCTGAAAAGTTTCTAAACCGCCAATTCCTGCTCCCCAAATAACCCCTACTCGTAGTTTGTTTATCGTTTCTAAATCTAAATTCGCATCTGCAATTGCTTCATCTGAAGCGACAATAGCAAACTGCGTAAATTTATCCATTCTTCGAGATTCTTTCCTGTGAATAAAATCATTCACATTAAAGTTTTTAACTTCACATGCAAAACGAGTTTTGGACTTGGAAGCGTCATAATGCGTAATAGGTGCAGCTCCGCTAACTCCGTTAACTAAAGACTTCCAATATTCTTCAACATTATTTCCTATGGGCGTTAATGCTCCAAGTCCAGTGACTACAACTCGTTTTAATTGCATATAAAATTATTTACTTTTTTGCTGCTTCAATGTAGCTAACTGCTTGACCAACCGTACCTATGTTTTCGGCTTGATCGTCTGGAATTTGAATATCAAATTCTTTTTCGAACTCCATAATTAACTCAACAGTATCTAAAGAATCTGCTCCTAAATCATTTGTGAAGCTAGCTTCTGTTGTTACTTCGTTATCGTCTACTCCTAATTTGTCTACGATAATCGCT
>Ga0209092_10001544_pt1 | contig 22298 bp, 17 predicted proteins | sample FraStrMetagenome_FD_187446 | JGI IMG/M metagenome (GOLD analysis project Ga0209092, IMG submission 187446) | Marine eukaryotic phytoplankton communities from Arctic Ocean - Fram Strait ARC3M Metagenome (SPAdes) (version 2) | ecosystem: Environmental > Aquatic > Marine > Oceanic | place: Fram... | reverse complement strand
GCTTATTATAAATAGCAAAATTGCGTTTGAAGACGAATCATAAGTTTATAGAATTCATTTACAAAGCCTATCCAATGGGATTTTAACTTTTACGTTAGCTCTAGACACTAAATAATGAAAGAGGAATCATTTCTTCAAGGAAAAGATCAATGTTAAAATTTAAGATAGACGAAAAATGTAAGAAAACATTATCAAATCGTCAAAGGACCAAAAACAAATGAATATGATGATGACTGTTGCCGTCCTGATATCAGCAAGAGATTTACTTCGTATTTTTTAAACTATCATCATATCAGGAGTCCCGTTGGTTAATCAAACTTTACCGGATACCAGAGACATACATACGCAAAAGACATCTCAAGTCCAAAGAAAGGAAACTCCTCTCATGTGTGACGTTCTGAGGTCCTCACATCGATTGATCGAAATATCTCTATACTACTAATAGCACTTTCCCATGATCAACTTCTCAAAAGTGAGTCATGTATTCAAGGAGAATCAATTTTAGAAGTAAACGTTCTCTTCAAATATGTGAAATTGTTCATCCTCAACATCTTAATATGACAAGAACTCCGAGTCTTTTGTGGGGTACGAGTCACAAATTTGGTCTCAAATACATGCCATATGCAAGCTATCTTACCAGCCAAAAATATTCCACTAAATTGGACTCTCGACATTTGAAATCGCCAAGGAGAATTGAAGTTCCATATGTTCCTTTCTATACGTTACATCATAAACATACATTCTCAACATCCATAGGTAAATCAGAGGAACCACCTAATGATGGCATGCCTATTCTTGACAACATCAACATATTGCAACAGATCCCAATGGAAGATATCCGAAATTTCTGTTTCATTGCTCATGTTGATCATGGTAAATCTAGTTTAGCATCCCGAGTGTTGGAGCTCTCTGGAAATTTAGGTCAAAATGCACAAAATATAGCTTTTGGCTATGCAAACAAAAATAAAACAAGTGGTTTAGATCCTGATAATATTTCAACGTATACAACAAACGAAGACAGTATGATAGAAGAAGCTTCGAGTCGCGGTAAAAATATACAAAATAGTAAAGAAGATATCGAATTGCTGGATACTCTGAGTGTTGAACGTGAACGTGGTATAACAGTAAAGGCGTCGGCAGCATCGATGTTATTTCCTCATCCCTCAGCGAAAGGACCTACCAAATGTCTTCTTCTCAATATGGTAGATACACCTGGACATGCCGATTTTGGTTTGGAAGTGACTCGAAGTTTAGCTGCTGTTCAAGGTGCTTTAATTCTTTTTGATTCTGTAAGTTTCTTCATATCGAAATGGGATTTGGAACATTTTTACAAGGGCTTATATTAATTATTTCACCTGATATATCCATGGATTGAACTTATTTCCATTTGCTTTTATGGAGAATAGGCCCAAGGAGTACAAGCACAGACATTTAACGTTTTCGAAAAAGCAAAAACCTTAAATGTAAAACTAATCCCGGTGCTTACAAAGATTGATTTGCCAGCTTCGAAACCAATGGAGGTTGCTATTTCTGTTTCAGATTTGTTTGATTTTGATCCTGATCGCGTAATGTATACATCAGCACGTTCTAGTGTAGGAATTTTGGATGTAAGCAGCATATTTTGAAAGTGATATCCTGTGGAAACAATTTCTCAAGCTAATTTTATATTTCTCATGTGTTTACATATTTTGGATAGATTTTAAATACTGTTTGCGAGGATATTCCGCCACCAATAGAACTCCCTGATGATGATGGCACAACTTTACGAGCACGTGTAGTAGATTCATGGTTTGAACCACTACGGGGTGTAATTTGCTTAGTTCAAGTTCTTTCTGGTACATTGTCGGAAACAGACCGTATCTCTGTCATCGATCCCTCTGTAATTAAGTCATCCAATAATTTATCAACTCCTTCCAATAAAGAGCATTTTTCCGTGCAAGATATTGGGATTGTAGTTCCATCTAGAATACGAACCGGTAGTTTATCACGAGGTCAAATGGGATATGCTATAGTTGGTATGAGAGATCCACGCCAAGCAACACCAGGATCTTACATTGTTTTGCAAAAGGAATTAACAAAGGTATCACAAATGAGCCTCCCTACATTACTACTTTCAAACAAGTCGGAACTTTCTACAAATCCAATATCCTCGTCCTCGTCTGCTTTATTTGCATCTGTTCACCCAATGGACAATGAAGCATTTGATGATTTGTGTAACGCTGTTGATAGACTCGCTTTAAATGATTCAGGTTTGGAAGTACATCGCACTTCTGGAAGAGGATCAAGTAACAATAGTGGTGGACCATTTCTTGGACCTGGATTACGTATCGGGTTTCAAGGGTTACTACATGTAGAAGTGTTTCGACAACGACTTATTGATGAATTTAAAATGGACGCTATAGTTACTCCACCTAAGGTTCCGTATAAAATCACTTACTTATCCAGAAGAAGAGGAACCCAAACCATGAAACTATCCCAAGATGATGAAAATAGTAATGAAGTTGTGATTGAAGATCTGGCACAATGGCCAGGTCAAGGAGATAAATTTCAGGTTCAAGAACCAATCACCAATGTTAAAATAATTTGCCCCATGGAATATGCTGGTAATGTAATGGACGTTATTAAACGGAAAAGAGGATTTGATATGGAAACAAAGCCAATGGATGATACTATATGGCTATTTACAGCTAAAATTCCATGGGGAGAAGTTGTCACAGATTTTCATGATGATTTGAAAAATTGCACAGCTGGGTATGCTAGCTTTGACACTTCCCCTAGTGATCCTTTGTATGTGGGAGCTAAATTAAGTAAAGTGGATATAATGTTGAATGGGGATGTAGTGGAACCATTGGCCTTTGTAAGTCACAAAGATATGGCTCAAGCCCAGGCTCGCGTTGTTTGTAAGAAGCTTCAGGAAGTCTTGCCACGAAAACAATTTGCAATCAACATACAAGCAAAGGCAGATGGAAGATTCATTGCAAGTGAACGTATTAGAGCCTATCGAAAGGATGTATTGGTAAAGAGTGGAAAAGTTGTTGGCGGAGGAGATGTAACCAGGAAGAAGAAATTACTTGAGAAACAGAAACGAGGAAAGAAAAAACAACAAGAGAGTGGTCGAGTAACTCTCAGTCAGGCCGCGTTCAATAGTGTAATTAATAGATCATAGAATCATAAAACTATAAAACACTAAATTTTTTTTATTGAATTGTTGCATTCTATAGTCTGTCAAAAACATAATAGTGAATCAGATGATTTCTCATGTATTCTCTATTTTTAAATCATTTTATCGTTCAATCAAGACACTATGTCGAAGGGATATATTTCAGAGATTCGCCATACGTTGCGACTGTGTACCATCAACATCAATACAATTTTCATTGCCATTTCAAAATAAAAATTGAACCAATATTTGCACATCTAGCTTCATTGTATTGAAGTCTATATTCATTGCAGTCGAAGAGAACAGCAATGACGACCGAATACAGGCATTTAAACGTGAGCCGAGTAATACTTATGATGATTGTATTGATTAATATGACATCTTTAAAGTATTCTATCGCATTGAAATTTGAATGTTACTTATCAAAAATAGATATATTTTACTTTGAGATCTCCATTAATGCTTGTTTGACGTCCTCAAGTGTAATGACAAGAGATTCCACACCACCACCATCTTCTCTTGCACGAGAAAGGGCAATAGATCCAGCACAACGTACTAAACCCGCTAAATCGGCACCCGAATATCCCCCTGTCACGGCATCTGCGGCTAAATCATAACGATCTATTCCTTGTGGTAAAACATTTCTTATGACTTTCATAAGGGTGTCTCGTTTCCGGCCTGTCGGGTTTTCTTTCTCTATTTTCTCGTTCGATTCTTCCGCCAGAAAAGGAAGTCCATCAATGGCATGGCAGAGGGGTAAACTTAATCTGCCTCGTTTGCGTAAGGCATCAAAGTGAATTTGTAATATTTCTCGTCTGCCTTCTTTATTTGGCAATGGTATCTCAATTTGGACCTCCAATCGACCTGGTCGTAGTAAGGCATCATCAAGTAATTCTCTTCGATTCGTCATTCCGATCAATAAAACATTTGGTATCGAGTTCACTCCATCTAATTTCGCCAAAATTTGATTCACTACTGAGCTTCTTGTAGATTCCCCACTATCTTCTGCTGTACTTCGAGTACGAAAAACAGCATCAATCTCGTCAATCACAATAACGTGCAAAGCCGATTTAGAGGCATCATAGTTCACAGAAGCAAGTTCAGCTTCGGCAGGTGCGAACAGTTCTCGAACAAGTTTTTCAGATCCACCTACCCAACGATCTAAAAGTTCAGGAGCAGACACAATTTTAGGTGCTCTGGCTTTGAGAGATCTAGATATTTCACGTGCCAATGCTGTCTTCCCACATCCTGGAGGTCCATAGAGTAATAACCCTTTCACTGGTGATAAACCCAATAATGCAAGTTCTTCAGCTTCCAGAGCAACCTCAGAAATAGAGGTCATGGTAGTATCAAATGTATTATCAGCAGTACTATTATTATTGTATATATCATCTTCTGCTGGTCGAATTATACGTCCATCCAAAACACGTCTAACAATAGCTTGAATTTGTGGTTGAAGTCCTCCTACTGATGATTGGAACGATTTTTCAAACGCTTGATTTCTATCCATACCTGACATCGATATAGCTGTGTTATCCTCTTCCATGGAAATATTTTGATTGTCAATATTTTCATTTTCTGTGGGTTCTTGAAAGCTAAACATGTTATGAGGACTCCATAACAATCGTGAGAGAGACATATCCATATCACGATCTTCCATGAATAAATTAGATACTTTTGTAAATCGGGGCTGCATTGTTACTTCTAAGACTGCCGCTGGACCCATGTCTAAAGCCTCATAAGTCCGTGGAGGACCTCCATATTGTACCCATGCAGGTATACGATCATTCACACTGGATTTGATAATGGTCTTTTGGGAGGTCTTTCTAGCAGAATTATTATTACTGCTAGAGAGACGGTATCGATTAACGCCACCGTAGAGCAATTTACCATAAATAACCGACCCAGCTGGTGATATGATAGAGTGTTTCAATTCCGCACCAGATGGCAATAATATCAATCGAAGCCCCATTCGTGCAAATAAATCATCAACACTCGCCATATCTGTCAACTTTAATTTAGTTTGAATAAATTCAAAGCCTAAGGTTTCATTCGCTGCTGATCTGAATTCTTCTGTCAACTCCACAATAGTAGGTGATGGAGAAGCTTTCATCCACCGAATCCACATCCCTGCTTCATCTCTATCCACACCCGATCTTTGATCCGCCAGTTTCAATTCTAATTTGTCGTACAATTGCTTTACATAAATGGCACTTTCATCATCTAACCAGTTACTGGCTGAGTTTTTTTCCAAAATGTGTCGTTTTCGTTCACTTTCTAACAGAGCTAACGCTGTAAAGGCAGCTAAGGATGCAAATCCATCTTTCAAGGAATTGTGATATTGTTTCACGTCATTGATATCATTGCTGACACCATCCGTTTGAATAGTGGTATCTTGTTTTGTGATTGGATCAGGTGGAGCTGTTGCGTACAAAGCTGAGTAAGGCTTTGATGTCAATATGGGAGAAATGAGTGATGATCTCCAGTTATATTTTTCAGTGTTGATATGTCCAAACTCAAGTAGAAAACGGGATGAATGAGGGCTGATAGTAGTAAAGCTTTCACTTTTGAAAAATAGCAGACCTGTGACTACTACTCTCAATAATATTTCGAATGTGTTGTTTGGTTGTGGGGATTTCATGTTTGGGTGTTAAACAATCATCACCAATCCCAGTATCGTTGATTGTTGGAATAACCCAAGAAGAAAGTTTGCTTGAAAAAAAAAAAAAATCGGCATACGTCACAAATTTGTATTTCAACATAAAAACCTTTGATGGAGCTGCTGATCTGCTGCTGCTGTAAAACTGGAAATTTGAAAGAAAATGACATGACACCCAAAATGTGAGATTATTTAAAGTTTCAACGGTAGATATAGGATATTTATAATTAGGCGAAAATATCTAAGAAAATAAACCGCGGAGCACAATCACCTATTTATTAGTGGATTGGCATATAAGTCACATTTATTTTAGATATGTAATCATTGAACCATATGGAATTTGCAGTGAAGGAAAAGATCCAACACGAATTATTAACATACGTCGGTAAAGCATATACATAGGCAGGGATATATAGTCTTTTTGCAATATAATTGAGAGCCAAATGGAAATGCACTTGACATAAGTAGCTATTTATATTTCAAGTGTAAGACTAAACCATACATAATGGCCGATTGGGCAGCTAACACCACCGCATCCTCCAGCGAGGATGTCGATTCTCAAAAAGATCCCTCCAAAGCGATTGCCGAACAAACAGCCAAATTAGCTGGACGGCTTAAGGCTATTTACAGAAAAAGTATTCTGCCGGTGGAAAAGCGCTTTCGATACGACTACTTCTATGAAAGTCCTTTCTTGACCGATGTCGAGTTTGATGCCAAACCACAAGTGATGTTGGTTGGACAATACAGTGTAGGAAAAACTAGTTTTATTCGTTATTTGCTGGGTAGAGATTTTCCTGGGCAAAGGATTGGACCTGAGCCCACGACTGACCGCTTCACTGGTAAGATATGATATATACTATTATGAAAAAGAAGTAGTTTGCACCAGTAATTCATGTTGCAAATTGGAAAACTCAACAACTTTCTTATATCATACAATTGTCTAGTGTTGATCAATGGACCTGAGGAACGTACTATCCCGGGAAATGCTTTGTCAGTACACCCTGATCTTCCTTTTCGTGGACTGGAACGATTTGGAGTTTCTTTTCTCAGTCGCTTTGAAGGTAGTCAACTTCCATCTAGTGTTTTAAAATCTATTACTCTTGTAGATACTCCTGGTATCCTCTCTGGTGAAAAACAGCGTACGAATCGTGGTTATGATTTCACCAAGGTAGTTGCTTGGTTTGCTGAGGTTAGTTTCATATCATTTGTTTTATATTATTTTTTTTATAAAGTCTTTCGTTCATTGACCCTTTGCCATTTACACACATGCACAAATTTAGAGAGCTGATTTGATTGTCCTGCTGTTTGATGCTCATAAACTAGACATTTCTGATGAGTTGAGGGGCACAATTGACGTATTGAAAGGACATGAGGATAAGATTAGATGCATTCTCAATAAAGCCGATCAAATTGATCGTCAACAGCTTATGAGAGGTAAGTTCAACATATAGCCTCATATGATAATCTTGATTGATTTTCTTACAAACACCACTTGATTTATTATGAATAGTTTATGGAGCTCTATTATGGTCACTTGGAAAAACAATGACCTCTCCAGAAGTTGCTCGTGTATATGTCGGATCCTTTTGGGATGAACCTCTTCATACGCTTGATAATGCTGAATTGTTTGAACAGGAAGAGAAGGATCTCATGCGTGATTTGGCCATTTTACCTAGACAATCTGCTGTGAGAAAAATCAATGAGGTGAGGCTTATTATTATGGTATTTGAGACTTGAATGTTTGTATCATCTTGTTCTCACTATTGTAAATGATTCTTGAATCAACAGCTTGTCAAAAGGATTCGTAAAGTAAAAACATTGGCTTACATTATTGGATATCTAAAGTCTCAAATGCCTTCTCTTGTTGGAAAAGAAAAGAAGCAAGCAAAATTGATCAATGACCTTCCCAATGTATTCAGGAATATTCTTAAAAAGTATAATCTATCTCCCGGCGACTTCCCTGTAAGTATAAGTTGGATCTTTGATTTGAACAACGACTAAGCTTTTTTTAGGAATTCTTACATTTCGGATTTCTCTTCTTTTTAGGATATTAAAAAATTCTCGCAATTATTGAAGGACGTGAAATTCTCTGAATTTTCATCTCTTCAAGATAAACAGATTGAAGAACTTGATAATTGTCTGAATGTTCACATTCCCAAGTTAATGGAGGTAAGATATGTCAAAATTATTGCATCTCTGTACAAAATCATTGTGTTTTATCGTTCTTAACCTAAATTAAATTTCACTTTGTCCAGTCACTACCAAGTGAAAAGGATACTCCCGAAACACTTCGTAATAAAATGGGTGGTGCTGTTCTTAACCCCAATGCAACTTCTGTACCTTTACCGACTCGTACTGAAAAATTCGGTAAGCGTGAAGTTGATGGTGCTTCCAATCCATTTGGATATGCTCAGGAAGACGAAGACAATTACTGGTAAGTATTGTAGTGAAACCTTGATCTTTCGGAATCAGTTTTTTCGTATTTCTAATTCTCAATTATGTTGCTTATTTTGTATCATAGGGCGTTGCAAGATTCTGCTGAGCGCCTTCTGGACAGTTTCGAGGCTCATGGTCCGGTGGGTGGATTCCTGTCTACCCAGACAGCTCGTAATATTCTCCTAAAGACAGGTTTGGGTAAGGAAGAATTACGTCAAATTTGGAATTTGAGTGATATTGATCGTGATGGATACTTTGATCATCATGAATATGTAGTTGCTATGTTCTTATGTGATGCGGTAACTCAGAAAAATAGACCCATACCAAGTGAGCTTCCACCTTCGGTTGTTCCTCCAAGTAAGCGCCATCTTCTTAAGAAACAGAAGGATGGATTGTACTAATTTGTTTTTAAGACGATTTTGATTTGAATACATAATAGTTGATTTGATTAATTTGTTTTTAAATAATAGCGTGTTTATCTAAAGAGAGCGTGATCGAATAGGGTTAATTGGTTGACATAAATTTAAGTTTCATGGACGATTCAGATCACAGAGAAAATATTACATGATACATGACAAATTTGAGTGAGATAGAGGTGCGACAAAATAAACATTGTAGCATCGACAAATAATTAATATTGTTTGATTTAGTGTTTCTTAAAAAGATAATCGTACATAAGTCCTGTTCCCGTCTTCATAGCAACCGTGGTAAAACAGACATGCAAAAGCCTAGCTTCAAAACCACGCATATAGGAGTCATATAGCCCCTTGACTCCCTTCTCATTTAATTCCTCTTGAAACATTTTTATCGCAGAAACTTTGATTCCTGCTTTTTTCGAATCTTGTGATTTTGTGGTTAATACATCCAAAGGAAGTGTTACTAGCGTAGAGGCTGTACCACCTAACAAGTCAGCTGTTATTTTTTGTGTCGCTGATAAAACCACTGGCGTGTCTGGAGATGGTGTTGGCACAAAATATATTTTGATAATATTTGAAAAGATGTGTGAAAAATAAAACCGTGTAGACCAATCAAAGACACGCTTAAGTGCAAATACATTTGCTCCTTTCATGAGAGCAGATATCCCTTCTTGGTTCACGACATCCATACCAATTCTAAAACTTAAGAGCGTTGTTTTTACCATCGACATTTTGTTCCTAAATACTGGGTTAGTCATAACCCGTGTTTTGAGCAATAATGTTGGGGATAAGACATATCCCTGAAATCCACCTGAAATTCCTCCTGCTAAAGTGAGTGCAAGGACATTGGGTAGGATTTGGGAATCAACCAAGGGCATAAGAACAGATAAAGCCATGGCTCGAGCTAATCCAAAGACGCCACCTTTGGCAATACTTTGCACGACACCCCACGGTATAAAACCATCCCAGATTCCAGCAATCCCCTTTTCGGATGTTATAATTTTCAGAACATCTACATAAGATGTCCCTGTTGGGCTTGTTTGCATTACAACTTTCACGAACTCAAGCAAGTGTCCGAGACATGCTTCATAAATAAGTGTTACTAAAGCTGCAACAACGATTCGTTTCGCAAATTCGTTCCTTGGAGATGTTGTCGCACCACCTCTGACTGATAAAGCTGTATGTTTGGCAAAAATAATATTGGACGAGGAAAAATCAGAAGATGGCTGTCTTTGTATTTTACTCGAGACTTTCGGTTTGTTTGTTTTAGAGTCATTCGAGTCATTGGTAGAAATATGATAGTAAGCGCCATTAGCATTTGAGTCCCCTCCTGCAGACACTAGAAAAGATTTTCGGAGTGATATGTTGGATAACATCATACTGTGACCGTCATCATCGTCATCATCGTCATCGGACTCGTCATCCTCTGATTCTTCAAACTCTGAAAAGTCAAAATCAACATCGAAAAAATTTCGAATAGAATGATTATTTTGATTCGATATTGTGGAAGATTCTTGATTTGTTATTTGATACATTCCACTCTCCATCGATATAAAAGTTGACGATATGCAGGTGTGCTCATTTTTTCTCTCAATTGTGTTCAAATTGATTGGGTTATAAAATGCCATTGTTTCTGTTTCTGCTGAAAGGTGCACTTGCTCTTCTTCTGGGTCGAAGGATACATGTTGATTCAGACTGTAATGAGATGGAGGTATTCCGTTATGAATGTTGTTTATGTTGTTATTGTTGTTATTGTTGTTGTTATTTGAGACAGAAGTTGCTGTTTGGAACGACATGAACAAAATGGTGCTCCCAAAGAGCATCCATGAGGTACTGGGTGATCGTTTTCCTAATTCCATTATTTTTTCATTTTTATGTGATTGAGAAATTATAATATTAAGTAACAGCTAAGTTTGTTTAAGTGTATTTACGCATAAGATTCAACTTTGGTTTGAACTTTTATTCAATCTGTTTTACTTTGTACTGACTAACTTTGGTATATAATTTTAGATGAAAACGTACTTTTAGAAGTCTGGAGCTACAATTACGTCATTTTGAATACAGTAACCATTCATTTTCATTTTCATCTCACCAACGTACTCCTACTGCTGCGCTGCTGTAATTTATATTTTCATCATTCCTAAAGTTACTTGAATTACGTACATGATCTTTCTTCGTCATACATATAGTTTAGATAGGCCGTTGTTGTTCCGTTGTGATTTTCGAAGCATTTATCAAGCTTGCTTGTGATGATAATTAAGGCTCTTTCGAAAAAAGAGGTGCACAAATTCAAACATTTCTAGGCATGAGAACAGCAGTCCACATTGTAGGTCACATGGAGCTAAATCTTCATCTTTTGATGGCCAATTGATTAAGTTTCAAAATGAAGATAAAATGTGTAACATACTTTAAAATGTTGTGAGAATTCTCTTAAAAAATGGTATCATGTTGATCAAAGTCTCACAATCAAGCGAATTTTCTTTCGAAAAATTATTGAGCTAATTGATCACATTTACTGAGGTGTTTTTATCAGTCCAAGGGGCAGGATTTTTTTATTTTCAATAGACTTCAAAAACCTCATACTCAAAAATAGCTTGAGGGTGAGTCTAAGGTTTTTTCACATATAGCTACAAAGAACACTCTTCTGAATTTTACCAGATGAAAAAATGGATAAAAAAACTTATTTTCTTCGCAGAATCGATTCAAGATTCTATTGCCTATAATAATGAAATATAGACTTTCGCGTATGCTTACAAAGTACAGGAGTGACATTAGATTTGAAATCAAAGAAAATCCGTTTATTGTACACTAATATTTTAGATGAGTCCCAATCCATTATAAGATGTATGTGTATGTAAACATTTTTGGAGGTTTGAGGAGCTCACCTTTCTCTCAATAAAAGCAATAACAAGATAAATAATAAATTGCGTTGTAAAATGATGGAGCAAACACGAGGATTAATTTAGATGAATTACATACTGATTCCAACACCATACTTGAAACTGGAGAGGTCAGATGCTGGAGCGGTGGCGCTTGCTGTAAGAGTAACCTTAGTGGCAATATCCTTAACAACAGCGGCAGAGATAACTCCATCGCAGTCAACCTTAGCCTTGATATCGGCAGCACTGGCCTTGTAAAGTCCACCAACCGCGAATCTATCAAAAGGCTTAGCAGATGAGTGGGTAGTCATGGAGGCGACAGAGAGTGTTGGGTTAACCTTGTACAAAAGTCCTACATTGAAAGAAGATACTTTGTTGGAAGAAGTAACACTAGCGAAAAGTGGTCCAGAAGAGTAGTTGGCTCCAACATTGAAAGCAGTAATTCCGGTCTTTCCACTCAAAGCATAAGTAGCACTTCCTCCTAATACAACACCTGGGGCAACAGCAGCAGTTCCAGAAGAGCTGATTTTTGACATGTCCTTAACATCCAAAACAGTGTTAGTAACGATTTTTCCTACGCTGTAATCAACACACAAGTCAGCTCCCTTGCTTCCTTTGAATGCAACTTTAACCCCTGGGGCAGGCTTCATAGAAGTTTCAAGAACTTGGCTTCCATCTGGCTTAAATTGAACCTTGTCGAAGCTAAGTCCAGCGTAAGTGAACTTGGTTCCAATCTTTGAGGAGAGGCTTCCATCTTTTGAACGATCAGTTTCAATAGTAACAGCCAAAGGACCGGCAGGCTTTTTGCACTTCAAAGAAACCTTGGTTGTGTAGTCATCGGACAATAAGTCTATTAAGAATCAAAGAAAAACATATATTAGTTGATGACATGATACTTCTTTTTCGTTTCAATTCAACACCAGAATTGAATGAAAAGGTTCTTCAATTTGAAACCCTTTTTCCTCCTTTTCTACGCAAATCTTTGTAGACGCAATAAAAATTTCTTGGATCTCAGAACAAAAATTGAAAATAAATAGATCCACAGCCGGCTCAAGTATGTACCAAGTACCAACATTGTTCTAACCCAGGATCTTGAGAGCCAACGAAGGAATGGGCACCTGTAACACCACCTCTCCACCGTGCAATATGTTTCAAGAAACAATACAAATCTAATGCAATCGAATATCCTCTTCAATAGACACAACAGACGCATCCAATCTTTCAGAATAATGTACGGCTCTTACCTGAAGGTGCTTTGGCAATATCGGCAAACTTGGTCATTTTTCCTCACGTTTACTATCCGGATGTCAAAAAATGCTAAAAGGGCTGATTTGTTTAAATTCAAACACAGGTTTCATAGTATATTGTACTGCGTTCCACATATAGGTACTTACCCTTAAAGCCGTAACGCTATTTCTAGAAATTTTCAATTACGTCAGATTCATAAGTATGAATCAACTCTACAGGGTGGAATGAATATAGGGGTATGTACCGTGCCATAAACAGTAAATCGCGAAAACATATAATACATGGCGGTAGAATTTTCTAGATATGTAAACAGAAAGGAGTGATCAGCAAAATCTCTTAATTAAAAAGAACATAGATTTGAAGAAATACATTTTTGACATTGCATCATCTTTAAATGAAATTGAACAAGTTGCGGCAATTTAACTCAACATACAACTTGTGCCAATGAAAGTTGAATACTTCTGGAAGCTCAAAATCACAGATTTAACCTAAAATCCTAACCCTACGATAGCTTTACAAGGATTTCAAAATTGTGAGCCGCAAAAAATACATTGCCATTCACTTAGAAGCCTTCAAAATCAAAACGTCCAGGATCGGATCAATCATTGTTTTTTTATGGATTGTTTGATTACAACGTATAGTCATAGATAAAATGTTAAAATCTGGAAATTAAGATTATTTTACTCACATCCTTTTAAAAGGGGATGTTGTTTGTATTTTCATCACCAGCACTGAAAACATTATTTCCATAATTTCCCTCTTGTGGGACAGGTTTATTCGTGTTCAAATTTGCTTGCATGGTTAACAACGTATCCCACCCTAACAAAGTTGGAATAGCTTTTTGAAATAGTAGCTTCAATACTTCAATCTCGCCTGCGTGTGATGTATATTTTAATGGCCCGTTCTGTGAAATTGCGAAGTTAATTTGAGAAATATATATTTTTTGCCAACATTTATACTTCATTCGCCAAAGTAATTAATAATTTCACATGTTACTGTTACTCACATTCACATGATCAATGATGCTTTCATCATTAAAAATTTGATCATCAACATTATCGTTCCCACCTTCTAAATATTCAAGAGATATATCCATAGACCCATTCCCAATTGGCACTATTTTGAGAATTTTGCTTAGAGAAGACACATCATCTTGCTGTGATTGGCGCTTTATCTCCAGACCATCTGCTGAAAAACTAGGTGTTAAAAATAATCCAATTTCGCCAGGAGATAATGCAACGTTTCGCCTTTCATTCCACAATGGTCTTCCTGTAGACAAGTCTTTGGGTACAAAGTCCATCAAAAGTCGACCATTTTGGTTCACTTTTAAGAAGTTTTTTTGTTTTTTAAACGTTGTAGCTATTGGTCTGATGGAAAGAAGTATTTCTTGGTTCTGTACCTGATATTGAGGAATTGGGATACTTCCTCTGTTGCCATTGGTGTTGGTGCGATATCCGCTACTAAAACTGAATAAAGGAGGGGTAGTAGAATATTGACAGGTGGCGCCGAAAGCAATGATGCTCGTCGGGTTTGGATGCGTTTGTTTTTGTCTTTGTAAGAATTGGGTAAAGGCCCTCATAATAGTGTCCAAGAAACTTATTTTTGTATCCTGCTGTCCTCTGAATGAAAGGATCTGGGTGACATAAAAAAGATTCTTAACGGTATTCAATTACCTAATAAATAGATAAAGTAACCTTTTGGTTTTTAGATTAACACGTAAAAACATAGGGGACCGCATTTTGTCTAAAACATATATCTATGATAAAATTTCATATACTCAGATTCTCGATCGTAGACGAGAGGTAGAGACTTGACATCTGCAAGCATTCCTTAGTTAAGCTCCTCATGCGTTGAGTCTTCTATGTAACATAACTGTGATACATTGAACGCCGATTATGCGCGTAAGTTTATGTTCATGTTTATGTTTATAATTTCTATATTTTACGTGTTTTATCTAATTCGTACTGCGACGTATGTTGAAACTTCACGTCCCGACCCATCAAGAATACCGTCCAAGCGGATGCTCAGGTCATCGTCCGGTTTATAAGCAAGCTCGTACCATAGAGGACTCGGTATTCCCTTTCCAAGGTTGCAACGTCATCGTTTCATTATTCGTGTTAGTGCGTATCATTTGCGCGCAAATATGAACTTACTTCATAACCATTTTACTTCACATTCATTCAGAATATGAAAAAAGAAAAAGAAAAAAAGAAAAAAGGAGCGATGTGTCGATATGGGTTGTTGAAAATGACTTGTTTGTCCGAATGAGATTGTTCGTGTGTCAGAAAATTGAATGCTCCAAATTGGAAGATAATGTTGATAATTTCGGAGGCTCTATATAGGTGGGTTTTGGTACGCATTATGTGATGTCAATCTTCATCTATCACCACAATATTTGTCTGGATTGGTTTGGATCGCTTTCGCTTGACTCCTCGGTCCGCCTTAAGTCCGGTACAGGATGGGGTGAAGATAATACGCTGTGAAATCATTTGTGGTGTGTGCGTTCTCATAAGATTGGCTATTTTCCGTCGTATCTGGTCTGGATTGTACGTGTTGACCGTATTCTCCTTTAAGCATGCTTTATCGATGCATGTTTCCATGATATAAGTGTAACCTATTCCTTCTCTTTAGGCCGATGCACGAGCACAGTTTTTTGGGAGGTGGTCGTGTTTGATGAGGGATATTGATTTGAATAGTCGGACTGGTTTTCTCAGATGCATTGAGCGTCTTGATGATGGCCTATATACCCTATAGTGCTTATCCACTTTATGATATAAATATCCTGTTCCCTCATGATGGTGCCAATGCCACTCATGGTGTGCAGTGTTGGCCCAGACTCCCAGTGTTGTCAAGAGCTTTGTGTGTGTGGAGGATATGCATAAAGTTTGCTTCAGGGCATCTTTCCATACATACCATGCCGAAATATTTGTTTTTTTAGTGGAAGGCCATTTAAATTTGCTCGTTTTTCCTTCATCACGCTGCCCTTCTATCGCCATCGGACATAAGTGGGTGCCGTCTCCATCAACCACATCTGAGATCGTTATCACCCTTAAGTACATTCTACATTCATTCAGCGTCCTAAGTTTATCGGATCTATAACCTGCAGAGATGAAGGTCGCCATGAGTCCGTTATCATTTACCCTCTGTTCTTCTATCTTATGGTTCCATCCTTTAATGGTGAGATCATTTGTCCACATGAATTCCCATTGGGTAGTGATCCAGGTTGGGTCGACATATGATTGAGAGAATTTGTGATAGTCACAATTGAGGACGCATTCCATAACGCCTGTCTTTATTTGGAGTATTTCCAGACCAAGTCTATATTGTTTCCACATAATGTGATTCGTCGAGTTAGTTGACAATACTTCTATGAGTTTGTTGGTCTCTTGATGAAGGTATAGATTAGCAAGAGACAAGCCTTGGTATTTATAGGGTAAGTCACGAAAATCTATTGGAAATTTTCTATTTATACCACATTTTGGAAGACATGTTTCATATAGCTTATCGGAAAGATTTTGGAGATCTTTTTCTGACGAGATGGTTGTGGCTGGTAGGGGATATTGTAAGCTTTTGTGTATTCTTGTGAATACTGCGGAGCAGTTGTACGTGTTGTAAAGTTTGCTTCTTTCCATTTTCTCATTCCACTTATCAACTGGCGAATTGCAATGCATTCATCTTTCTGAGCTTGGGAAAGACGATTCCATTCCCCTCTTTGATAGAAACGCAATTCGACACCTGTTTTGGGTCCTACATCCACTTTTCCTCTTTTCAGACCTCTTCTACTATTCGATGACTTCTCTGTTCCATGTATTTGTACTTGAAACATTATGATTTTGGCTATTATTAATTTTTGTTGCTGGAGCAGTTACAATGAGAAAGTCTGCTGCCAATTCAAAGTCATTTTTCATGTTGGCATCAGCTTTGATTGTTGTTTTGGCTGCGCATATTGTTGGATCACTTGTTTCAATACTCTGTAACAGGTATCTCACTCTAGATGTCTCATTATGAGGAGTATATTCGATTTGAGCTTCTGCTCTAGAAAGATCATTAAATGCTTCTCGATGCTTGGAGATATGAATTTTGATTGGATATCTTGCATTCTTTCCATTCCATTTTCTTTCTGATAACACTTTTTCTGCAATTGAAACTGATTTCTCCCATTTAGCCGTACTAAGATGATGTAGTACTAGATCTAGGTAAGCACCACGTCCATTACGCTTGTTCTAATGTCTAGTAGTAGATGCTAGAGCTGAAGTGCCGGATAAAGCTTTCACTAGAAGATTATATACTCTAGCATTATCAGCTTGATATGCTGGACCCTGATGAGTTGAATATTCAATTAATTCGCTCATCATGTCATCAGATTCCCTACCCCATGGCTTTCCTTGTTGTAAGGCAGGTGGGTCGATGGGAACAACTAAAGTTTCTCTTATGGCATAAGCTAGTGATACTTTGTTGACTCCTAGCATTTCTCGAAGGTATGTCGGAAGTTGATCTAAGAATTTCTGAACAGTAAAATATTTCGACAATTCTGGTAAGGCATAGGGTTCTTTATGATTTTCTACCATATCTTGATGACGTTGTAGTTCCCTTAGCCTTTCTCGATTGAGATATGCTGTGGTGATTTGCCTACCGATTGATCTATACAGTTTCACACTATAAGATGCAATGACTAATCTTCGCTCACAAATAGTGGGGATCGATTGGCCTGGCCTTGGTACCATCGGGGCCGTAAGATTTTGAGGATTAGGGTTTGGCTCTACCCAATTGGGTTGGGGAATTGATCCTGTTGGTTTCCTCACATTCTGGCAAAGTGTTTTGATTCATTCTCATGTGAAAGATCAACCAAATCCGAAATTGATTCAAGTCCCTCTTCGATTAGTATGGCATTGGCTCTTTCTTGTCCAATTGGAATAGTTGCTCTCCTAACCCAATGACGTCCTTAAGGTAAGTCCTTAGCGCTGTTAGATCTGCTACCATTGTTGTCTTTCAGGTTATCACTTTTGAAACAAGAAAGTAAGTTGGGATTTAAAATTCAAATGATCTCCAATTAGGTTGTTTTAGTTTAATCGCATTATAAATTTTGTAGTATGTTCTACATATTGTTGATAAAAATGGTTGCGTCGTGACTTTGTTACAATTGCGTATTATAACGTAATTATGAGCCAACAATGATTAGCTATATGCTAAGGTGGCTCCCAAGCCCTTTTCGACTTCTTCACAAAATGAATATTAGTTGATGCCTTATTCGGTTGTCAACCAGGAATGCTGATCATGCGTTCCTTTGTTTTGTCTTCACACCGTTGCCAGAGGCAACTAGGGTCATTAAGTGTGACCATATTGGTATCAAGTTTGACTTGTCATGATAATATATCCAATATGTAGGCATTACGCCATTGATATAAGATACCCATCTCATCTCATACGTGATTTCTATCCCGTCGGATGTCACACCAGATACCTCTCACGCTCATCACATTACCTTTGTAGTCCAATGAAGCACTGGGTCTGACGATGTATTTAGAACTCGTCAACTATTCATTCATTCATTCATTCATTCAACAAGCATTAGACGTACAACATTAAATTATAAGATTATAGTATTTATCTCTAACTAATTAATATCAGTCCGTTATCTTTAACTGATACGTTAATATTTTTCCGCTAGATTCAGATCAAAAATTTATTTTCGATTGATAATTTTTTGGAATGACCCTTACTTAGATTACAAATATTGTGGTTGGAAGGACGCCCTCCATGCCAGTGGTCACTGGTTCGATCCCCGGTGGGGGGATTATTTGACCAAATTTTCACTGGATTGCAAACTGTTTGAGTTTTTCATGATGTTGAAAATTTGAAAAGAAAAAAAGAGAAAAAATATAAAAATGACAAAGCTTGATGACTCAAGCGTGAAAAAGATAAAAAATTATTTGAAAATTGAAAAAAAGGTTTGAAAAACAAAAATTGAAAATGAAGAGAAAGAGAAGAACAGATGTGCCGGACTTAGCTGAGTTATAATGTAAAACAGCGTTGTTTAAGTTTCCATATTGAGGTGGGATACCTGAACATGTTATGCGAAAAACCATTGATGCTACTACTATGTGAGCTAAAAATTATTTAAACCTACCTTTGCGTAGACATTTCAAGTCGCGATATCCTCAGCTCAATCGCAACCGTCTACGTGAACGCTACTCCACAGATACTTTCTTTTCTTCCGTACCTGCCATCCTGAAAGGGGCAACATGTGCTCAGATTTTTGTTGGCTCACATAGCACCTATACTGCCGTTTATCCCATGCGTAACGAATCTCATGGTCCAGACATTTTGGAAACTGTTATTGCCAATGTTGGGGCACCCTACCATTTAATGAATGATAATGCAAAAATGCAAACTAGTGAGGCTTGGAACAAAATTCTCCGTAAATACAATATTAGTAGTTCCACCACAGAACCTTACCATCCTTGGCAGAACCGATCCGAACGTCGTATTCAAGACGTTAAACGGATGTCAAATCGTATCATGATTCATACATCATGCCCACATGAGCTGTGGACTTATTGTGTGATGTATTCGTGTGACATTCTTAATCATACAGCCTCTAAAACTCTCGAATGGAGAACACCAATCGAAGTGGCATTTGGTATCACACCTGATATCAGTGCTCTTGTTCAATTTTCTTTTTATGAACCCGTTTATTACTATGCGTCTGATCCCTTTCCCACAACAAAAGAGCTTCCAGGTCGTTTCTTAGGTGTTGCTAAAAATGTTGGTGACGCACTAACTTGTTGGGTCTTAATGGCGTCGAACCAAGTTATCGCACGCAGTGTCTTACGTGAAGCCGTCCCTTGGATTGATCTCGCTGATACGGTTGATCCAAAAGGGGCACGGGATGATGGAGAGCTTGGCATACAAGTCCGCAAGCGAATGAAATTAGAAGAAGATGCACTCGCACAAAAATTCGCCAACGATTTCCAAACCACTACTGAAAAATATGATGAAACATATTTCACTTATGCTCCTAAGTTTGATCTATACCATTACAATGGTGAAGATCTTGAATTTACTTATCCTGAAGAATTCGAAAATGACCATAAGAAAAATACTGAATCTAATCAACCTCTCCCCATCCAAACTCGTTTAGAGTTGATTGGGACCAATCCCATCGCTGAAATTAACCCAGATGACCTAATTGGCTTCAACATGCCTATTCATAATGAACAAACGGGTCTAGTTGAAAAGGCTACTGTTACCGAATATGATCCAAACGAAGCATCATTTATTGTAAAATTCGTCAGTAATGGTGATGCTATGATCACTTATAATGATCTCATCAACCAATATAATAAAAGAGAGGAAGAGAACTCGCAGTTTTATACTTTTAAGCAAATTGTTGGTCACAGAATGCAAGGTAATACCTTATTTGTAGAGGTATTATGGGATACAGATGAACGTACCTTCGAAAGGGCAAGCAAGATTAAAAAAAACGGACCCAGTTACCCTTGCCAAATATATTCTTAAACGCCGCCTAGAAGATGTACATGGATGCAAATGGGCTAAATGATATAATCGCGATCCAAAGACCTTCATTAATCTCTCTCGGATGTTTGCTGCTCGTAACCAAGTCACCAGTCGATTCAAATTTGGTGTTATGGTCCCTCAAGGTATTCGTCAAGCCAAATTATTCGATGCTAACAATCGGAATACGTTATGGGCAGACGCTATGGATAAAGAAATGAACAAGTTGATGAAAATGGAAACATTTATTATTTTAGATGATAAATCTAAATTATCAAAAGGATATAAATATATCCCGGTACACTTTGTGTTCGACGTTAAGGTCGATGGTAGACATAAGGCACGTCTATGTGCTGGAGGCGATCACACTAATCCTGATACTTCGGAAGTCTTTTCTAGTGTCGTTTCAATCGAAAATGTGAGGATGTTATTCTTATTGGCTGACCTGAATAAGTTACAAATTGTGGCCGCGGATATTAGTAATGCATACTTACATGCATATACCCGTGAGAAAGTTTGGACCACCTTGAAGCATGGCAAATATCAAGGAAAGTGTATGCAGATCAATAAGGCTCAATATGGCCTTTGTACAAGCGCAGCCAGATGGGCTGAAGCATTGTCTCTTGTTTTACAACAGATTAATTTTACACCATCGCGAGCCGACATGGACATTTGGATGCGAAAGAATGGTGATTTATGGGAGTATATTGCAGTTTATGTCGACGATCTTATCGTGATTGCAAAAGATGTGATGGCTGTTCTTACTGAAGTCAAGACAAAGGGGAAATTCGACTTAAAAGGTGTTGGAAAACCTGAATATTATCTCGGTGGCGATATCTATCCAAGTGAAGATCCCAATTCACTTATTAAAACCGCTATGTCTGCAAAGACATATTTAAAGAATATTTGCGATAAAATTGAAAGAGTATTTGGCACGACATTGAGAAATTATAATACGCCACTCGAAGCTGGTTATCATCCTGAATTAGATGACAGCGAATTATTGGATGATGATGACACCACAAAATATAGGATGTTGACGGGTAGCTTGAATTGGGCCGTCACTATTGGTAGAGTAGATGTCATGTTCGCGGCCACTACAATGGCCAGATATAATCATGCACCCCGTTTTGGGCACATGAAAGTGATGCTCAGAGTCTTTGGATATCTTAAATATCATATTAAGGGTACAATCCGTATCGATACTAGTTATCCACTCATCCCTGAAACTACTGCTAGTCCTGAATATTGGAGGAAATTATATCCAGAGGCAGTGGAAAAGATACCTGAGGTATATCCAGAAGCCTTATGAAAACCAGTCCAACTTTGGCTAGAATTTGACTCTGATCACGCTCATGATTTGGAAACGAGGCGATCAGTAACTGGTGTTCTTCTATTTATCAATAACACATTAGTCAAATGGTATTGTAAACGCCAAAGTACCGTCGAAACGAGCACATATGGTGCCGAGATTAGTGCCTGTAAAACCGCTGGTGAATTAGTTATTGAATACAGATACAAATTGCGTAATTCTGAGCTTATAATTTAAAGTATTAAAATAGTAGAATCTTTTATCTCACAAGATTCTACTTACACAAACATATGATTACTCATACGTGTTTCATATCAAATTAGTACAAGCTTATATCAAATTAGCCTGACTCACGTTTCAACTTCAACAATATATCCAAATATCGATGAATATATGACGTACTTAATCTCGTCACACAAATGTATATTTGACTTTTCGAAATATTCATTCTGACAAGTTAAAAGCTGGTATGTATGAAAACACTTCCTTGGTCCTCCTAATACTAACTGTAGTAGGTGGGGGACTTGAATTCCGATTATACATCCGTTTTTTTTTTATAAATGATGACGTTCCAGTCTTTTTTTTTGCCACGCGGAGCTTTCATATTTTGCTTAATTTTGATTGGTTTTATGAAATTTTTGGAATCTTATATTTTGAAATTCTGTTTCGAGAG
>Ga0209092_10001542_pt1 | contig 22301 bp, 20 predicted proteins | sample FraStrMetagenome_FD_187446 | JGI IMG/M metagenome (GOLD analysis project Ga0209092, IMG submission 187446) | Marine eukaryotic phytoplankton communities from Arctic Ocean - Fram Strait ARC3M Metagenome (SPAdes) (version 2) | ecosystem: Environmental > Aquatic > Marine > Oceanic | place: Fram... | reverse complement strand
TATACCAGCCATTTTTCTTCCAAACCTTGAATTGCCTGGGACAAAAGTAGTTTGCTTAACATTTTTTCCATTAGCATCTTTAACTATTTTTTCTTCATAACCACCAAAGTCACTCCAGTTTTCTTCTTGATCAAACTCAGCTTGTTGTCTCAAAGAAGCCATTAGATCTGGATCAGTTTGAGCAGAATTAGCTAAGTATCCCATTATAGTATTTAAGTCTTTGTACTCCACCTTTCCTTCTTGAACAAGCATTTTAAGCGCAGGAATACCTCCTCTTTTTACAGTTCTTAAAGCTATATTACTTACCTTGTGTTCAATATCACCAATATGATCTCTTAACCATTCATCTTCTTCAACCTTAGTAGCTAAACTTCTACCTGAAAAACCAGCTTTTCTAGTACCATCTTCATTAAAAGAAGATCCGTATTCTGCAGCTTGCTTAGCAGCAAAGCTTTGAGCTTGTTGTGCTGACCATCCAGCCTGTCTATCTTTGTTAGTAGCCATGTCAGATATATACTTTTGTTGATTAGCATAATCAGCTTGTGCAAAACCAATATCTCCATCAGCACTATAAGCTCTTATCTTGTCAGCTCTAACCTTTCTGAATTTAGATTTCATATCTGAAGTAATACCAGTCTCACTAAGACCTGTTGATATATCATCAACCCTTCCTTGTAATTCACTAACTTGTCCACCTATTCTTTCTTTATCGGCTTGGGATACAGAAGCTGATAGGACTCCCATCTCATCTGCTTGAGCTTGCAAGGCATCATGTTGAGCTTGCTTAGCTAAGGGAACAGCCATAATTTCTTGAAGAGTTAATGGCGTGTATGTTGCTTGACTTATGTTTGAATATCTATTCATTTTCTTGATGTATTATTTAAATTATGCAAAGGTAAAACAATTTACCTATATCTTCCTAACTATTTTTTACTTTTATTTTTTTGCTTTCTTTTGTTTTTTAATAAATTCTCCTAGCCATTCATAATCCATACCCATAAGTTCTGGATATTTTTTCATTAAAGCTTCTTTACTCATCTTACCTACATCAGTAGCCAGTCCAGTCATCAGTTGACTTTTAGTAGTATCGTAAGCACCTTCATTACGCGCATTGATTTCATCATCTTGACGAGAGAATGCTACGTTAGTTGCTTCCTTTTGTGCGTTAAATGCATTTTCATTCTTTCTCTCTTGTTGATTGTTTGCAACAGACTGCGCATAAGCTGCACCTTGTCCTTTTAATGCATTAAGACCTTGTCCTCTAAGATTACTTAATAGCATTGACTGTGATCCTGAATTAGCTCTCATTGCATTTCTTTGACCAGCATTCTCTACATTCTGTGCATTCTGCATAGCTCCCTCATCAGTCATCTGCTTTTCATAGGTGCTGTTTATCTTAGCACCTCTATACTCTTTAGGCTTTTTTAACATAGCTAACTGAGCAAGATTCATTGCTGAAGGAACCAATCCACCTGCAGTTGTTAATGCCTTGGTTAGCTTCATGTTGCCATCACCATCTTTAGATTCAACATCTGATTCAAGAGGGTCAAGACTAGATATGCCATTATGAATGTCTTCAGTCTTAGTTAAATTTTCTACTCCATACTGTTCAAACTCCTTTACGCCTCGAGCCAGTGTATCTTTCTTGCCATCCGTATAGCTGTTATTTAATCTTTGTTCTAGCTGAGGATCTCTACCTATTTCTAGTTGACTGTTTAAAGCTTGAACATCTTCTCTTTCTTTTTTAGCTTTTACTTTAGGAACATTTATGCTTGGAGTTTTGCTGTCCTCTAAAGCAAACTGAGGATTACCTTCAGAAGCATAAGGAACTTCGTATGTTGTAAGGAAGTTCTCCAAAGCTTTAGCCTTTGGCTTATCATGAGCTCCTCCGTGAGGATAGTCATTAGTTTCTTTATATCCTCCATATCCCATTTGGTGTTGAGCACCAGGCATCTCAGTGCCATCAGGCATAGTATGAGTAGGTCCTTCAGCTTGTGCAGGTTGTGCAGGCTCTTCTTTATATGCTTGCACTTCCTTAACATACTCTTGAGCATCACGAAGTCTAGACATTAAGTCTTCCTTAGTGTCCATAGCTTCTTTGTCAGTCCTTCCTTTGAACTTACCTTCTATAATCTTACTAGCTTCCGCAAAACTTTTACCGTGAATATACTTTGGTAAGTTGAATTTTTGTGTTATTTCTTTCATAATTTTATTTTCTAAGCATTGCTTTAACTCTACTTTTGTTAGTACTAGGATTAAGCATTTTGCCACCCTTTTTCTTTTTCTTTAAATATCCTCCACCGTAGTTTTGATTTTGTAATGCTGGATTAGCTTGAGCATAAGCCTCTAAGTTTTCTTTTCTTGCTTTCTTATTACCCATTGAAGTTGTTATTGCTCCTGCAGCGCCACCTATAACTGCTCCAGCAGCCATACCCCATGGTCCTGCAACAGCTCCTGCCGCTGCACCACTAGCTGCACCTTTTGCCGCACCTAATCCTACACTTTTTTGACCCTGTATTCCTTCTACTCCAGTGTTATTTTCTGAATTCTTTTCAGGAACCATATCTAATGCCATACTAGTCATTCCAGCAGCTGCACCAGCAATACCCATTCCTCCTCCACCAGCAGCACCTTTAGCGCCTCCAGCACCACCTGCAGCTCCAGCAACAGCATCAGCTCCAGTACCAGCAGCAGTCAAGCCATTATTAATGTACGTAGGATCACCACCCATAGCGTATGAGTTTGTAGATTTAGTACCTTCAAATCCAGTACCATCTAATTGACCTCTTTCGCTAAAGATATACTCTTCACCTTTAATGGTAACTTTAGTTTCTCCTTCCTCTACAGTATTCATTTTTCCATTACTACCTGTGCCTTGAGGAATACCTCCTAAAGAATTTTGTTCATGAGTACCTCCTCCTTCAAAGGCAACAAAGTTTTCAGAGTCTTCTGTCTTAACAGATCCTCCGTAAGCGTATTCAGTTATATTATCTGTTGGGCGCTTAAGATTTTGAAATCCACTATAGTCAGTCTCCTTAGGAGATAACATATTTTTTATTCTAGCAGCACTCATGCTTTTAACAGGGTTTCTTTCTATCTCACTTTCAAGAGACTGTGCTTCAGGAAGAATATTTGCAGGCTGTGGTCTTTCTTTTTGTACAAATTCTTTTTTTAGATTTTCTCTATAAGGCATAGGCTGTAATCCTCCTGGATTCCCTTGTCCTTCAAGTAGACCATCAAATGCATCTATATCTGCTTGTATTTCAGGTCTAATTTTTCTTTTTACTTCTGCAGTAAATGGATTTGCCTGTGGACTATTGTCGTAAGGCACATTTTCCATTCCTATACCAGCAGCTTGCTGAGCATAAAGATCTGCATCATTTTGAGGCCCTTGATATTCTTTAGAGTTTCTTCCTGTAACTCCCATAGCTTTAGCCCCACCATTATCTTGTAGGAATTTGTTATACTTTCCTGTATACCCATCCACACTCATGTTTGCCCCAGGAACTTCATAAGCTCCAGTCTTAAGTTGCTCTTGAACTCCACCTGAACCAAGGAAGTGAGTAAGCAAAGCTATCTCATCAACCCTTAAGCTGCTGCCATATTGTTCCTGTAACTTTCTAGAGTTCTCTATATAGTTAGGGTATCCTTTAAGTTTTCCATTTAATGCAGAATCCATAATCTTTTCTTGAAGTTCAGGACTATCTATAAATTGTCTTTTAGTGACACCTTTTAATAAAGGGTCACTTTTTATGTTATTCCATAAGAATTGGTATTTACCTACAGCAGAGGATGATGAGTTCTCTAAGAACTTACCTCCTGAGGATTCTACGTGTGCGAGAGCTCTCTTAAAGGCTTCTCTATTAAATTTTGGGTTGCTATCAGCCATAATGCTTTGTGTTATATGCAAAGATAGGGAATACAAACCATAAAGTCAATATTCCCTATAATACACTTTTAATACTCTGTGTATGATACTATCAAGTCGTGAACAATTACTTCGTGACTATCATTGTTATTTAATATTAATTCTAAAGAAGCCCAAGGACTCTTTATTCTATCTCTAGATCCTACAGCTCTAGGCAGTGTAATATTCCAGAGCCTATCTCTTCTCTTGGCGTTACCTCTTAATACTACATTTTTAAATAAACTATCTTGATAATTATTAGAAAGCCTTACCTTATCAAAAGTATGATTACGAACATCATTGCCATCTTGATCTTTACTTTCCATGTTATAGGTAAGATTAGTAAATATAGAAGGTCTTACGGACGGAGGTGAAACAGTAAAATTAACTCTAGAATCAAACCTAGTTCCGTAAAAACTATTAGAACCTTTTGCTCCATGCAACCATATCTCGTTAGAGTTAAAGTTAGTAGTAAGTATCTTAGATCCTTGAGACATATAAAATGCTGGAGTAAAGCCATAGAAGCTTGTAAATGAATTTGTTTCCTCATTCCAACACAACGTATAATTAGCTTGATCAGCTCCTTTAGAGAAGTTCCCTGCAAGAGGTGGCTTTTCTTGTAAGAACGTCATAAACAAATCTCCATTAGCAGCATCGTATCCTGATGATATACCTTTAAGGTTAACAGGATTGTCTAATTTTAAGTCATCTCTGTGAGTGTTGTTTATAAAGTAACTATGCATTCCTGCTGCGTTAGATATATTCTGTAATCCTTGACCATTAAACCTTAATATAGACTGTTTATTCAAATCAAAATAATAAAATCCATTATCAGTTGATTGCAGTGACCATTTATTTAAAGTTCCATACTCAGTACTTATGTAAGCATAGTCACTAAGTATGCCTCCAGTTCCTAGTTCTAATCCCAATCCGTCAGATGTGTTAACCTGAGCTCTAGGATTTATAGATAGAAGTGCTGTAGCAGATTCTTGTAATGCATATATCTGATCCTTAAAAGAAACTGAACCAGTTATAGGTCCGTACTTTCCGTCAAGATCCAACACTTCATTAATAAGAGGGTCACTCCAGCTATCTATAGCCTCACCAGGAGACTTTAGCTTAGATGATATAACTCTAGTGTCAAACTCTTGTATCTCTTTAAATTTAAATCCAGGAGCAGTAGTGTTGATTAAGTTACCTTGTTGAGAGTATACTCTGTTGTAATTCTGAAACTCTTCATAATCAGCTTGCCATGTAGCATCCCAAGAGTTAGCTGACTTATCAGCTCTATTCTTTAGGTCTACACTAGTCTCTGTTATGTAACTAACTATCTCAGTTGTCTGATCATAAGTTGTACCTACTAAATCATTGCCAGTCTTTGAAAGTTTCTGAAACCTAAAGTCACTAATATAAGTGTCTCCAGGAGACTCTATTAATTGAGTTGCAGTGTCTATGTCTTGATACTCTCCTATAGGTAAGTAATCAGTAACTGATTTTGTTTCGTAAGTATTACCTCCGTACATATTTCCTACATACTTATACTCCTCATCTCTAACAAACTCACATAATAACATTCCATTAGTTTCAGTTATTCCTGAAGCTAAGTAGAAATCCATTATACTTTTTCTAGTAAGAACATTTGAAGTCACATCGTCACTACCTTCTACAAATGTAATGCACTGAGCGCCATTGCTTTGTTGTCCAAACAATCCTTGATTAGCATCCTTATTAGTGGATGCTTGATCATAGACATCAACTCTCATCTCTATTAAGTTATTGTTATACTTAAACTGCTCATCATTATTATAAGTCTTTCCATTCTCTCCTAATTGAGAAACTTCAGGAGTACCATACATATTATAAACAAGCTCATTAGGAGCAGGAATAAAACCTCCCTTAAATTCTCTGTACATTTGATTAACGTGAATAGTTGCACTTGAATCTGTTGGACCAAAAAATCCAAAGTCATATAAATCGTAAAAATTACCCTTTAGTTCATTCCAAGTAACGCCAGGACTAAACCTTCCAATTCCTCCATCAAACTTTATTTCAGTTATTGTGCTTAAGTTGTTAATATTAAATTCTTTACCCCAGTTTTTGGTATTACTTTCTTGTACCATACCAAGGACTCTTAATTTATAAGAAGAATCAATACTTATATTTTCAAACATTAACTCCGGACTAAACATCTGCATCATATTGTTAAACTGATAAGAGTTAGATACCATGTTTTCTTCAGGTGCAGCTGCAAACTCTTCCCTAGAGGAATTAGATCCTCTTGGACTATCATCCTTATTCCATGACAAGGGTCTCCAGTTGTCAATTTGAGAAAATGGCCATACGTCAGTAAAAGTTCTGATTACAGAAGGCATTTTAGTTGTTGTTGGCAAGAACATAGTATCAGAAGTTCCTCTAGCTCCAACAAGAGTGTTGCCAGGAAAGCTGTTTATCATTGGATTTATAACCCCCTGAGTAAGTACAGTCCTGTCTCCAATCTGTCTGTTAGCTCTAACTATCTTATATCCTACAGGAGCTTTGTCTTCTGCAAATGTTTGAGAGTTAAGCCAAGTATAGAACTCAGACTTAATGTCTACAATTACTTGATTGTATTTTCCTTCTAAATTTCCTTTAGGAGATTGAACATCACACAACCACTTAGGTGCAGATTGCTGACCTAAAGCATTAAAGAATATTATTCCAAATCTATATATTTCTCTGTCTTTTAAAAATCTAAATTCAGCAGCATCTCCTATTTCCATTTCAGTCTGAGCAAGACTCAATCTAAAAAATTTACCTTCTGCTCCAGGAAGTACGCCATTGTCTGTTGACCCATCATTTCTATCTACAGTAAAGTTTATTCCTAATTGATCACTACAACTAGTATTGGCTTGGTTGCCAAAGACTGTAGCCTGAATAGTAAGTATGTATACATTCTGAACTTGAGCCATACCAAAAGTATGACTAGGTACATTTGCTATAAGAAAGTCTCTCATCTTCATGCAAACCTGCATAGAATTATCTCCTGCAACTACCGGCACTAAATATGCAATTCCGTCTACAGTTATAAGTACATTTCCCGAACTAGTAGCCCCTCCTGGATATACTAAGACATTTGTCTGCTCATAAGTTCCTGTTGTAGTTCCTGTTTTAGTATACGCGTATGTATCGTAATCTCTGTTTACAGAGTCATGTTTCTCAGGAACACTGTATGTAGTTGTATTTACAATAAGCTCAGCGCCTTGTAAAGAGTTGCCAACTTTTTTTACATTTTCCCATATCTTTGCATCACCATTTATATCATGACCATAACATCTAACATCTATATCTAAATCAAAAGCTTGTTCTTTTACACCTAAACTAAAAAGTCTATTATCTTTAGACTCTATGTGCTGAGGTATGTATGGATCAGATCCTAGAAATAAAAAATCTTCAGGAGTAATTGCTTCAATAATATTACCATCATCATAATAAGATAAGGTGTCGTAGTTATCAATCTCTCTATCAGCTATTAATGATATTGAAGGTATTTGATTAAATGACGTATACTTTATTGCGTATAGCCTTATATGAGTATATGTCTGGTCAATGTTATTTACATTAACAAGCATTGTTCTATTAATTTCTTCATTAAGAATTCCTCCTCCAAGATTACCACCTTTAGTTATAGGCGCAATTTGAGACAATGGAGATATAGTTGTTTGAGATCCGTTAAGTATATAAAGGTTATAACCATACTGGATCATTCCAGATGTATGTACTCCCCCTCCATCACTAGAAACTATCTGTGGCTGTGATAGATTATATTTACTAACATTGTTTATTGAAGATGCTCCAAGATCTACTAAATCTACTAAGTCACCATTATCTACACTTTGGCGCATGTTAAAAAACCTAAGCTGATGCTGACCATCACAAAAGTACACTTTCTCTATAAGAGAATTTTCGTAGTTATATAATATTTGTATTTGATTTTCTTTAGATAACCCTAAATCATTACAATAAAGAAGGTCTAGCGTAATATCCCCTGAGTCAATCCCTTTGAGCTCCCAGAAACAATCCCAACCAAAACCATCAGTTGTAAATAATACTGCACCTCCGCGTATGTCAGCAGCTCCTATAATAGTCTGCTGTCCTGACGTTGCAGTTCCAGGCCCTCCTGGTAAGAAATTATCTTCTACTTCGCATCCTGTAGCTAATCTTTTGTATTTAAGAATCTTAAATGACACAGTCTGGTCAGTATCAACACTATCGTATTGAAATCTAGTTTTGAAACTCTGTATTGTGATAGTTGGAATGGCTAGCAATACCTCGTTACCTTTTTCATTTGTAAGTCCAAAGCTACTTCCTGTATCTGTAGATTTGATACGAATGTTTTCGGCACTAAAATAAAATCCACTTTTTGTTTTAGACTTGGACATATCCTGGTTCATACCAAGATATCCAAGTGGGTGTTGCTTTATCATCTATGAATGTATTTTTAAAAATTCTTGATTACCTAAAAACTGAAATCTATCAGCATGTTGTGTTCTGTTAGGAAGTATCTGAGTTATACTATTAACTAGAGCTTCCATCTCATCTTCACTAGGCATTTGTAAATTAGCTTGAGCTTGTCCTACATAAAACATATAGTCTGTCTCAGCCTTGTTTAACTTCTGAGCTGATATCTTATCCATATCATTCAAGATGTCAAACCATTGGTATCTTATATAAGCTCTAAGAGCTCTTACGAATTCTGGGTTATCTGGAATTAAAGGATAGCAATCTTCATCAGTAGCTATAGTTTTGTATACTATTAATACTTTTCCTGTTTCGAAATTTGTAAATACCTTTGAGTTATTCAAAGAATACTTGTCTCCTACTTCTGTTGGAGCTGCGGAAGGGTATGAAGAATAATGATCCGAAAGGGTGTCTTCATTTGATATCATTGGAATCATTTGTCCTGAATCAGTAACTCTTAATATAGAGTCTACATCTATAACGTTAACTGGCAGGGCTCCTTTAAAATGCTTTATCTCTATAACTTCTTGTTCAGACACAAACATTGGCGCTGTACCAACTATACGCATACACTCAACTGAATGAGATATTATAAATTCCCATGAGATATCTTTCATCATAGGATTTTGCATTAGCATATCTGCTACTGACTTTATACTTATTACTCTGCCATTTACTGCCATGTCTAATTGGGATTTATAAAAGCATCAATCTTTCCTTCGAAAATACTTTTGCTTAAGTTTCTTTTTAATAATCTGTTGAACCTTAACTTGTACATAGTTTTGTTCTTGTAGTTAGCGCCACTCTTTAAATATGATATCTTAAAAGTATAACCATCAGTGTGTTCATTAGTGAACCTTATTTTTACATTGTTTTCTTTTGCAACTGGATTGTCTTTCCATAGTTCTCTTGTAGCTTTCCAGTTAGTAGGTAGGTTGTTTACTATTTCTCCATCAGGACCTATGGTAACGCTTGTTTTAATCTTTCTTAATTCTACCCTTCCAAGTCTAGATGGCATGACTATGTCAATTCCTTTTTCACTTAAGCCATCTCTAAGGTGAGAGTTAAATTCTTTTAGGATTGATCCGTAATCTTTTCTTAGCACTTTTGAATTTGGATTGTTTCTTTTAAAGAATAAAAAATAATCATTAGATCCGTAATCAGATTTTATAGTGTGATTCCTTTTTTCTGTATCCATTATTTTTTACGTTGTGGTGCAGCTCCTGCATCATCGTTAGCGTTGTTAAACTTGTCTTCACCTATACTAAATCTGACAGATAGCTTCTGCATAACCATTGATATCAATTGATCTTGCATTGCAGCTTCTAAAGGATAATCTACATCCCAAGGTTCTGCTGGAGATGGAATAGCCCAAGGTAATTGATCTGGTAATGTTTGTGAAGTTCCTTCCTCTGAAACTGTAACCATTGGCCCAGTATAATCTTGTCCACCAGTGTCTACATTAACACCGCCTTTTAAAGCATCCCATTCAGACTTCTCTCTACATTGCATATCTAAAGCAACAGCAGGGTATTGATACACTCCTTCAACTTTAATTGCCTCCATCATCATGTGCTTGTTAGATCCAGATGTAAAGTACAAATGACTATCTACATCTATAGCAGCGTATAGCATTCCTGCTGTATAAGGGTTGTGTCCTAATACTGGGAACCTTTCTATTGGAACTATGTTTATATTAAGCTTCTTTCTGTCATAAGTTCTTACGGCAAGTATAGCACCTTCAGCACCTTTAATGCTAATTCCTGCTGGTATTTTTTCTTTAGTTCTAAGTATCCTCCCAAAACAAGTTAACCCGTCTATATTAGAGACAGGTTCTAGCCCTATGCAGAGCTCTTGTTTAATTTCTATTGGAATGTTCCAGGCTTTACTACCGTAGACTTGCTTGATTAGCGTAGCCCTTGATGAGTCAATTAAGGATGAAACAAACTCCCTAGAGAGTTCGTTGTCATCACTTGTTACTTTTAATTGTTCATATACAGTGTATATCAATTCATTTTTAGTCATAACTTATGTTTATGTTGTTAGTCCATTGGCATTGGTATGGCAATAGGTAACGTTCCTTTATTAAGAACAACTCCACAACCTATGATAGGCTTCTTGTAGTTCTTTCCGTATGCCATACTATATGCAGTTCTATCTATACCACATCCAACTTGCATTCCAAATACTAGAAACTTACTTCCAGCTAAGAAATCACAATAGAACTGTGAGTGTAAGTGTCCTTGCACTTGAGATTGTAATTCATTCTTTATTCTATTTCTAGCAGTACCACCTTCTCCGTGATTAAAGTTTATTCCAAAGTGCTCTACCATTTCAGTAAATGTCCAGTTAGGAGTATTAAGTACATCATCATACTCTCTTACCCATCTTCTTGACACGCCACCACTAGTAGCTTTTCTATAAGCCATTCTATCATGGTTACCAATTATAACTGTAGCTACTGGAAATACTTCATACCAATCAGCTATTCTATCTATAGCTCTATCAAGCTCTTGTCCTGCTGCATAACCATCTGGATCTGCCTCATGATAAGAAGAGAAACAGTTGTCTATCACGTCTCCTATAAATATTACCGTACCACAATCCATTTTTTCTTGTTGCTCTCTACAGAAAAATAAATAACTGTCTAAGCAAAATGGTTCGTGTAAATCTCCAATAACTAAGATGTTATCTGGATTACCTCTTTTAAAAGGCTTTGGAAGATTAACTCTTCTAGATTCTGCCATAACATAGTTATCAGCAGGTTGTTCTGGTTGAACAAAATTCTTACCAGACTTTGTGTATCCCAGTTCCTTAGCCATTTGTAAAAAAGTAGCGTGAAGGTCCTGGGTTTTATTTTGTTTTCTTAGTGTGCTCTTGTTATTACCTTGCTTTCTAGCCTTACTAAGCTCCTTTTTAATGGCTTTAATTTCCATTAAGTCTTCGTAGCTACAGTTGCCTACATTGATTGCATCAGCAATTCTCTTTGGACCACATTTCAAATATGATGGTCTCTCTGTTAATAATTTGTAAACTTTACTTTCTAATGTCATTTGTGCTCTTTATTTGTTAGAGCACAAAGATAGGCAATTATATCATATAAGTCAAGTTTCGCTATACTTTATTTTGTATTATAGCGAAACTTTAACATATATTTTTAATTTAACCTACAAATATTCCAGATCCAACGTCTGCAATTTCAAATTCAAAGGTGTCAGTTCCTCCAGCAATTGAATTAATATCTCCTGTAAATATTAAAAGTCCAAGATCTATATCTGAAAAATCAATTTCCTGATTAACAACTACGTTAGCTCCATTTAACTTTATAATTCCTGAACTAGGAAGTACCGTTACTTTTAACTTGTCAGCTATATCATTCTCTGGGTCAGCATACGCAGGATTAGTTTCTAAAGTAAACATTGCCCTAGTAAATACTAAAGACTCACCAAAAGCTATTGTCTCTGCTCCGTCTCCAACCTCTGAAGGAGCAGAATTTGTTTCAGGCTGTACACCCATTCTTATATTACCTGATTCTGCAGAAAAAGTGTTAGATCCTAAATCAGATAATGTAAAAGTAATGTTTGATTCATGCAAAGCAATGTTGGTGCTATCGTCATCAAAGGTTAATAATCCAGAAGATATATCTGTATGATCAATTTCTTGTCCTATTGTTACAGGTACGCCAGCTAAATTTATTGCTCCATTTACATAAGTAGCTGAAGTTATCTTAAACTTGCTAATAGCGTCTCCATCTGGATCAACAAATTGAGGAGCTGTTTCTGTTGTAAAGTTAGCTATAGTAAACACATGAGTTGCCCCGTGATCTATAAATATCTTTACGTCCCCTATTACTGTTGGGGATCCACTAACTTTAGTGGTCGATGTTACTGTGAATGTTGCCATTATTTACATGATGTATTTATAACCACACTACCTGGTCCTAAAGTAATGAAGTCTCCTTTGTTAATATTAAAGTCTGCGAAATGTGTAGATGGGTCAAGGCCAGGAAATGAAGTTACTAATAATGTAGTTAATCCTGGATCTGCATAGACAACGTCTCCAACAAGTGGATGTGATCTAACTTTTCCACCTCCATCAGGCGTATTGTCAAAGTATGCAAGACCATCTACATTTCTGTAGACTCTTGGTGGACACTTTGTTGCCTGTAAAGAGGATATCTCAAATTCGTTATTGTCGCTAGGGGGAATGGTATCATTCCCCCTTCTGTTAGTTAATGTGAAAGTAGCCATATCAATCTACCCATATTAATGACCCTGTATCTCTTACTGAAAATTCTATTATATCAGAAGATATGTCGTTAATTGAAGCCCCTATATGTACAAATGCACCAGCACTTAATTCAGCAGAACTTATTATTTGTCCAATTGCAACAGCCACTCCATTGTAATTATAAGTTCCAGAGTTATTTGTCCCAATCCGATCAATCCTAATAGCATCTAAAGGATCATTTTCTGGATCAGAGTATGCAGGATTACCATCAGTAAACATAGATGGAATCAATATGGTTGTTGCTCCATTTTCTGCGTATATAGCATTATCACCAACTGTAGCTTGCAGGTTGTCACCTGTATCAGCATCTCTGGTAAATGTAATAGTTTGAGCATTACTCCACATTGGATTTTGAGAATTGTTATCAGAAGTTCTAAAAGAGAAACTTGTATCTATAGCTAACTGCTTATCAAAAAGAATCCAATACTCTAATAAAGTGGTGTCTAATATAATTGTATTTGTACCCACCTCTTGTCCATTATAAAGAAGAAATCCTTGGGATGGCAAAGTAGCAACCATAACGTTCCCATAACTATCTCCATCAGGATCAGAAAAGTTTGTTGTAAAGTCTGCAATGGAAAAAGTATGCATTCTAACATACTGAGGTCCTGCGTTAACTTGTGCAAACTTCTCACCATTAAAATCTAAAGCTATAGTTAAAGAGTCTACTGAAGGAGCCCTATTCTTACTGTTGTCAGGAATAGGATCAGGATCAGAAGGAACAGGCGTATTGCCATCATCATCATTACCAATACCACCTGGAAAGAAATCACCATTAAGAGTGTCCATACATATAGTTTCAGTACCAGACTGCAAATGACTAATCATTGCGTCTAATCTTTGGAGTGTTGCCTCTGTCGGAGAGTGACATGCATACTTGTATATTAACTTGAGCAAAGTAAGCTCAGTTAAGCTACCAGTTCCATATACTCTTAGCAACTGATTGTACTTTTTTAAAGAACAATTAAACACAGTTGCACCATTTAGTGACATCTCCATTATAAATCTAGTATACAATCTACAACACCAACACTTACTATGTTTCCTGCAGAAGATACAACTGGCGCTATATCACTACATTCAGCACATGCTGCTTCTGTAAATATGTTTATTTTGTTATAAAACAATATTGCATCTCTAAACCTACCAAGCCTTAATGCATTGGACATTCCTTGTACGTATAGGTCTAGCAGGGTTGCATTCTGAAAGTTTTCATTACAATTTATGCAAGATAAATTAACGTTAGCTAAAAGCTGTGCTGTTACTCCATAGTATCTAGTTAAGCTTAATGTAGCCACCATTCCTGGAACTACTGACGAATCACTACTTGTTATTTGAACAAAGTATATTCCGTCTTGATATTGATCTCCAGTTTCATTACTACTTATTACTATGTTTTCTATATTGCTTGTTCCTGATATCAAAGCATTGCAGCTAACTGCATCTCCAATATTTTTGTAAGTTCTGTCTGTCCACAATTTTATATCAGTTACAGTCTGACCTGACCCAACCTCAATGTCCAGTGCTATGCTCAGTCTATTATTAGAGACTGAGAATCTACTTATTGTTATTGCCATTTTATTTTTTGATATTAAAAAAGGGGTAGGAGACTAGCTCTTACCCCTTTGGTTATTAAATTTGATAGTTTGCTATAAGCAGTCTTATTAAGACGTTGCAAATGCATCAACAGATCCAGCACCTAATACAGTGTTAAGGTCAGTCACTAATCCGTTAATTACAGAGTTACCAGCTAGGTTAGTAAATGGTACGTTAATTGTAATTGACTTCTTAGACTTCTTAGCTTCATCTCTACCTTCTTCGTAATATCCTATCTCGATAGTATTGTAAGAAGCAGTAGCGTCAGCTAAATAAACATTCTTTAAGTTGTGTGGGTATCCAGCACCTCTCATGAAATCATTACGCTCACCTTTTAAGTAAAACTCATTCTCAGCTACTTGCATACCTGTTCCAACTCCTGGGTTACCAGCAACGTTAACAATAGTAGGTGTAGTTGTAGCAGTACAGTTTACTCTGAAATCAATTTGCTTACGTGTAAGTGTGTTTGCGTCAAAGTTAGATACTGGCTTTTCAGTAATAACTAGTGCAGAAGAAGCTCCTGATCCAGTCTTAGTGAAAGTAAAAGAAGGATTGCTTGTTGCAGTTGCTCCAACCTCTCTTGAGAAGTTACGATTCAATGCTACGATAAGTCCATCAACGATGTCTTCTTGGTCATTTCCAGTTACGGCCTTGTAAAAAGCTTTCTTTAAATACTCATCTTCTCTTGATAAAGATCCGAATCCACTGATTGCAATCTCTACAGAGTATAAAGTGTTTACATCTACTGTGAAGCCAGAGATAGTTCCTGTGCTCATAGTTTGAGCTACGAAAGGAACACTCTTAGCGTATAGTAAATTTGAAGGTTTAACAATGTCAGATGATACAACTGTTCCTGTAGCTTCTTTAAGTAAGAACATTAAGTTCTCCCCCGCAGCTGGTGCAGATCCATCAGCAGATAATAATGCTAAATCTCCGTTTGCTCCAGACTTTACCGCGCCTACTGATGCGTGTCCTGGAAAATCTAAACCTACGTATAGGTTTCTTACTTGGTTTTGTGCAGCTAATGCCATAATATAAATTGTGTTTAATTAAAATAAAGGAGATCTTTTTTTCACTCCCCGTGCAAAGATAATACTTTTTATTGGTTATACAATGCTTTTGTTAGTATTTGTTCTATTTTGTAGAGAATTTTCTCTAGCAGCCAAAACTGCAAGATCCACACCTCTAAGTAATATATCCCTATGTATCTCAGGGTTAAGCTCTGACGTAGAAGAAGTGTTGCTTCCTCCTATTGTCAAATTCAATCCAGTTAAATCAGGATCAGTTTCAAAATTTGTTAGTATAATAGGTGTAGGTACTTTTATATATCTACAGTGATACATGTCTATTATATTTATTGCTAATATTTCTACTTTCATGTGAGCTCCGTCCATAAAAAGATCCAGTCTCCAAGCCTTTCTTTTATTAGGCTTTTGAAATGGATTATTCTTTTTTACATTATACTCATCATGAGTAATAGGAACAACATCTATTATTTTTTGATTCAAAGAAGGATCACTAGGATCACTAATTGTAATTGTTTCATGCAAGATATACATTAAGTCATTTGGCAATTGAAACATTTGACTACTAGAAACTAATCTATCCTGCCCTGTATATGGAACACTAGTATCAACACCTTTAGCATAGCCAGCAGTTGTTCCTGCAAGGTCTAACTGAGTGTATTTCTTATAGTCTCTTACTAGTTCACTTAATTGCCTACGTCTCTTCTCAGAGCCTTCAAAGCTTACTCCAGATGCTGTATATCCAGAGTATGCTTCTTTGACTATTACTTCTTGAGCTTGAGTAAGGAAGACTGATTTCTCATACAGATCCAATCCTGGAGCACTCATACTCGCATTGTCATATAATAAATCAAATTCGTTACTAAACTCATTTACTGTCATATCTTAATTTTTAGCATTTTTAATCTTAGCTTCTAAAGCTAATCTCATTTCTTGTCCTAATGGATTACCTAAGTAAGTGGCAGCAACTTCTAGTGTTGGTGAATCTCCTTCAGATAGTGGTTGATTGTCAGTAGTGTAATACTTACTGTCTTTTTTTACTACCACTCCAAATTCAACGCCCTCTTCTATGATAACCTTTGTAGCAATTAACGCATCGTTAGTTATTGCAACAAATAAGTTAGGATCTTTTTCAATTTCTCTAGCAGTCTCAACTTGTAAGAATTCTAGATTCTGTCCTCTTGAAGTATACTTTCCTAAGTTTCGTAAAATGTAACGCAACACTGCTGCATTGTTTTTATATTCTACATACTTCTCGAATGCTAATACCTTGTTCCCTACTGCAGCTTTATCTCTTGATAACTGTTCACCTTCAGATGTTAATACAAATCTGTAAGTAGCTTTGTTACGCACCTCATTAAGTGAGTTAGCAACTATAGGACTACACATAAGCACTTTGTACATTATGTATTCTCTTGGGTTGGAAAGATCTAACCTTGTATCTTCTTTATTAAGAAAGATTGGAAACATTCCACCTTTTGTAAACTCTTCTCTCCAGAAGCCACCATATATTGATAGGTCTTTTCCTAAGATATATTCTAAACCAATTTTCTCTTCCTTGGTTAATATATTTTTCATCTTAGAATTGTCAAGTGTTGGTGCTGGAATTCCAATTGAACTACCATTAAATAAACCACCATATCCAACATGCTTTGGATCTTTAATGTAATCAGATTCTTTTTTGATATACTTTACAGTTATTATCTCATCTCGTAGAAACACAGTACTTGGTAAAGCACTTTTCTTTTCTACTTCTCTAATTACTTCTTTTACTACTTCTTTTACTACTGTTACTGGTGCAACTGGTGCAACAGCTTGTGCCTCATCCTTAGATGGGCTTGCTTTTTTATTTGCCATTTTATTTTATCTATTTTAAAAAATTCTTCCTAAAAATTCTCCAATGTTATGTGGATTTGATTTAGCTCAATATCCACTAAAGCTTATAAGAAGAAGGAGGTTTTGACACCTCCTTCTAATTTAATTATAATTACGCTAATACGTAAGGAATAATCTGTGCAGTACGTGTTGGGTCATAAACCACAACTCCTAATTGACAGAATTTAGTGATAGTTCCACTATCCTCTAAAGTTCCCATGTTATCATTGTTTATAGTTCCTGTAAAAGGATTTCTGAATCCATACTGGTAACCTCTGATCTCTTCCATTCCTTTAACTTTCACTAACTGAATGTTAGGATCTTCAAGTGTTCCGATGTAGAAGATGTCGAATCTGTAAGATTCAGCTACTCCATTAGAACCAGGAATACGGATTGTGTTACGAATTTTGTCATCGTAGAAATCATCTACTTCTAACTTTACAGATACACCATTTGGCGCTAAGTATTCAGTAAACTGGAATCCAGCTTTCATTGAGTTAGCATGTAACTCAGAAGAAGTAGTCATTACTGTAGCAGGATTAGTTCCTGGAGTTGACATGTTAGCTGACCATCCTGAAGTTGTCTGTAAGACAGCTTTATGGAATTCTGCAGCACCACGCTCACCAGTACGTAAAATAAATGTACGTTGGTCAAATCCTAATTTTCCTTCACTTAATCCGAATAAGATTTCTTCTAACATTTCGATAGAGAAGTCATTGTAGTAGTAAGTGTTAGATTGCTCCATTTGCTCACGGATACCAGATCCAATTTTGATAGCACGTCCAGAAACATCTTTGTTGTGGTATTCACCATCAGCAGTTCTGTTAGACTTACCATACATAAGAGCTTTGTTCTTGTAAGAAGAGAATTCTTGCTCAACTAACCAATCTTCGTAAAGAGCTAGTGTTGGGAATACTTTTTGCTCACCAGACTTAGTTAATACAGGAATACCCATAACAACTTTTTTGTTTGTAGCATCACCAGGTAATTTGTGGTCGATACGAATAGTAGTAAGCTCACCTCTCATTGATACTGGAGTTACTCTACGAATACCACCAACTTCTCTAGAAAGACCTTTTCCAACAGGAGCAAACTCCTCGTTGAATCTTTTACCAGCTACTAATTCTTCACCAGGAATACCATCACGGTTAGATCCAGCACACTCACATGTGTAAACCATTTGAGAACCTTGTGGAGTTCCATCATCCAATACTCTTACTGGATATACTTCATTCTTTTCTCCTACGATGATCTCACCTTTGAAGAACCACTGCTCAGGGAATACTAACTCGAAAGTTGTACCAGCCTCACCAATGTTGTTATCAGATCCTGTTACTACAGCTCCTTGGTAACGTGCTTCAGAAAGAGCTATGTTACGTCTTGAGCTTCCGATAAGTTCCCAATAGAACTCTACGTCAGAATCTAATAATTTTGTTTCGAACATGTTAAGCATATTCTCTAGAGACTTCCCTCTGTGAATTGCTAACAATTTAATCATTGTGTCGTTAATCTTTTGTGGAGATACTTTCCAGATAGCACCTAATGTGTTCTCAGGGTTTATCATTCCAGAAAAAGCCTTAGCGTCAGTTACTTGAAATTTGCCTAATTGCATTTGTTTAAAATTTAAAAGTGTTTAATTTATTATCCTATTTCTAGGTCCTTTAAGTCAGCTAAGGTAAATGATGCTTTATCATCCTTAATTACTGTCTGTACTTTTCCGTCCTCAGTAAAGCTTGTACCTCTTAACAGCGTTTCTAAATCTGAAGTAGCTTCAGTTTTTGCTGTTGTACCAAATATTGAAAAGTCAGTAAGTCCTTTGGTAAGATAGAATATTGTTTCTAACTTTACTCTTGAAGATACTGGATTTTCACGCTGGTACTTAATAAAGGAACTTTCTCTATTACCTGTGTCCGTTGTCATTTGTTTGTATACTGCTTGTTGTTGGTCAGTATTCAATTTAATATTAGCCATTGTATTTTCATCGTTAGCTAACATTTTTTTAATGTCTTCTAATGACTCTACTTCTTGATCTTGCGCAGCTTTAATAATTCCTGCGTATCTAGCTTTCTCACTTTCAGTGATAGATTTTAAAGCAAACTCTGCGTCTGCTAATCCTTCGCCAGCATCAATACTTCTTTGAGCCATTGTAGATGCTCTATTAGCATCATATCCTTTACTAATAAAATCTTGTCTTATAAGATTAAAAGTTAGTTCAGGGTCTTCTTTAATATCTTGAGCAGTAAGTCCCTCTAAGTCACTTATGTTCTGAGCAGCTTGTGCTACAGCGTCAACTGGGGCTCCTACTTGTTTTGCTTCAAGAATAGCTTTTTGTGTTGAATTCAGTCTACTCTCAGCCTCTCGCTGGATAGCTTCATTCAGGTCATCAACAGATTTAATTGTTGATGGATCAAGATCTGACAAAGCACCTTTAGTGATAAGATGTGATGCTAGAGTAGAATAAAGTTGTTCACTGTCATTCATTTTAGGAGAGGAAGAATTTGCATCTACCTTATCCTTGGCTTTGTCAGCCTGACCTTGATTATCATTACTCGTAGCTACGCTCTCTGGAACTGCAATAGCAGGCTCCTCACTAACGGGTTTATTTGTTTCTGTTTCAGGTACAGCAATATCTTTGCTCTCATCTGGCTTAACGTCTCCTTCAGTTGTTGCAAAAGCATCAAATACTTTTCCATCATCCTCGAAGTTTAAGTCTTCAAGTGTTAATCCTTCCATTATTTTTATTTTAAAATTCTCCTAAGGCAAAAGTACTACAACATTAACTTAAAGTCAAATTTAGTCTATAGCTAAATTGTTGTTATTTACCCTCTAATAAGTTCCTTTGGATTTACCTATCTCCCTAACGGTAAAATATCCACCTATTACTGTAACCCCCATAGTTAATACTAATGGTATAAAAGCTTCGTCAATAGACTGTCCCCATATAGAACTTAATACTACTATGTCTACTAATATAACAAAGTTAGCTAACGTTAAAGGTCTTATTAATCTTGGTAGCCAGTGAGCTTGTTTATTATCACTGATCCATCTTTTTGTCATTTGTTTCTCTGAACTAATATCTCTATCTAGCTCTCTAAGCAAAACATCTTTATCTTCTTGAGAAAGACTTCTGTCTCCTTTAATTAAGTCACCTAATCTGTTTAAGCCTTCAACTCCTGTTACTGTGCCTGCTATATTTAATAATTCAGGCGCTATAGTCTTTCCGCTATTCATTAGCCAACGAAGTGCATTCCCAACGAAAGTTCCTTTGCCTCCATTCTTCTTTAAGTTTGGGTTATCATTTGCCATATTTATTTATTTTATAAAATCTATTGTTTCTTTATATTCTTCTTGAACATTAAAACTAGGACAAGCTTTATTGCTAAATTCGTTATGCCCATGCAATGTAGAATCTGGATAGCAATCTGCTAATTCCAATATAAGCTTTTTTAAGCTTTCTTTTTGCTCACAAGTTCTTGTGTCCTTAGGTTTAAGATTTGCATCAACTCCACCTACGTATGCTATTCCTATAGATCCTTTATTATGACCTCTTACATGTGCTCCTTGTCTATTTTCAGGTCTACCTTTTTTTACCGTCCCATCTATCTGTATAACGTAATGATATCCTATATCACTCCAACCTCTATCTAAATGCCACTGTCTAATAGTGTATAACGATACATCTCTTCCTTCTGGAGTAGCAGTACAATGAAGAATTATCTTATTTATCTCCCTCATCCGACTCTTTTCCTGAAGCAACCCATCCTTTAATTATATCTATTGTTTTTACAACGGTAAACACAATGGAAGCAAAAAGTAATATTAACTTTGCAACGTCACTTATATTCAATAAACTAGCAGCCCATGCTGCCGCATTGACTCCATATATAGTTAAACTATCTAGGCTTGTTACTGCTGAAATTATTCCTTTCATTATATTCATTGGTTTTAAATTAAATAGGCCTCCTTCTCTTATGCAAAGATAAGAATGTTTTTGACCATGGTTTATATTACTTTATTGCTATTTAATAATCACTATAAGTGTCGACAAAAGGTAGCATTATTACGTTGACCTGTAGCTTTGCTGGCGCCAAGGTGTTTTTTGTACTATTATATTATTAAGCTAAGCTGTTACTGTCAAAACTTCTACATCAGGAGAAGTCCAACTTCCTCCCACACTAGACATATCTAATGTAATAATCTCTCCTACAGCATAGCCACTTCCTTGATTGCTACTGTCTACAGCTTGAACTGTTACTGAGCTTCTATTTTTGTTAGAGGTGTATACAACAGTAATATTAAATTGAGCGCCTAGACCAGCAATGTCAGCAGTAAGTTGAGGCACTAGATAGGTTCCAGCATAATTACCGCTAGCTACTCCTGAGTAATCAAGACCTGAGGTCAAAACTTTACCCGAGCTAACTATTGGCCAAACTAGAGTATCTCCAATGTAGACCTTATCTACTTGACTACTTCCTAGCTTTACGTCATCTGCTTGAGAGCTTCCGAAATATATATCATTTGCCATATTATCCTACTATAAAATAAATTGTGTCGGCATCTTTAGACCCTAAAGAGTCATAAGCTGACTGAGTAATTTTAACTATGTTTCCAACTTGAACAGATCCTGTGCCTCCTTCTGAAGTATTTGACCTAACTCTATGCTCCCATTCAGGAGTAGATGCGCCTTTAGAAACTAAAACTTCTCCTGAAGTTCCTGAAGAGCTATTTAAACTTAGAGTAGAGCCTGAATAAATTTCAATACCACCTTGAGCTTGAATACCCTGTTCAAAATACCATGCATTATTAGCTAAAGCTCTATTACCTCTAGTTCTAAGGTTGCTAAACATAGTGGCTCCAAATCTAGATTGTAAATGTATACCTCCTGAATTTGTAAGCCCAGTTAAAGCTGCATCTATATAACCATCTAAATGAGCATATTCTATACTTGCTCCAGCACTGTCATTTCCTGCATAAGTAGTTCTCCCTAGTATATCATCATCTGCTGGACTGGAAGAATCTCTGTGCATGTATAAAATTGGACTAGCTGAACTACCACCATCATCAGCACTTAACAATAAAGCAGGGTCAGTTGTGTCTTGGTATACATTAAG
>Ga0209092_10001541_pt1 | contig 22305 bp, 14 predicted proteins | sample FraStrMetagenome_FD_187446 | JGI IMG/M metagenome (GOLD analysis project Ga0209092, IMG submission 187446) | Marine eukaryotic phytoplankton communities from Arctic Ocean - Fram Strait ARC3M Metagenome (SPAdes) (version 2) | ecosystem: Environmental > Aquatic > Marine > Oceanic | place: Fram... | reverse complement strand
TAACAACTGCTACTACTCCTCTTCCGAACCTGTAACTGATGAAGAGGATGAGTTGTAACTACAAAGTAATTTATACCTGGTACAAGAGTAGAAGTTAATAAAATAAAAGCATACAGTTTAAAAAAAAAATGACCTTGACCTTGACCTTCCAACTCTTCCAACCATCGTTATTATACTGTTAATCCACGAGTAATACCCTGACATTAATTCCCTAACTGCAAAGAACTTCATTATTAACAATCACCACCGTCGAAACCATCAAATTTTTAAATCATGGGAAACAGCGCCTCTAATTTACCATACAAAATAGAAACCGACAGCGACAAGAAATTCCAATTTCCCAAATCCGGCCCAATTCGCTATTGGACACAATATTCCGGCGAGAGTAAAGATTTGGCGGCTGTACCAGTATCTATATTCACCGCATCGTGTTTGGAAGATGCAGATGGTAACGAGGAGGAGCGTGTGAAGGCTAAGCTAACGTCTCACTTTTTTAGTAAATGTAAGACGCTGGTCCATCCGTCGCTTGTGCGTGTGATTGCGGCCGAGGAAGTCGAGGAGGCTGGTAAATCATCGTACTTTTCCAAAAGTAAGGCTGCTGGAAAAACATTTTATATTGTGACGGAGCCTGTGGAGCCGTTGAGAGATTCAAAGCTTCGTACGTTGAGTCGAGACGATATAATCTATGGGCTGTATACTGTGATGCAGGGGTTGGTATTTTTGCATGCGAACAATCTGGCTTTGGGGACGATGTCCATGGAGAGCGTGTTTGTCGCAAAGAGTGGAGAATGGAAATTGTTTGATTATTCGTTCTTAACGGAACTCGGTTTGCCCGATGCTGCTAATGGGTACAAGCGCTTTCCGAACGATAACTATATTCAGAACTATCGTGCCTTTATATCAAGGTTTCCTCCAGAAATAGCTTCGATTGGGGCTTCATACGAGAAAACTGTCGGCATTCATGCCCTCGATTCGCATAATGTTGGACTTTTCGTTGATCGTATTTTCCAAGGAAGAATTCCTGAAAAGCTTGTTAAGGCAAATACTCGATTAAAAGCGGAACGTCCCAAGATGAGACCGCGCTTGCCCGGACTATTGAATTGCCCGGTATTTAAAAATCAAATCCTTATCAATCTCGACTTGGCACTAAATGATTTTATGCTCAAGGAGGAAGAAGAAAAAGTGTCCCTAATTCATGATGATATCAAGTTTAGTGATATTGCAGATGGATTTGCCAAATATAAAGTACTTCCTGTTTTTGAAGGAGTGATCATGGCTGGAACAGAACGAAATGTCATTTTGGCTATTTTACCTAAGCTCTTTGAAGCATATGAAGTAAGCATTTCTTCAAAGGATTCGTTCCAAGACACGAAATTGAATAAGATGTTTTTGAAATTGTTTGAGATGAGTGATAGAGCCGTAAGGGCCAACATGTTGAAACGCATCGATATTCTTTTAAATCGCAACTACTTTGAGAAGAAGGAGATTCCAATTCTTTTCGATTCCATGTGTTCCGGTTTCAATGATACGCACAACCAATTGAGGGAAATGACACTTAAAAGCATGTTACCACTCTTGAAGTTACTTACACCCGACAAGACGGAAAAGCTACTGCGTTATTTGATAAAGTTGGCAAATGATGAGGAAGATTCTATCCGAGTGAACACGGCAATATTTGTGAGAAAAATTTCAGAGTATTTGACGGTCTTTCAAGTCAGTAAATTTGTTATTGCAATGTTGACGAAGCTTAGCAACGATCGCTTTGTTCCTGCTAGAAAAGAAGCGTTAATAACCTTAATGAAATTGTCATCCAAGATGGAAACCGAAGACAACACGATAGCTACGCGAGTGATACCAGCGATTTCTGCAAAATTGATTGACAGTGATGTTTCAGTTAGAAGAGAGGCTTTCAAGATTCTGGATGTATACGTTTCAATATTATTTGATAAGTTGCCTGAAGAAGATCCAGAAACAGACTATCAAATATCCGCGAATATTCATGAGAATGGTGAAAATACCAAGCCACTTGCTTCTGCTCAAAGTACAAATAGTTTCATGAGCTCGACATACTCAAACATTCCAATTTCTTCTGCAGAATCAAATATTGTACAAAATGGAGGTGTTGGATCAAGAAACTTTAATAACTTCAGCAATGAGAAAATGAGACCAAAAGAAAGTATGACAGGTTTGGAAGGATGGTCGGACGATGACGAAGATGATGTTTTCGGTAACGTTACATTACAACCAAATACTGTAAATTCAATGAACATTGCATCGTCTAGGAAGTCAACTTCTAAATCATCCGGGTGGTCTGATGACAATGATTTAATGGGAAAAATTGAAAAGCTAAGCCTAGGAGGGGATGACGTTATGGATGGTTGGGACGACTTTTAACATAGATTAATAGTAGAAGTTACCAAAATAAAAGCATACAGATTTAAAAAAAAAGTTAAAAAAGGGTTATGACTACTGCTGATGTGCGCGAAAAGAGTAGCATTGTTTAGAATCAAGATATTTCCTTCAGTTTTATATCATTGTAAATGCGACATCCACAGGAATAATTTGTAAGGATACTGAGTTAGTAAGAAGATTTTTGGAGAGAAGGTCAAAGGTGTCTCTTGTATACATAACAAATGTAACATTCTCAAATGATAAATTGATATTAACTTAACTGTTGATTTTTAATAATAATCGAAACAACTGCAAAAACATACATTATTTCTACCTTTTCGACCAACTTCGAAAGCTTTGCAACTCTTTCTGATTACAAAATCTCTCACAAAAATTCGCTGCTCTGTGTTCCATTGGCCTCAAATTTCTTTTACCCTGACTATTTGTTTCTATTGTAGGACAAGGACTCTCTTCTCTTATCGACTATTCATCTTTTAACTTCCAGATGGAACGATAACATAGGCGCGTCATAATTACGTAATTATTCCCTAGGCATCTCCGTTTAATCATATTTTGAACCATTTCATATACTTTGTTGTACCCTATCGTTTGAGTAATCATGTCAAATATATCATCATACTAGGGGTGTATAATATGTAATCAAAGAATATAGTCATCAATTTCGTACCAATAACTACCTCGCTGTTCCTGTACTCGTTCATTTTCATTTCAAGTAATCGACGTTAAAGTTAACTTTTTTTATTCTATCTATCTTCCAGACTGTATCCCGATGCTTCAGACGTATTACTACAATACTTTTGAAGAAGCAAAAAGGGGTTCAGAAAAAAAGGTATTTGAGGTAACCCAACGTCTATTGCTTTCTTGACAAATGATCTAATCCATATCATTTTGGTACCCAACATCATCGCTCATTTTCTAGGTAGCTACCATTCTTATTTTAATATTGCTACACCTTCCAAGACACACATCTCTACCTACTACGTAAGCGTAAGTACCGACAACATAATATATCAACTTGATTCCTCACATATATTCTTCATTTCCACCGAAATAAGTAAATATTCCTAAATACTTATCCACACACTAACACAACAATTCCTTTCTTTTGTGCACTTCATTCTCTTTTATGATCGGTCCACTAACTCTTCTTTATGATGAGTATGTACAATGTACCTCTCTTTCTCCCTTTGTTGTTGTTTTGTAAAAGCCGAGACGTCACGGTCATGTAGGTCTACGGCCTACGGCTCGTACGTCTGCATGTGCACGACGGATGGCCGACACCTCTCCCTCCTGTTCGCGTAAAGCTAAAAAGAATATCATTATGGGAGTACATGTACCCGATGACTCTCCCATGACCATGACAATCCTTCCATACTTACGAATTTTCAATTTTCTACCGATTTCCATCGACCACCTCTAAAAAAGAAAAAAGACCAACATACCAAAACCATTCTTTGATTCATTTTTACGAAGGCGAAGAAATAATAGCTCCAGTTGGTTGGCTCTTGCGCATCCAAACTGGCTCTTGAAGTTAAGTCTCAGTATCAGTCATCTCGAATCGGTGTAGTTTTTTATCTAGCTAGCTAGCTATCGATTGATCATTGATTCTGAGAATTGAATTGGGAAAATGGCATCTGACGAAATGGAAACGAATGATCAGGAACTCTCGGCCTTGAAGGATAACATCGAGAAGAAGGGAAAGAATGCGTATTATTATGCTCACGCTCACAAGGTAGATGGTCCGAAGTGGGATGGTAAACCGGAACCGAAGCTTCTTAGCAAGGACCAACGGGAAGTAAACTCCAGTTCTGCCGTGAATCGGCTTTCGAGCTTTGATTCGAAGAGTACAATAACCAATTATGCCTTCTGTGATGAGGAAAAGAAAGTGAAAATATATGTGAATTTGGAAGGTGTTGGTGAGAAATGCAAGGAAGAGGGGAGTGTTTCAATTGAATTCACCGAAAATTCCTTTTCGCTCTACGTTCGAAACTTTGCTGAGAGTGGTGCAGACGAATGCTTGATCTTTGCACGGTTGTTTGATCGTATTGAAAAAGCAACGTATAACTTGAAGGCAAATAAAATTATTGTTACTTTGATAAAAATAGATGCCACACCTTGGTCGCGCATAGGTCTCACTGGAAGTGGAGGGAAGTCGTCCAGTGATGACGATGATGACTATGATGTTTAGAAGAATTGCAATAGGGTAGAGCCGTCGTTACGGAAGTTGAATTCTCTTCTTGCGGCTGGTTCTAGATGAATTTATTATATCAGATATGGAGATAGCAGTGTAGATGCGTTTCCACTGAAAATAAATAGCAATTTATGGAATCGCTCTCTCGCCACTTGCTGGTGATGCAATTGCATAAAACCGGACCATGATTTTTTTGTATTCCTTCTAGAGTAGATCTTTATCCTTTCCAGTATTATTACATGTACCTTTCTATATTCTACGCATTTACTCTTCACAATTTTCATCATCGCTGCTATTTCTTGGAATTACTAAGTTCATCTCTAGTCTACGTCGTACTCCGCATTGAAAAGGATTGCCATGTACGAGTATATACTATTCTAGAACTAAACACTGAAACTGGTATTGTTCTCGTATTCCGAGGTCTAATGTCATAAGTCCATTCACCCGCCGCCAGGCCTATTTATTATAGGGCATGCCCTACATTACCTATATTAGCTTAAAGTACAAGATTGATGTCTCGAAATAGGGCATTTAATAGGGCATTTTAGGTTTACGTAAAATCATACGTAATATTGTGTCATCCCTTGTATATTTGTTGGGTGCAGTCGTTTTTAGAGGTGTTAACTGCCAGCAAAATTCTTAACTATAATACTAACTATTCCCAATTTAAATCTAACTATACTGACAAACAACTGCCAAACAACTGCCACGTAGAAAATACGTAGAAATTTGATCGAAAGTCGTGTATTATAGGATAATTTTTATCCTTGAAGGATTGTGGATTAGCCATGGATACCGGTGCACCGTGCTAAGGCTCGATGTATCCAAGGCTTTGCTGTTCGATCCAAGTGTGGGTATTTTTCTATGATATGACGGAGGCGGTGTGTTACTCCCCTCGTTAATTCTCCTGCACTCTCCTTCTTTATTTTCCTCCGTCATTGCTCGTTGCTTTGTAAAATGAGCATAATACTTTTTTGGCAGTTGGTTGGCAGTAAGATAACTATTTTAGTGATGGCAGTTAGTTGATAGTTAGTTGCAGTTAGTTAGTTAAATAACTATTTGGCAGTTATAGTTAACACCTCTAGTCGTTTTGTGGGCATCCCCTGACAATACTCTGGGTTTAGACCTCGTCGGCGGCAAATTACTTCATTCCTTCCGAATTTGTGTAAAAAAAATGTCTAATATAGAGCACTTCGTGACCATTCATATAGGGCCCTATATTAAGCCAAATGCCCTATATTAAATAGGCCTGCCCGCCGCCCGCCGCGCGCTTTTGTTTCAAATCTCCATAAAAAAAATCAAAACTGAGAAAAACGTTGACATTTTTGAATTTCAGTCGGGTCCGGGTCGTGGTAGTCTAGGAGCACATACCTGGTACGCTAATCTGGTTGGCTAAATAATTTAAAATTAACCTCTCAAAACTGTTTCATATAACAACAACGCGCAAGACAGGGCTAATTATTTCTCCCGACACACCGAGGTACCTCTCCATAATAAGCACTTGTTCACTCGCGGGTTCAAAGTTTTTAAATTTGTGCTGGCCAGTCACGCTCCCTACACGCTCTACGTACAGTGTAGAGTCTACAGCTCGAATCTCCCCCTACGACTCATCCTACGAGAGACGCGAGAGGCGAGAGGCCCAGCGCCAAACTGCCGCAGAGCAGAGCGCAGAGCAGCAAGCTAACCAGCAACAAACCCTCTCCTCTCCCCTCTACACATCGTCAAAAAATGCCTTAACAGAGTGTGACTACATCCAATCTCTACCAAACAAGAAATCATAGGGTGAGCAATACGTACCTTATCTTGAACCTTGCTTCTGTGTGATTATGACTGTGTGATGCAGCATTCCTAGTTTTGCCTCGAAGCAATGGAATGGTCTAGGCTCTACTATTAAACGAATATGTGCCCGCCTGTGCGGACGTGAGATTGTGTATGTTATGTATGTATCGAAATGTGACAAGTTCATGGCGCGCGGGTTCGATTCTGTGTCGTTTTCTATTGAACGAACGTACGAACGCATGGATGGACGAATGGATGAATAAAGGAGGATTATTACTATGATAATAATAATAATATTATTATTATTATAGTAATAGTAGTAATCAACAGGGTTGGTGTGTCGTCGTCTCTATGTTTTATGTGATTCATGTTGTGAAGAGGATGTATATGCAATCGTATGCTCGATGTATTGAAAAATATTCAAAAGTTATTTGCGCGCCATTTTTTGATGGAAAGTTGCAGTAACATTGTACATTATTTTTGGTGAACAACTATATCCTTCTCTCTATCTATTTTGAAATAAATGCATTCATTACTGCTCGTATCATGGACATACGACTATCGTGCTAACCGTTTTCTTGTTTGTGCATTTTTATTACGTTCATACACAGCTAGAGTGTTTAGTCGCACTTTATTAACACACGAGTAGAGAAAGTTATATATATATATATATATATAAATATATCTAATAGATAATGTCAGAACGTGGCTCGAGGACGCGGCGCAAGACGTCCAAAGCGGTGGACTACACTGCTGATCCTTTCTCGGACGAAGATCTCATGGAAGAAGACGAGGTGGCAGCAACGAAAAATAAGCGGTCGCGGTCGCCCGTCCCTGGTGGCACCACAAGAAGAGGTAGGCCGCGAAAATCGAATGGAGGGAGAAGTGCAGCCACCCAACATTTTAATAATGTCGAAGAGGACGATCTCGGGTATGACGATATGGGGAATGCAGCTCCAGTGTACACAGAGAAGGGATATGATCACGAACTTACCATTCGCGAGAGGTTTACTTTTGCGCCTGAATATGAGGCAGATGGGTCGCCGAAGATCGACTGCATACTGGGACGACGAATTAAAGAGGAGAAACGAATGATTGGCAATGATTTATCGGACGATGAGGCGATAGCCGAGGAGGAAGCGAGTCCTAGAAAGAAAACTAGGGCTGCCAAGGAAGCCGGTGTCGCTGATTCATCTGGTATTGTAGAATATGAATATTTAATAAAGTACAAGGGCGTTTCCTACTTGCACCTCGAGTGGAAGCTCGGCACTGAGCTCGAGTCGATGAATAAATCCGCCAAGACTATTCTTCGTCGCTTCCTGAAGAAGATTGAATTGGGCACAGACGAAAACTTAGAAGATCCAACGTTTGATCCATCCCTGATAGATCCACAAAAAATCGTCGATGAAGAAGAGCAAGAAGTCGAGGTAGAAATGACTGATAAAGAAATTGTTCAGTGGGAAAAAGAAGAAAAGCAACGACGACTTGCAAATGGCGAAGTCAGTGACGAGGACGAAGACGAAGATGATGAAGTCGATGTCAAGAGTATCTCACCGGAGAAGCCTCAGAAGGTAAAAGAACGTAAGTTGAAGTGGAGCTTCATTGTATCAGATTCTATAGTTATGTCATCTTATTATATAATTGTATATCCGAAATATAGCCGAGGTCGTCCCTGACGAAAAAACTGATCCATCTGGCTACAAACTGTATCAAATACGCAAAATCGTAATGGCAGAACCATATTATCCAGTAATCGAAGGAAGCGATAATCCGTACCGTGATGGATACGTGAAGCATGCTCCTAAAAAGCCTCGCCCATCGTACCTATTGTTTCAACACTCGAATCGAATGAGCTTCCAAGCAAGGTACCCCAATGCCAGTGTAGGCGAAATTATGTCTATGCTCGGAGATGCCTGGAAGAACATGACTGAAGAAGACCAGCAACCATATATTACTCTTGCAGCCGAAGAGTCGCATGAGTACGAACGGCATAAGACTCTTTGTGAAAAGGGTCAGAGACCTACGGACGTGTGGCAACCGATGCGGCGTTGTCTGCAAGTTCTAGAACGCCTCTCTCAAGATTCCTATGCTAATATATTTTTAGAACCTGTTGATACAGAGAGTTTTCCCGATTATTTAGATGTCGTTGACACTCCAATGGACTTAAGTAAAGTAAGAGATAAACTCGTAAACAACAAGTATCCGTATCAGGCACCCGAGATGTTTGCTCGCGATATGCGAAAGGTAATTTTTAATTTGTTTGTATATTTACAACCTGTTAATAACAAGTTACCTTTCTTTTGCATATAGATTTGGAACAATTGTAAAGTTTTTAATCAGCATGGAAGTGCTATCTGGCATGTGGCGGATTACATGTCAAAACAATTCGAACGACTGTACCAAGCCTGGGTTATAAACTTCAAAGATAAGCATCTGCGTTGGGTTGAAGCCAAAGCTCGGCCGTGGGAACTTTCTTGCAGAGCAACCGATGGAGCATGTAAATCCAACGATGACAATATGATCGTATGTGACCATTGCGATGCTATGTATGGGATGAAGTGTCTTAAGCCTCCCCTTAAACATGTTCCGAGGGGTATTTGGCGATGCCCCGACTGCAAAAAACGAAAGGGTGAACGCATGTTATCCGCTGTGTCAGAACAGGCCGCACGAAAACGAGCTGAGCTTGGGGATATTCCCAAGAAAAGAGTTAAGCAAAGGAAGTATCTTGTTAAGTGGTCCGGAATCGGGTATGAACAATGTTCCTGGGAGACAGCCAAAGATATTAACGATGATAATTTGATTGCCGAGTACAGAAAATTGAATCACATGGTACCGGACGAGCCGCTGTTGCCGTACAACGAAATACAGCGCACATTGCTGCTGCAAAAACACCAGTACAGCAATGATCAGGATGCGGACAGGCTTTACGCCTTAACTAGAGCCTTTCAATTTGCCAAGTTTGGAAAGGATGTACCTGAAAAATTATTTCTGGATTGTGGGCCGGAATGTAAAAATATAGCTGCTGTTATCAAGGTAGAAAATAAAAGTGCTGTAGTTGTTCCACCATTGAAAAAGGAGGAAGCAGACATTAAAGAGGAATCTTCCTCAAATAATCAAAATTCTAACAAATACAAGCAAGAAGTTGCCAAGCTACTATCGGAGATTGAATTTGCGATTGGACCACCAGGGACGAAGAGCGCTGCCTTAAGTTCGTATGTACAATTATTGCCAGAACCTCTTGTTGGAGAGTACGACACGATCGTACCTATTACTAGTAAGGGACTCATGATGAACGTGGGCGAAATGAACGGCAGCGTCGGTTTTTTGGGCTACAGGCAATTCCCGGACGGCACTGCGGGTCCGGCAGAACAGAAAGGCCTCATTGCTTCAGTCGGAGACAAGATTATCGCAGTGAACGGTAAACGCACGACTGGCCTCGGGTTCAAAAAAGTTATTGAGCTTTTGAGAGAGGCTGGTAAGTATATTTTCTGTCACATGAGATTTCTCCGTGGTCGTTATAGCATCGTCGACTCGGAATGGACCTCGTGCGGTGACAAAGGGCGTTACATTACCGATGTACTGAATAAAGAATTTCGGATCGAGCGACGAGAAGTATTGGCTATGCGAGCTAAGAACATTTTGACTGGGAGCGAAGTTATTGCTGATGAAGACAACGATAGCGTGGTAGAAGAAGACAGCGACGATGCAAGTAGCGGAAGCGAAGAGGACTCAGATGATGAATTCGAGAACGATTCCGGGGACGAAGAGGTTGTCAAGCATGCCGTGCAACAGCCTATGGAGGTCCCAACTCAGCCTATGGAGGTCCCAACTCCTGTGAAAGAAGACGAGGTTGCAAGGGTACCAGAAAACGCAGTTGATACAGCGGACGTTAACAAAGACGGGGAAGAAAACAGAGTAGAAGAAATCAACGAAGAAGTAGGTGATGTAGAAACGCAATCATTTTCACACCGTGAAACGACTAGATCGTTGGCGTTGCGCATGCTAGATGTTGATGTTGGTTATTCAAGCGATGAAGCCGGCGATGAAGATGGTGCGTACCTTTATGATGGAGTGGATGACCAATTTCGATGCGTCGACGAGTGTGTAATTGAAGTCATTCGACAGAAGAACACATCTCCAAAAAAGGGAGGCAAGGAGCTTATGAGAAAAGAGCGAATAGTTAACTTTTCGGAATTGATCGACGATAAATTTTTTGAGGATTTCTATAAAGCAAAGTCAGAGCTGCCTGTGAAGCGGAACGAATTTAACAATCTTGGGCCGCGATCTAAGCTTTGCGCATCTATATGTCTCACCAGCGAAATGCCTCAAGACGAGGACTTTACTGATTACGGGGAAAAGCCGGAAAAGCCTGAAGTCAAAGAAGAATCTATTACTGATATTGATGTTAAACCGGAAGTCTCGAAGCCTAAGTCTACCACGAAGATCGAGCAAATTGATACCACTACAGAAAACGTTCTTCATGTCTGGGTATCCGCAAAGGCTGCGTCTCTTACTTTACAGCTTCCTTTAGATCAACTTCTATCTCTGATAAACGGTGAATACAATGAAAACGTCGGTGACGAGGTTGGAGGGTTTCGTTGGAAGTACGCAGATGACGATGCCATTGTTACTGCAGGTTTGAGTGAGACTGCAGGCAGCAGTCAAAAGAGTAAATTGGCATATTTAGCTTTTAAGGACAAGCTCTACGATCCAAATAAACCTCATAATTACAAAAACGGAAATGGTATGTATTTGCATTTTTCACATTTTATCTTTTTCGTAGTAAGTTATACGTTGCTCACAAATTTTTTGTTAGTACTTCGTGACTATCAGGTAGATGGCGTGAATTGGTTAGCGAGTTGCTGGTATAAACGCCACAACGCAATTCTTGCTGATGAGATGGGCTTAGGAAAGACTGTTCAAATCGTTACATACCTGGAACACATATACCGGGTGGAAAAGATTAAGCGTCCATTTCTAGTTGTAGTCCCATTGAGTACAGTCGAGCACTGGCGTAGAGAGTTTACTTCATGGACAAATATGGTTACTTGCATTTACCATGATCGACAGAGGGTGTGGCGTGATGTTAGTCGAGAATATGAATGGTATTACAAAGATCGTCCGCATACTGCAGAGTATCTTAAGTTCGATGTGCTCGTGACAACTTACGACACCTTAATTGCTGATATTGATGTTGTCAGTACTATTCCTTTCCGAGTTGCTGTAGTAGATGAGGCTCACAGGTATCATTTTTGAATTATACACTAACTCGTTTGTTTTCAAATGTGCCTCATCTTGACTTCTACAACCATTTTTCAGGCTACGAAACCAAAAGGGAAAACTATTGGAATGCATGAAGCTTATTAGTCAGCAAGGAACTTTGAAATACGGCTTTCAGTCTCGAATTTTGATGACAGGCACACCCCTCCAAAACAATACACAAGAATTATGGACGTTGCTTAACTTCATAGAACCTTTTAATTTCCCAATTCTAGAAGAATTCGAAATGAATTTCGGTGATATGAAGAATCAAACACAAGTCAGTAATTTACAAAAAAAGATTAGTCCGTTCATGCTCAGAAGGGTAAAGGAGGATGTTGCAAAAGATATACCTTCCAAGGAAGAAACGCTGATTGACGTTGAACTGACGTCGATTCAAAAGCAGTACTACCGAGCCATATTTGAGCACAATCACGCCTTTTTGAATATGGGCGTTGGGCGTGCTGCTGCTCCAAAGCTCATGAATATCCAAATGGAATTACGGAAATGCTGCAACCATCCTTTCTTACTCGAAGGAGTGGAACAGAGAGAGATGGGACAATTTCAAGAACAGCTAATGGAATCTAACACCGATGGGTTCAACCAGAAGAGCGAGCACGAAAAGCATGTGATGTTGAATAAACACGGATTCGTTATGAGTAGTGGAAAGATGGTTTTACTGGATAAGCTTCTTCCAAAATTAAGAAGTGAAGGACATAAGGTGTTAATTTTCAGTCAAATGGTCCGCATGCTAGATTTGATATCCGATTTCTGTGACTTCCGAGGTTTTCGTTATGAACGATTAGATGGTAGAGTGAGGGGAAGCGAACGTCAAAAGTCTATTGATCGCTTCAATAACGAGGATGACTCATTCGTCTTTTTATTGTCAACTCGTGCTGGTGGGGTTGGAATCAACCTTACTGCTGCGGATACTTGTATTATTTTTGATTCAGACTGGAATCCACAAAATGATGTACAAGCCCAAGCGCGATGTCATCGTATCGGCCAAACAAGAGACGTCCGAATCTATCGTTTAATCACTAGTCGAACATTTGAACAGGAAATGTTTGATCGTGCAAGCAGAAAGCTTGGTCTCGAACAGGCAGTTCTTGGAACTTTCGATAAAGATAACGACGATGGCAAGCCAACACTCAAGGAAATGGAACATTTGCTAAAGCGTGGTGCATACGCCTTAATGGAAGGAGACGACGATGAAAACGGTAGAGAATTTTGCGAAGATGACATTGAAGACATTCTTGCAAAACGCACTCGAACTCGCGTCGTGGAGGGAGCGAAAACTGCGAGTTGGCTGAACAAGCAAGGCTTTACAAAGACAAAGTTTACGGGAGTAAGTGCGGCAGCTACTAGTGATGTCAACGTAGATGATCCAATGTTCTGGCAGAAAATTATGCCAGATTTTGTAACACCTCAAATTATGCTGACAAAAATGAGCGAGATTGAAGCAGAAATCGCCGATCTAGGTAAAAGCGATGATGTCATGACGAACGGTGAAGCTGTGAAAAACGAGAGTAAAACAAATGAAGAGGAGCAGGCACCTGTTGTAAAGCGGGGACGTGGTCGTGGAAGAGGAAGGAAACCTAAGGTCGCCACGAAACCGTTGAAGAAATTGACTGGCCCTCTTCTTGACAAAAGGAATAAGTTCATCGCCGATTTAACTTCGATGATGGATGATATTTTTAGTAAAATTGAAGAAGAAAGTCTTCCGCAGACTGAGAAAGACTGTTGCCAAAAACTTCTCCTCAAACTTAGTCTAAAAGTAAACGTGTTTACTGAAGAACAGCGAGATCTTGCAACATCGCTTTTGTCTCGAATAGAAGGAGATAGGCGTCGCCGTTGCCGAACAGAAGACAATACCATCAAACGGCGATACGGATCATCTTCCAACGATGATACTGGCACTGCGAAGGTCATTCCGGAAGAATTACTTATTTTTTCGAAACAAAAAAAGCGGACCAAACGTTCAAGAAAATCTTTGTCACTAGAAAAAGAAGAGAAAGAGAAGATTGAGAATGAAGTCGGAGAAGATGGATATTTGCATCATAGTGATTCCGATAATGACGACGCATGGGCGGATATGAATATTATCGACGAAGATGATCCGTACTCTCGTAAGAAGGGACTTTCGAGGGAGGACGCAAAAAAACGTTCTTCTGAAAATAAGGTTTGGGCAAACGATAGTGATCCCTTAGCGGCTGCAGCTAGAGCCTGGCCTGCGCTACCCCGCAACAAAGTTCGTGGTGTTCTCGAAACAGCATTGAAAGAAGTAATGAAGCTGGACGAAGAAATTGGCAGTATTTTTTCGGAACCTGTGTCCAAACTTGAATTTCCCGAGTATTTTGAAGTTGTTAATGATCCAATGGATTATGGAACAATGATGAAGAAGCTTGAAAAAGGCGACTACAAGACGGCCCGATCTATGCAGAAAGATTTTATGTTAGTCATGACCAATTGCTCTACATTTAATGCACCAAACAGTGACATCGTTAGGGAAGCACAGAAGCATGCTTTGGCGATGCCACGTATTTTGAGAGATGCAGCTTTTCATAATAACCTCTTTCTTGCTGAGGATGGTTCAGTGTTAGATATTTTCGACGAACCTCTTTCTGACAACTTAGAAGACGAGGGAAAGAAGAAAAATCGAAATATTAGTAAACGTCGCAGATTGCGATGTGGAAAGTGTGCCGGATGTCGTCAAAAGGATTGTGGAGAATGTTCCTCATGTAGAGAAAAACCGAAATATGGTGGAGGTGGAACAAAAGGCCAGAGTTGTCTAAAACGGAAGTGCATGAATCTGAAAACTCCAGAAGAAAAGTATGGGAAAAAGAGGAAACAAAAGGTGATTGATGATGCGATTAAAGATGGGGACGCAGGCAAAGATGTAGAAATTTTCGCTGAAGAGACAAAGCCTAAGAAGCGAGGTCCGAAGCCAAAGAAGGAAAAGCTGGAGTCTTCAGCAAAGAAACGCCGGAGAAAGGAAGATGTAAGTCAAGATGCAGAGACAGATTTGAATAACAGATCAAAAGGTGATTTGAGGAAAGGTTATATAGAAGAAAAGAAGCTGGAGTTTGCCACTACATTCAAAACCCTCCTGCCGCATGTGAATATCAAGGCGCTTGACGAAGAGTATAAAGGTGTCGTTCCTGGCTCATTTGATGCTTCTCGCGACTTTTTCACTGGTCGAGGAGCATGGGAAGTTCCTGAAGAAATCAAATCCAAGTGGATCGATGTCGCAAGGATGGTTTTACAGAAAGTGGTTAAGGAAGATCGGTACGATCTATTTGCAGAACCTGTGACTGAAGAGCAAGCCCCAGGCTACGCGAAGATTATCGAAAAACCAATGGACTTAAGCACGATGAGGAATAAACTTGAATGTGGCAAATATAATAAAGATGGTGTTGCTGGTCTCTACGAAGACTTGATGTTGATAATGAACAATTGCCTCAAATTCAACGGAAAGGGTGATGAAATCACAGATGAAGCGGCACGAGTAATGGCTCTCCTGCCTGGTATTTTTGCTGCGTCATGCGCTGCTGTCGGTTAGATATGTATGTTAACAAAAATTTATAGATGTACCAAACTTTTGTAATTGTTTTTTGAATATAAATTTGGCCTTAATTGTTATGTAATCTCTCTACACTTAACGAGGTTCTGTGCTGGTGTTGGGCATTCTACTAAATCTTCAAATATTGGTTGACATTTAAAATTTTTGAATAACTTTGTGAACTACTATTAGTATAATTAGAAGGCGTATCATCCAGACAAAATGAAAAAGTTTGGCAAATACGATTCTCGCTTCAATCAAGCTGTAACTACAATTACTCTACTTCTCGGCTTCGCTTGAAATGAGAGAAAGCCGCAAAAAATCATTATACGGACATGAGACGATGAAGGTTGCGATTAATATCGATCTTTGCCATTTTGTATATTTTCAAGTAGCTTCCATCCAATAGACTCTCCTGCACCCTGATTCACTTTATTTACTTGAGATATGAACCGGGTTCCTGCGACAATTATTCGAGGTATTCCGATGACGGATTTCTCGCCAAGAAATAACAAGATATCTAGAGTGCGTAGAATAATAGTAACAATAAAAGATTCAGATGAGTCAAAAGTTTTCTCCTTGACCTCCTCAACAGCACTAGCGTCGATGTCAATGCCGTCGTCATCGACAATAACTTCAACTTCCGTGATTGTGTCTTTGCCTGTACTCTCTTCGACCCCAATGGTGAAGTCAACGGTAGGCTCGCTATCACGAATCACATCAACATCTGTAAACAAGTTGATGGGCTCTATTTCAACATCTTCATCTACAGTAACAGGAGACATTTCTTCGTTGAGTTTACGAGTCTCTGAATTCTTATTGTCTTCGGCCTCATTCAAAAAGTACTCCAAAGAGGATTCTTCAGGTCCGATATCTAGCTCCGCCACATTCTCTCCGCTGATTTGCTCTCGAGCACGTGCCCCGTAATTGACAAATCCGCCAATGGTGGCAGGTGCTGTAAAATCTATTTTTATCCTTGATGATTCTTTGATTACTCTCTCGGTCATCCTAGCTGAGTCTTCTGCTGGTTTGTCGACAGTCGGTGGTGCTTCTTTCGCTCTTTTGTGTGCAACCATCAGAGCAGAACTCCACTTCGAGCCAACCATTACTTCTTCCTTAAATCTTTCCGCAGATGCGACACCTACTGCACTGGCCACCAGTGAAAAAATATTTGTAGTTGCCTTCTCGAGGGCCTCAAGATCCTGTATTATCCGATAGAAAGACATTTCGAAGTCCTCATTTATCTCTGATTCGTATTCATCTCTTGCGAAGACCATGGCTGTAATAGCGTCACCAAGTGCATCACCATCAATTTCCGATTCCTCTTTGCTGATTAGCCCGGGTGACAACCAAGTTTCTTCGGGATATTCTAAGCAAACGCGAATTGCAGCGGTAAATCTAGCACGTTCCGAAAGAAATGCTTCAAAATAGTTGACCTCCTCACCGCTATCGTTAACTTTAGAAACTTCCTCTGAACTTAAATTAGAAGGTGTAAAATCGCCACGCTTTTGCTGCTGGTCGTTCTGAACACTACTTGGTTCAAGTGTCTCGGCTGAAACGTCAAATATATTCGAAATAGAATCGTTCTCAATGCTCGACTCAGACGGATTTTCCTCAAGGAAGGATGTAGGCAATTCCGACAAGATCCTATCTTCAGTTTTTTGTGGCATTAAATTTTCAAATATTTTCCCCTGAAGCACCGCAGTTGTTGTGTTTTTAATTGTTCCACGTAAAGCTTCTGAACGATAGCCTGCTCTATTTCCTTCTGCTCCAATTTCAACTTTTAATTCCCATGCTGCATCAGTAATTGCTCCCGCAGTTCGTCCAATTTTTGCATCAATACTCTCCTTTTCCCTCTTAAATACTGTTTCTTTTCGTCTTTGATAAGCTCGTCTTAGCCTTTCTGCGTTCTTTGATGAGCCGGCAGGTGCAACTGACTTAATCACGCGGGATCGCTCACCGTCGACGGCATTTCCACTCAGAATGTCTTTGATTGATTGCGTAACAAGTTTAATTTCATCAAGAGGCGTGTTCATATCCTCAAATAATGAAGCGGTGCTTGTCGTGTTTTCCACCTGACCTTCATAGGAGCTTTTCTCCAAAAGCAAAAATACTGTTCGTTCTTTCGCAGCACCCAAAGCTCGCCCACTATCTTTCATTGCTCGGTCTAAAGCAAAAAGACCGAGGCTTGCAGCTAATTTGAGATCACGTTCTACTCTATTTTTTACCACGAGTTTTACCTTTTCAAGTACGCGTTCAGCTTTCGCCTGAAGGGATCCAACCACTTCGTCCCAATTCATTGCTGTTTTGAAAATCGTTGATGAATACTCTTCTTTTTTCTCTTCTTCAAAAGCCTTTGCTCTCTCTCGATTGCTCCGATCGATTTCTTCTCTTTGTCGTCGCAACTTGACATCATTACTGCGTCGCAAAATGGTCTTGTAACGCTCTTCTGTTGCCAGATCAATATTTTCAGCTAATAAACTTTGCAGTACTTTTGCATCAATGTCACTAATTTCTTCTGAAGATTCTGCAGGTGGTTTATTCTTAGTCTCTGACTCTGATTTAAACTGAACGATACACAATTTTTGTTGGAAAAATAATTTACGAATTCAAGTTTATTCTGTTCTTTCTTACACAATTCGATTTCAGGCTCACACTTACCTGCTGCTGTAAATACGTGAATCGGACATCATCAAAACGTCTTTGAAACGATTTATTACCAAAATTCACCGAGGGATATCTTATAGTCGCCAAATTCGTGGGTACAAATGCAACAACCTTTGGAAGCAAATCATGAACCCCCGCCAGAAATAAGCTTAGTACCAAAAGCGATGCGTGTTTCACAGAAAAATCTTCATGATTGGTTTCTTGCCTCATATTTTATCATGCTCCAAACTATTTTCCCCTTGCAAATGACAGTAGTGTATGGCTAGCAAACTATGAATTCGTTTTGTGAAGTGATAAATTGATGAGTTTGAATATGATAGAGCAATAGATATATATTTTTTGTCACAGAGATAGATACGTGAATATATTTTAGAGAGTCAAGAACCCAGAACAAAATCCTAATGGAGATTGAAGCTAATAATGTTCGTAGTGTGCGAATCTTAGTTTCTTTATGATCAAAAAAATATTCCGCGTGGAAGGCAGCAACTCCACGCCCGACTGACGAGTGGGACGGGGACGGGTGAATTTATGACGAGGAGGAGGAGGAGGAGACTTGATGCTTCATTGTCGAGGTTACCATCCACCCATGACGGTGTAAAAGGAATCAAAGAGACGTGCAGATACAATGAAGTCGTTCCCGTTCCTGTGTGCTTTACTGGTGCCTCAGGCATCGCATGGATATCGACATTCATCATCAGACTTTGCCGCGTTGTTCCGAGAAAGTCCTTCATCGTCCTCTCTCACCGACGTAAGAGGTGGAGCAGAAATTGTAGCTCAGGTCTCCTCTTCATCAAAAAAGAAAAAGCGAAAGAAATCAAAATCGATTCGTAGAAGCAGCGGTGAAGTGTCTTCGAGGGGGACTGAGCCTATTGTGGCAGAAGTTGAAGTTACCTTTACAATTGGAGATTTGATCCATAATGAATATACTCAAAAGTTGCTGACTTTATTGACGCGGTTACTGGATCTTGTAAAAAATACGATTGCTAAACTGTTATCTGGGACAAGTTCTTCCAGTCTCGAGCCGCTTGCGAAAGAAGTTCGAAATAGAGTGGAAGGAAAATCGTCCAAAAGAAAATCATCAAAAAAATCTACTTCATCTGCGACAAAACGTAAGAAAACAGCGAAATCTTCAAAGAAGAATGCCGTTTCAGATATCACTCAAAAGCATTTATCTTCTAATATATCGTCCGGAAACCCAAATTATAGAATTCAGAAAGAGTTAAAGAACTTCATGAAAGCCCCTCCTGATAATTTAGGTATGCCAACTTAACTTTCGAAGACTAAGGTACTCTTGGCTTTATGATATTAATATGACTCATACTTTCTGTTCCTTTATTGCCTATGCAGCTGTTAAGGTTGGAAAAAATATAAGGGTATGGATTATCACTCTTACTGGTGCAAAAAACACAATTTATGAAGGAGAAAAATACAGGCTTAGAGTAGAGTTTCCATCGAACTATCCAATGAGTCCTCCTAGCATGTACTTCTTACAGCCGTCACCTCGTCATGAACATGTATATACAAATGGAGATATATGCTTGAGTCTTCTTGGTAAAGATTGGAGACCAACAATGACTGCGCAAAGTGTTGCGATTAGTATCCTGTCAATTTTATCAAGTGCCCAAACAAAAGAGCTTCCACAGGACAATGCAGCTCAAAGTCTCAATAAGCCGGGACAAGCTCAGAACGATTGGGTGTACCATGACGATAATTGTTAATAAAAGGGTGATACATTTCGTTAGATCCTTTTTGGTCGCATTTCATCAATTCTTTTTATCACAATTGTAGGTTTCCGAATTTAAGAAATAATTACTCTACCGTAGTGTCTTTTTATTCTTTTCAAAAATTATTCCGCACTGAGGAAAGGTGATTGGCGAAACGCCCTCAAACGTTTTGTATACCGGTATATGATGATTCATTTTTCCATCCACACTCACCGTTACATTATCGAAGATGAGCGAATAGGATAATCGCCTAGGTGATCCTTTTCAAGACGTATCGTCATCAATATGACAGCCGAGTTTTAACTATGGAGTAGATGTTAACAAAATAAGTACCGGTATACAGTTGGAAAAAGATGATAGCCATCGAGTGTTGGTCAGACAAGTTTGAGTATACTTCATTAAGCTGTTGCAATCTTCGATTATTCAGCGATAGGAAAAGATGTTTTGAAGAACATTAGATCCCTACTAAAGACGAAGATTGAATCGTAAGCTTTTCTACTTTGAAATCTAAGCACAGACGAAGACAGAGTGATTTAAGCTTATGATAATATCAGCTGCTTCAGCTCATGACAGGATGATATCCGAGAAGAGCTTCTACTTCCCAGTCCACAATATTTGTCATCCAATCCATATATTCCCTAGAAACTTCGTTTTCTTTTGTTTTCCACGGTGGATTAGGGAGATTTTTACAACTAGCCTTAATACCCACGTGCTTTTCCACTTTATCAAGAAATGTTGACAAGTATGAGGAATCAGATGAGATATCATCGAAGCGTAGAAGTTCAAATCCATTCACCCAAGACCATTCTGCAACAGAGAGGTGATTTCGAATTTTATCGCTCCTCATATCAACAACACTATCGTACGGTTGACCTGAACCATCTCTTCTTAGTTCATAACATGGTGTGGATTGTCCCTTATTGAAATGGTTAAAGTAAGTATTCAAGCGATCAATATAGTATATCAATATATATAAATAAAATCAACATCAACCCTTACCGTTTGATTATGAGGAGGCTCAAACTGGGTCGTATTGTAAATTGACTTATAGCGAGTGATGTATCCTTCCATTCTATGTTTATGCCGTCGCTCATCCCACCTTTCTCTCTTGAGCATTATCCTTTGATTAAGCTTACCTATTGTACATAAAGAAATCGACGTGAGTAAATAACAGAAGAACAAAGTCTTCGTTGTAGTCACAGCAACTTTATGATACTGTAGCTTTCATTGACTGATGAAACTTACATGGTACGACTTCATCGAATTTGAAGTGGTATTGACAAATCCGATCTGTTGTATTAGAAAACAAAACGTCCCCTACACCTCTCTTCATTGTCCAAGGTGTCGTGACAAAATCTTTCCAATCCATGTTCATATGATTTGGGAAATCTCTTGGGACGCGTCGCATTCCTTCAACCTGAGTAAAAAAGAAAAAATATTAATTTCCTTCTATATTGGAATTGTAAACAAAACAAAAAGCTGAGAGAGTCAAACCGTTCATATTGTCACGTTCGTTACTGTTCCTAATGCATAACCTTCCTTTACTTACCCAATCGTACGGATTTATCGTAGAAAGGACTACGAAAGTCTTTATATGATCAATGCTTTCATCGTCGACTTGAAACCAATCTGGAAATAATGAATCAAGAGCGTCAAACGCATTAGAAGATAGGATCAATGGAGAAAATCAAAGCAAATAGCTCACGTTTCCATGAAGTTAACCAAGTCCTGACCGGTACTGTTGGGAAGCAGGAGGCAAGCATTGAAGTGACCCAATTCGTCCCTTTTTTGTTGTGAACATTTATCCCAATAAAAATTTGAGAAAATAAATCAGTACACGTAATGCAAAACAAGCAAGAAGACAGCAACACCAACTGACCTGAATTTCTTTCCCCCAATAGTACAATTTGTTCCACAGTAGCACCGTTCAAAGGATACCTCGAATACCTAGGCCCTTGAGTCAAATGGCCTTCCTTCTGAATTGCACTAGCTTTCTTCACTTGAATGCTATTTATCTCTCTAAAGTAGGATGTGACTTTCCAAGTTGGCACACCAAAGGCAATCAAAAACAATATCCAACAACATAAAGCACGACATAGATTCCCCTTCTCAACTGGGACAGAATCATCCTTCTCAGCTTTTTTCGTTCTTAGATAAATGCGCTCGTTCGGGTGCTCGAGGTTTCCATCTTCTTCCGGATCGATATTATCCACTAAGCTTAACTTTTGAACATCATTCTCAATAATTACTGCGGTGCTCGATGATGGTTCGCCTTCTTCATCGTCAAATATCTCATTTTCACGGCTCATTATCTCAACGTGCACACGAAGTTGGATTCTGTGCTTGAGGGTGACAAAGAGTTGAATAAGGGCAAGGAAACTTCCGTGGAAATGAAAAAAGAGAACCAATACCAATACACCGATCTCAAAATATACACGATATGTGAAATGTGATGAGAATACAACAACTGGAACGGAAAGACAAGAGATACATAATACATATGCACATGCGAACACAATGTACATGTACGCGTCTACATGTACTTGTATGTGTAATAAAATGATACTAAAGTAGTTGGCATTGCGATCTTTCAATGAGAATTCAATCATCAGCTAATTTAACCCAAATCCTCGAGGGCCATCAAACTGAAGGAAGGATGATGTTTTTTGTTTTTTGTTTTTTGTTTTTTGTTTTTTGTTTTTTCAGTGAGA
>Ga0209092_10001538_pt1 | contig 22319 bp, 14 predicted proteins | sample FraStrMetagenome_FD_187446 | JGI IMG/M metagenome (GOLD analysis project Ga0209092, IMG submission 187446) | Marine eukaryotic phytoplankton communities from Arctic Ocean - Fram Strait ARC3M Metagenome (SPAdes) (version 2) | ecosystem: Environmental > Aquatic > Marine > Oceanic | place: Fram... | reverse complement strand
CTCAACACTGATACCCCGAGCCCTAATATGATCTACCAACCTTCCCCAAACCCTTGCTGGTACACGTCTAGATTTTAAGTCTAAAATGACTTTTAGATTTGAATTCATGACTTCGTAAATTGATTGCAATGACGAAACCATATCGCATGAAGTATTAGCATTATTTGAATTTGGATCGTCCATGCCAAGGCATAGAAATAGTCCACATAAAGGAGGTGCTTTATTCACGGCACTATCGCGAAGTTGAATGTTGCTGTAATATTGAGAAGAATTGGTATTTGGAGCGCTAGAAAACCGACTTCGAACCAAGTTTGGTGAACCATTCATTTTTTCTGGGACATGATCTGAGAGAATATTTTTCTCTCTACTATTGTGAGCTAACCTTCTATCTATTATTTCGAGTTCATTGATGCTCAATGTAGTACCAATTTCAGTTTGTACATCTGAATTATCATCAGAGTCATCATCCAATATAATGTCCACATTACTGCCTAATTTCAATGCTGCGGAGAATAAATTCAGCCATACAGGTAGAAATAGACCATTTCCACCAACGCTTTTCCCAGGCTTACTGAGAGGAACACTTCTTGTCATACGTGAAAAATTCAATTTAGGGCTCATTCCGATGGCTTCAGCAGCCAGCTGACTGACAGAACCATGCGCCAACAACATACGTTCAAGAAGACGAGTGACTCGACGATCTACTTCAACTTCCAAAGCTGTTTTAGCAAAGGAATCTTCGATATTACTCTTTTTTTGATTTTCAACAGCTTGCATTGCTTGGTCAACTTTACGCACCAAGGTTGGATCTAGCAATCGCCGTTCATAAGTGAAATTCTGAAGTTAGCTTTCATCGATGCCTAAAATCCAAAAACGCTTTAAAGAGATTTTTTTCAAAACTTACCTAAGAAAACGTCCCATTCAAGAGGAGTTTTTGCAGGATCTGGAAGCGAACGATTCTGATTTTCATTATCATTGATACTCCGATCACCAATCCTATCATGATAACTATCCGAACGCTCATGAAGACTATTTTGATACATCTTTTGTATCAAGGTCATTCTTTTATTTCCAATATTTTTACGAGCATTTTCATTAGCCTCTACATTTCGTATTTTCTTCTGTAATGGCATTTTCCGTTGTAGGCCCTTTAATACTCCATAAGCTGCAACGATTGGATTGTTTTCTGCCCATCTCATTATTTTCACCGGTGTAAAGTCGAATTCTGGTTCATCCGAGGTCCTGCCCACATACATTTTATGAACAATTTCCCGGTGCGAACGAGGCATCAATCGTCTTAATATGTTCATCCATTTTGAATCTTGCAGCATTATGGGTGCTACTGCAGCATATCCTCCATGTACATAGGGGATATTGTGTAAAGGGGGAATTTCTATGGTTGACGGTAGATCTATGCAGTCAAAGCTGTCATTCTTTTCATAATGAGGATTATATTGGTTTTGTAATGGGTTTGATGATGATGGCGCAGGTGATATATTGCGAAAAGGTCGTTTTTGTACAGTTGAATTTTTCCGTTTGGGTATTAACTTTGGATTAGAAAGAGTTCTGGAATAAGGTTGCTTTCTTATTTTTGGAATGAATTGCTGCTTTTTGTGATTTATTGGGGGTTGAATTTCAACGTCATCTGTCACCAGAGATTCTTGATAAGCACTAGAAGTACATGAGAATGCTGATGCATATGAGGAGATTCGATTCATTAGAGAAGGTGCTTTTTCTATCGTAGATGTAGAGAAGCTGTGATCGTTTTCATCGTTCTTTCCGATAACAGGATCGAATTTTCTTTCAGGGTTTGACTTTTTCATTTTGGATGACGTGGAAAATCTTAAATCAGAGCAAGAACTTGGTTGTGTCGTTGAGGTAGAGGGTCCGGAGGATATCGATTTATGCGATGATTCAGATGCTTCTGAAGTCACAGAGGCTTTAGAAGACCTTCTACGGTGTGTCATTTGTCTTCCCTTCTTAGTTTGCCTTCTGGTTCGTAACAAATCGTTTGGAACTGGTTCAAAAGAATTTCTTCCCATACGAATAATGCTTGCATCTGAAAGTTCGATGCTTTCGAGCCCAAACTGGTCCTCCATGGAAATAGAGTATGAATGACTTGATCCCTTTTGTGGATATGGCAAATCACAATCTCTAAATTTCGGCGACATTTAGTCAATAGAGGAATGTTATCTCATTACAAGACGAGTAGATGCAAGGCAGTGCTTTTGAAAAGTCAAGAAATGAGAATTGACTATGATTATACAGTCTCACTTGTGTTTGAACTTGGAAAGTGCAACAATGAAGTCAGAGAAAAACCCTGTCTTGAGTTTGTTTCAAATTGAAACCCGCAACAGCTCCTTTGAATTTATCACTGGCAATCCTCAATAATTAGAAACTTATTCTAAGCATTGCCGTTGCAATCATAGGAGTCCCTAAACATATACAAGTAATTAAGAGTCAGAGTTCAGTACAGTTAAAGGATTTTTCTATATTTACTATCATGTATTTCAAAGACTTTCAATTCTAAAAGTTTCTGTACGTATACTCCTTGTCTTACATAGATGAAGTATGCTACTACTCACTATAGTACAGCAAAGAGTAATGACGTCAACGCAGAATAAAGCCATATGCCCTCCAAGTACGAAACAAAGATTACTACTTAATAAATATTGAAAAAACAAAACAAGGAAATTGTTTTCACATTTGGATAAAGATGGTGTAGTTTAATTTGACAGGAACATGAGTAGATTTGATAGTGAACGCTTTCAATACAAAAGTATTAATTTGACAAAAAGATTTTCGCGTCACCGGATATGAACTTATCCTTAAAAGTTTTCTTAGTACACAATTATAAAACGACAAGGTTTGCCCTGTAGGATTATCTCCTCCCTACTCCGATTAATAGTTTACTGTTCAGATTCAGCAGAGTAGTCTGGGAGACTGTCTTTGAATTGTTCGGGAACAACGTATTCATCTCCGGTCTTGATAAGGAATACACATTCCTCTTCTCCTGGTGTTACCTTTCCTCCGAAAGTGGATCCCTTGGGAAGACGAATCCAGTCTCCCTTGTTGTAGGATCCATCCTCATCTGTGAATCCTCCCTTGAGAATAAAGATCTCAAGCAAATCTTCCACAACGAAGGGTTCTGGCGTAGCATCAGCAGACCACCTTTCAATCCATTGACGTTCGGAGTATTCGGCTTGGTCTTCCTCGAGAGGGTACATTAATTTCTCAGTAACTCCTTCTCCACGCTTTTTGAAGTCAGGAACAACCCATTCCATTTTGTTAGAGTTCACAACTTTCTCTGTCCTCCTTACGCCAATGTTGGGGTATTGTCTCAATCGGATCAAAATTAGATTTCCCTTTTGCTTAGTGCTTGGGGTGTGTGTAAAAGTTTCGGGGTTGAACAAGTAGCTTCCGGCTTCATGGTCGCCTCTTTCATCAGTGAAAACACCATCAAGTACAAAGATTTCTTCTCCTTGAGGATGATCGTGGAACTCGAAATCAGCATTTGGGAAATACTTTACAACAACGGTTACAGCTCCATTCATTTTTCCTCCGCATACATACAAGGGCTTTCCAACAAGATCTCCACGACGGCTGGACCAGTTCAATTTCTCGGATTGCATGACTACCTTCTTGCTAAAGTCAGCGTTCATGAACTCATCAGCTCCAGAGTTCTTGGCGTCTACTTCGGCAATTTCATAAACGTCTTCACTGGGTGTTTCTACGGGTTCAGGTTCAGTGGTGGCCATTTTGTTGGATGTATCTGCACAAGTAGTTGCGTTAAGTAATGCTATTGAAAATTTATGAGGGGAAAAAAGATAAAGAAAGAAAACGAGAAATCTCATTATCAAATAGTGGGGGTTATTGATGAAAGAGTTCCGAATACAGCATACTAATTTACGTTGGATTGGATGCTGTAAGTAGGCCAATATTACAGTCCCCTCGCTGTCATGTTGTGCAATTTGTCCTTATCCAAGGTTACGTGTATAGTGGTATGTGCTCCACGAACATGAGGGCTTATTATTGAAAACGGTGGTAAGTTACGGTTTTGTACCTGTGGTATTCTACTTTTTTATTTAGAACATACCATATGCCTCAAATCAGTAATTAAAACATACGGTGGCTTTATTCCATACATTAGACGTACATCAGCAGAATACATCCATTTTTTGATATTGATCAACGCAAACGTATGTTCATCTGTTAGTATAATTTTCATAGTAAACACTGTACTACAACTCTATTGCAAAGACAAAGATTATTATTTTAATTAAATTCATCAAGATCGATTTCATCTTTTTCCTTTCAGCAAGATATTCTCACGCGCAGACGAATTGATACATAAAATTTGTATGTTCAAGTCATGTGCTTCCTTTTCATTCCTGCCAGATTGTTTCGGGCTAATTTGTTTATTTACGAAGACTTGTTTCTAATTAAATATCTATTTAATAATCTAAACAAATAGGAGTAACTTTATCACTTTCTTAATTGCACTTACAAAAACCTAAAAAGTAGTTCGCGTAATGTTTTTTAGCTATTGAAGTTCAATTACGTTCTACCAAGGGAGAATATGAAATCTTTACGTCAAAAATATATGATACGATCGATACTGAAGCTGTCGTAAGTGCGAAGGATCGATATGTTACGTATCGATATGCCCCTCTGCATTTAAAAATGTTACACATGCAAAGAGATTACTATTTATTTATGAAGTTAGTTGTACTCGATCAATTTCTTTTTTTCCATATATTTGAATTTGTGCATGGTTTCTCACAATTTTAGATTCCTATTTTAGAGACAGAAACTACAACTTTTATTTTAAAATGAGTGCAATGACCAAAGAAGAAAAGTCAGCTAAAGCCATGATTTTGGTTGGTCGATTGATTGACAGACCTAAACATTTCCCAAAGCCCAGTGGACTTGATATATATGAACCAAGAGATAGTGATGTTGTTGTGACTACTTTCCCCAAATCTGGAACCACACTTACACAACAACTTACTTATCAAACTGTAATTGCAACTGGAGGTGCTGGTGAAAAAGACCCTGATGGATTAACTTTCGAGGATTTGTGTGAGGTTGCACCTTGGGTAGATTTTGGCCCCGAGCACGGTTTCGTAGACTATGAATCCAACCCTCGTGTTTTCAAATCCCACGTAACCCCTACTTTGTTCAAAGATACTAAACAAAAGCATATCGTGGTAATTCGTAATCCTAAGGCCTACCCCGCAAGTGCTTTGGACTTTCTTTTTGAGGAATGGGCTGGTGAAGAAGTTGAAGATGTTGAGATCTTGGAACAAGTCTACCACGAATTTCTTGCCGTGCGTCTTTTGGGTTTAGGCGAAGGGTTTGGTTTCCCATTCGATAAGGAAGACATTGCTCATAAGGACGAGAAGAAAGAAGGAGAAAACTCACTACCTGTTGGACCATGGTTCTTGCACTCGAAAGGCTGGTTCGAGGGCATGAGAGAAAATACTCTTTTCATGTTTTACGAAGATATCGTTGCTGACATGGGAGGAAGTGCTAAACGCATTGCTAAATTTATCGGCCGTGAATTGAGCGAGGCTGGTGAGAAGCAAGTTGTAGCTCGTTGTGACCGTACCTATATGTCCAATGACGTTAAATTTAAGTGTACATTGGAGAATAAAGCACTTGGATTTGGTGCTAACGCCTGGAAGGCCAAGCCTAAAACAAACGGGGGATTCAAACGTTTCAAACCTGCTCCAGAGGAAGAAGAACAACTCAGACTTCGTTTCAAGCAAGAATTTGGTGTTGAAACTTATGAATCATTCAAAGAACTGGTTTATGCCAAACAAAAAACTATGGGATTAGATTATTAAGAAAGATCTCGTGTTTGTTGATAACAACTTTGTCTATACCCTGGAAAATACTGCGCTGTAAGCATAAATACTAACTATTTCGAGTTAATTTTGTAAAAAGAAAAACATTCATATTGATAGTTGTGACTGTAAATTATCATTTATTTTCAGTCCATAGTAGAGCCACAATTAGTTGCAAATCATTCTCCTGCAATATCACTTCTTTGACATTACTGGAATTATGAACCAAATGATTTCCTTGCAGGTACTTCTTTCCTTTCAATTATCTTTGATGCAAACAGGAAAAGCGGTTAGAGATATCCCTTCTAGTTTTTCATATTTAAGATCGTGTTTGTCAAGAGAATTGATTGGCAATAAGTCACAAATGTCAACATTTTTATTTTGTTTTCTTTCATGTGCATAGCAGCATGTAAACAGTGACATTTCTCAACGTTGTACATAATTAAAATCTTTATAATATAGTTTATAAAATGAATATATCAGAAGGTAGTAGCAAATGCATGCCATGTACATGCAGTCATTAGGATAGTGTATATGACAACCAATACTTTTGCAATTTTTACACGAACTGTGCCTGATCCAAAATCACTCTTATAGCCACCACCGAATGATTTTTTACCAGCACGGTGTGATATCTTCACGAAAGCAGCAAATGGAATTAAAAATCCAATCAAAATGGCAATGGAAGATCCTGCCAAACCCCATACTACATCAACAGAATGGACAAAGGATGCAAGAATGGCTCCAATCCAGAAGAAACAAATACCCACAATACTTCGTGTCCTATCAGGTCGTTCCTCTTCGTGATCTTTTGTCATTGTTATTTTAGGAATTTTCTGATTTTCTAGAAGATTATCGAAAGATATAGTGGGTACAGGAGCAAGGCCATCGTTTTCCAATAAGGGATCGAAAAAGTTGGAATCCATTTCCATTGGAGCAACTCCCTGTTCTTCTGCGTTTTCTTTATAAGAAGAAGGTACAGAACAAGCGCTTATATCTTCCCCACCTGCGCCACTGACGCCTCCAAGTGCACTAAGACCATTTGCCCACATCTCACGATGATCATCAATTTCTGTAGGCACAGTGCCATCTCTCAAATTGTGTGCTGGATTTTTACTATGCTTTAAAAATCGAGCATCAAATAATCTCAAAATTGTATCACGTGCTGGTAAGACCATCATAGGAAAGGCAAATGCAATTGTACATGCAAGACAAATTCTTCCCATGAGTAATAAATCATCACCATCTGGGAAATCCAAGAGCACATTGCCTTGAACGTGTCCAGATGGAGTACAGTTAGCATACAAACTTCCCGCCCAACCAATCCAAAGATAAAACAAAGTAGATATGAGAGTGGTGCAATGAATGGTTTTCTTGATTTTTTTTGTCGTAGGGGTACGGAATTCGTTATGGACGGATATGACATTAAAGTGACAGATGTAACATGAAAGTAAGAGAGGAAGTGAGGTCAAGAAAGAGTTGAAATCGACAGGGGTGTAATTGATAAAAGTTTTCCAATTTCCATGTCGAATGTGATAATCAGTGTCACTAAAATTGCATTGATAGGATCGATAGCTTATGCACATTGCAACTAAAGTGACTGCCACCATAGATGCTGCTCCAACATTCTGTAAGGATGTGAGTGTTTGAAGTGTGCATAGAGGTGTGATGCACAATATTATAACCCACATTGTGGTATTTTCCATAAATGATGGTCCTCTAACAGACTGGGCAGTTTCATTATCGTTGCTTGATTGTAGGAATTCAAAAATTTTGGATATTGATATAGTGCTGCTGGTGTTTAAACCTGATGAGGAGGATTGACTTCCAGAAAGTAAGTGACTCAGGTAATGTGCTAAAGGGTCCATCAAATCTCTCAAAAGCACGCAATATCCCACACACCCAAAAAAGCAGATAAGCACCACTAGAACCATACTAAATTCCTTCATCCTGGGACCAAAAGCTGCTTGAGCTACAGCTTCATAAGAACTCTTCCTCCTTGCTCTTGGACCTATACCGAACTGAAGTCGGGAAGAATCAATTAAACACATTATACTAAAGTCAGCTGTTATTGCAAAAAATAACAACAATACTGGAGAAACACCCGCATTTCCAGACAGACAAAAAGCTAATGGAAGACTTAAAGATCCACCACCGACCATACTCGAAAGAAGATTAAGTAAGGCGGAAAATGTAGTTCCTTCCGCCGGTGGAAGTGGCTGTGATATAGATACAACACTTGATAAGTTGGAATTAATACTTGTTTCATCTTGATGGGAAGTGTTCGTGGTACCTGAGTGAAAGGATGCTATGTCCATCTCCATAGATGTATTGTTGTTGTGGGCAGGAATGTCCCATGTTTCCATTTTCGTGATCTATGCTTGCGAGTTCCAATATGGCTTAGCTCTCCTCTTTTTATCTGCTGATTAAATTCTTCTCAAGAATGAAAATGAACAAGTTCTTTCTAGTCCATAGCAATTCTACATACAACTTTTTGGTATAAAATAATCGTGTCAAGTTCTTTTTGTTCTCAATTTCCTTGCCATTGCTGATTGAAAAACACGTTTCTTTGTGAACAACAAAATTCAAAAAGGTCAATTTTTTTATGTTGGAAGGAGATAATTCTATTGATTGTGTTAGTGAGGTACAAAATATTTCCAAAGTATGCAAAGAACTCTGTGCCTTCACAATCTGCGAAATAAAACCAAATTTCACAAGAATCTAATCATAAATTTGCCATATTTATCCTTATTTTAATGTAAATGTTTCATTTGTCAGAAGAGTTATAAAATTGTGTATCAATACAATGTTTATTCAACTATGTAATGATAAAAATAGCTGTTATGAATGTGGATCGCATGTTTTATTCTCTGCAATTTTTGGAATCCTTCCTCCTCCATCAAAAGATAGTTCAAGCAGATGAGGACTCAACTTACAAATATGCAATACATCACGGATATTATTATTTTCTAATTTCAGCTTGACTGTAAGGATAAAGGATCGATATAACATGAGTTGAGAATTGGATTCGAAAATCTGGATTGGTGTATATCTGGGCAACAATTATTTTCCTACTTACCAAGATTATCTAAATCATAGATTGAAGTTGGCAGACCTCCCACAAGAAAATTATTATTCATGAGCAAAACTTCCAGTTTACCTAATAACCCAATGTGTGATGGAATTGAACCCGAAAGTTTGTTATTGTTTAGCCTCAAATCCTTCAAAAGAGACAAATTTACAATATCTTCTGGTATTGCGGAAGTTAAGTCATTATTGCTCAATATTAAAACTGTCAAGTTCGTCAATGATGCTAAACTATTTGTCATAGAACCAATAAGCGCATTCTCACTGAAATCGATTCGCATGAGATTCAGTAGGTTAGTCATGGTACTAGGAATGGTGCCTGATAGGTTATTTCGATAAAAGAATATGTTTTCAAGATGTGTTAAGTTTCCAATTGAATTCGGAATAGTCCCAATCAATTCATTGGATTGTAAGAAAAGATCCTTGAGTTTGGTCAAATTTCCAATAGAGCTAGGAATAGTTCCAAAGAACATATTACCGTTCAAATGGAGTACTTCTAGATTGCTCATTTCTCCAATAGACTCTGGTATTGTTCCACTAAAACTGTTGTCGTGAAGATTCAGATCAAACAATGATGCCATATTCTGCATGCCCTCAGGAAGACTCGATGCCAAATTATTCTCAAACAACCAAAGTCTTTCCAACGCATTCAAAGATGTCAACTCTTGTGGGAATATTCCTGTTAGTTCGTTTTCGCTCAAGTCAAGACGCTTCAAGTTATTCAAATTCTCAAATGATTTCGGTATACTACCTGAGAGCTTATTCTGATATAAATCCAAGCTTTCGAGCTTTACTAGATCGCCAAACGACTCTGGTATGGTACCTGTCATATGGTTCGATTGCAAAAATAGCTCTTTCAAGCCTGTAAGACTGGCAAACTCGTACGGCAAAGTTCCCTGTAAATTGTTGCTAGGAAGTGAAATGGCTTTAACGTAAGATAAATTTTCATCATCCGTTCCGCATTGTACACCATCCCATGTGCATACATCGTCCTTGTTTTCTTCAGGAATGAGTGATAACCATCGAGAGGTACCAGCTCTATGGTTTACCCAATTGGTCCCGTTAGTAGAGTAGAAGAAGGTAGCAAGAGCATACTTTTGCTCAATCATGCGAGGGTCTGGAAGCGTATCTTGGTCTAAAGAGAAGAGCGCCATGAGGCTCATATTAAGCCAAGTCAAGGCTCTGTACTGAGGACTGCTGGAGTCATTAAATACAGCTGTGTCATTCGTAGCGTTTTGGATTTCTGTAAAATATATAGAGATGGGATCAGAAATTTCGGTATGATTTGTCACGTTTGAAGAGACGGGAGGAGATTCATTATCTTTTTCGTTGACAATTTGAACTGTTAATGTCATAGGATTATATGTTCCTGCCTCGGTTGCGAAAGGAGTAGGCAGATTTATACTTGGAGGGTTGAATGCTGAAGGTGAAGATGGAGCATTTGATATACAGCAAGAGCATTCCGTTATAACTGTGGGAAATGCACCGCTATCATCTGCCGTAAAGGTATCCAATTTTGTATTGAATGAGCACAAATTTATTGTACCACTTAAATCATTGTTGTCGAGTTTTAATTCAACTTATTCATTTCAAACAAAGATAATATGAGCTACAAGAAATACGATGCAATTATAAATCATTGCTCTGTCCACTTACCCAGTTTTGCTAAGTTTACCAATGTTGATGGTATTTCGCCAACAAGAGCATTATCATTCAAATAGAGGATTTCTAGATTGCTCAATTCTCCTATGTTTGAAACAAGACTACCAGTCAGACTATTACTATTCAACCTCAAATCTTGCATTAAGCTCAAATTCATAATTTCTTCAGGTAGACTCGATGCCAAATTATTCTCAAACAACCAAAGTCTTTCCAACGCATTCAAAGATGTCAACTCTTGTGGGAATATTCCTGTTAGTTCGTTTTCGCTCAAGTCAAGACGCTTCAAGTTATTCAAATTCTCAAATGATTTCGGTATACTACCTGAGAGCTTATTCTGATATAAATCCAAGCTTTCGAGCTTTACTAGATCGCCAAACGACTCTGGTATGGTACCTGTCATATGGTTCGATTGCAAAAATAGCTCTTTCAAGCCTGTAAGACTGGCAAACTCGTACGGCAAAGTTCCCTGTAAATTGTTGCTAGGAAGTGAAATGGCTTTAACGTAAGATAAATTTTCATCATCCGTTCCGCATTGTACACCATCCCATGTGCATACATCGTCCTTGTTTTCTTCAGGAATGAGTGATAACCATCGAGAGGTACCAGCTCTATGGTTCACCCAATTGGTCCCGTTAGTAGAGTAGAAGAAGGTAGCAAGAGCATACTTTTGCTCAATCATGCGAGAATCTGGAAGCGTATCTTGGTCTAAAGAGAAGAGCGCCATGAGGCTCATATTAAGCCAAGTCAAGGCTCTGTACTGAGGACTGCTGGAGTCATCAAGCGTTGAAATATTATAATTTTTGATGGAAAATGTTAAATTTGTACCATTTGTTGCTACGACATATGATATGGAAGATACTGATGAGTAATTGTAGGTTTGGTCAGAGTCAGTAGCATTTGAGTTGCTAGAGTCGAGAAAAACAGAAGAAGCTTCTGTGGAAATATTGGAGCCACTAGAAAGTGTTTGGTTAGCTGAGATTATCAAAGTTGGAGGAAAAGTAGAGATTAATGTGGGTTGAGGAGACGGTGAAATTTTTTGTGTTGCCGCTTCTTGGGAAAATTTCGAATCTACTGAAGGAGAATTTGATGGGCAGCATGGACAAACTATGATCACCTTTGAAGCATCAATAGTAAATGTTTGCATGCGATGGCTTAGTTCACATATATCTATTACCCCACTGAAATCATTTTCATCAAGAGTCAAAACAGCTGATTCATACAAAATGAAAAGGAAATCAGAGCTGAAGGAAAAGGAAATCGATAGGATTTCAGAGAGAATCGAACTTACATAATTTACTCAAGTCTGCAATTATCCTAGGAATGTCACCAGCAAACTTATTTTCATCCAAATTTAGGATTTCTAGATTTACCAGCTTCCCGATGCTAGTAGGTAATGTCCCAGAAAAATCATTTCCATTCAATTTTAAAGTAACCAGAGATTGCATGTCTCCAAAATCCTCGGGAAGGGTTGAGTTATACTTGTTCTTAGAGAGTACAAGCACTTCCAAGGTACTCAATGAAGTCAATTCAAAAGGAAAAGACCCAGTTAGCATATTTTCGTTGAAGTCAATACGTTGAATATTAACTAAGCTCCCCAATGTATTCGGTACGTTACCAGTCAGTTGATTTCGAAACATGTCAAAAATACGAAGGCTTGACAACGAACCAAACGATTCAGGTATGGTCCCCGAGATCTTATTTGAGTGAAGAAATATTTTCTTAATCCCAACGAGAGCAGAAAGCTCGTGAGGCAAAGGTCCTTTTAAGTTATTGTTTGGAAGTGATAATTCTGTAATATACGCTAAATTTTGATCGTCGACTTCACATGTTACACCACTCCAATTACAAACATTATCCATATCTACTGACATCCATCTTGATCCATCACTTTTAAAGCTGGTCCAATTAGTTCCCTCAGTTGAGTAAAACAATGTTGCAAGGATGTATTTTTGTTGAATGATTCTTGGGTGTGGAAGATCATCTGGATCCGTAGAACGTGACGCCATAAGTTTCATATCTAACCAAGATAAGGCGTTATACTGTGGACTCTCAACATCGTTCAATAAAGACGTATTACTGGTTATATTTCGAATCGTTTCAGAATAAAAAGCTAACGGAAAATTGGAAAGTAGCTGTACTTTTGAATTAAATGCAGATGGCCTTATTGAAAGGACATTTGACGGTGAAAGAGATAATGGCCGAGGTGCTATTGAGGGAGGATTTGACGGGCAATCAACTTTCCAATCCATTTTTAAGGACTGTATATTAGACTCAACTTCACACAAATTTGTGGAGAACTCAATGTTATTGTCTTCAATATGTAGTTCAACTTTAAATTTAAGAACAAAATTTAGATGACATGTCAACATAAAGTGTGGCAATATGTATATAAATCATGAAAAATTTCTTACCAAGATTTGCCAAGCTTCTCAACGCAGTAGGTATTCCTCCGGTCAGTGTATTCTCATTTAAATGCAAAATTTCAAGATTATTTAGTTTTCCTATACTTGATGGTATTTCTCCCGTTAAAGAGTTTCCATTCATCCTAATATCTCGCAATGAAGTCATGTCTCCTAAATCTGCTGGAATACTTGAGCTTAATTTATTGTTAGACATCCAAAGTATCTTCATACGTGATAGAGAGGTTAATGTATGCGGTATAGATCCAGACAATTCATTATCACTCAAGTATAAGCGATCAAGATTGACCAAGTCTCCAAAGGATTCAGGAATATTTCCTGCAAGCTTATTTTCATATAATTCTAAACTGATGAGATCTTTTAAGCTCCCATATGATTCTGGTATAGATCCTGTTATTCCATTGCTAAAAAGCATGAGGCTTCTTAAACCTTCAAGGGCAGAGAGCTCATTTGGTAATGTCCCACGTAAATTATTTCTTGGGAGTGATATGGAGAATATAATAGAAGAATCATTATCTTCGAGTAATGGCCTCGACTGCTGACAAAGGATTCCATCCCAAGTGCAGACGTCATCTTCAAATTGTGACAACCACCGCGATCCACCTTTTATGTAGTTGTTCCAAAGAGGTCCAGCTGTGGAATAAAAAAGTGTGACAAGAATATATTTTTCCTTCATGACTCTAGAGCTTGGAAGATTATCTGGGTTTTTTCTTAGGGAAAGTCCGAGACTGTTATTGAGCCATGACACTGCCTTGTATTGAGGACTTAAGATGTCATTTAGTGTTGCGGGATCATTAGTAATATCTCTTATATCATCTAGATAATATCGAGAAAGTGGGTCGCCCTTTTCCCACATTGTTGGAGAATTAGTGGGAGAAAATGGTGCGGAATCAACTTGTGGGTTTGGTCTTTCGTTTCTTATTCGGGCCCACGTTGTGATGTAGACGATGAGGAGAGTCATAAACGTGCAACCTAGAATGCCATAAAAAAATTTCCATCCGTAGTTTTTGCAAAATTCTTGTTTCTTCGACGGATAAATTTGCGTCGGAAAGGCCATTTCATTTCCTTTGTCGTCGCTTTGCTCTTCTAGTAAGTTATCACTGTCGGGCAGGCTCTCCACGGGCTCATAGATATCAAAGAGGGAATGTTTGGTGAAAATGCTTCTGTCTGTCATGATTACTATTGATTTGTCGGTCAATTTATGATTTCGTTCGCAAGAATTGCAAAGCAGCAATGTAAAGTAGCTTCAAGGTTACAAATTCTGTATATCATGATGCGTCAAAGTTAATTTTGTGCTTTGGTGTTGGGCTCATCTAAATGTAAAAGAGACATAGGCAAAATTCATCGTATCAGAAATTCCTCGCAGCACTTTTTAGTAAGAGTCCATATTAAGTAATTGAGCTACGACTCTGTAAGCTTGAAAACAGACAATTAAATTATTCATCAGCTCTAGAATAATTTAATCGAGGTTAAAATTTCACTCTTCTTTTTAGTCACGGGTTGCGAGATTGCAATACGAATCAAGGAAACGAAACGTACGAATGAATAAAAGAGATGTATACAAAATCTGAAGAATACAATGTAGCACATACAGATAAGAACTATTTAGCCTACCAGATTGTTACTTCACTCCTTATTCATTTCATAGGCGTGCATCATATTTATAAGCACTAAGGATGAAAAAATAGGAAAAGAAAGCTAAAAGGCTTTGGATTAAGCCTTTTTTCTCTTCATATTAGATGAGACTATCAAGTCAAAAGACAATTAGTGGTAATTTAAACTTACAAATATTTACAACATGAAAATTAGAAATTAACAAGCCTAATCTTCATTCGAGAACGAACAAAAAAATTCGATCTGGCCTATCAAGAAAAATTTTATGAGAGTAGTATTTCAATATTCCAAAAGATATATTTCCAATTAATTAAAATTAGGGACACTTGTCTCACAAAATAAAAAGAAACATTGACAATGTTTTTCATAGAGGTTAGAATTTGAACACTCAAGAATACTATTGGCCTTCATCCTAAAATTGTTCATATTTAATAAGTTATTTTTCAAAACAGTCGCATTAAGGATTCATTTTCCATATGATTATTGGATGTTCATAATCTTGAATGAGGGTGAACATCATGAGAATCACGATTATTTTCTCATGATAAATACATTATGAATTGATAATTAAGCTTGCATTTGATTATGGATAGAGTTTGTAGTCTTTATCTTTGATGATATACAAACTTAGGGTACTATCTACCTTAATACAACAAAATGTTCATGTATTTGCATGGGTTATAATCAGGTCTGGGGTCAAGTATGATGACAAAGAAGAAGAATTATCGCCGAGAGTGTTATTCTTTTGCACGGGTTCAGTTTTGGTATTATAAGAAGACCCGATTGTATCATTTTTGTCCTTATTATTTGCTTCACAATTATTTTTTTCTGTCACTTTTTTCTCATTCAATAGAGTTTCTAATTGCGCATTTTCTTTGATTAGTCTTTCGATTTCTTTCTCTGCTGATACACTTCTGCATCGAGATTGTTCCAAAAGCTTTTCCAAGTCTTTTCCACGATCGCGTTCTTGTCCTAATAGGCGCTTAAGAGCCTCCCTCTCAGAATCGACTGCTAACACTGTATCTTGCTTCAGATTTACACAAGATTCTGTCTGGGCTAATTTACATTGTAATTCTTGAATATAGCACGTCATATCATTGACATTTTGACGTGCAGAAGTAATATCATACCTCAACTGGTGATTTGCATTGTTTGCTGCTTCTTGTTTTCGTTTTAAAGAATCATACTCGCTTTTCAATGTCTCTATCTGTTGCTCATAAACTGCACAATCGTACTGTTTCATATTTGATACCTGTTCCAAATCCCTAACATGAGTTTGTATCATTTCTATTTGTCTCTGTAGCTGTGTATTCGCAATATATAACTCTTTTTGTTCACTAGAGGATTGTTGCAGTAAATAATCTTTTTCATTTCTTTCATCCAACATTTTTCTGTAATGTGATGAAATTCTTTCTTTTTCTAACTCAGTCGCACGATATGCTTGTTCCAAATTTTGTGTTTGAAGTTGGAGAGAGGATGTTGCCGTACATTTTTGAGCAAGGTCTGATTTTAATTGATAGTTCTCTTTATTGTTGGTGTTGACCTCATTTGTCATCGATTTGAAATCTAACCGTAATTGACTCAATTCTAAATTTTGAGAATATAATAAAGAAGATAAATTAGATATTTCTTCATCTTTCTCCTTTAAAGTTGCTTCTACAAAGTCATTGCGGTTGGTACCTCCATATTGGTATGGTTGATATCCTCTATGTACACACTCTCTATCCGGTTTAATATAATTTGGATTATGCGCAACACTAAATGATGACCTACAAGTCGCAGCTTCGAAGTTAGAACCAGATGTAGGCGATCGTGACGTGTCTCGTTCACCAGATGAGTCCAATTCATTCTCAATATATTTATTATCAGGATAACCCCGATCGAGGTTCAGACTTTGATTCCGGAGAGTTGTTTCACTACAAGTTTGATTCGCTGTAGATTGTTGTAGAGATTCAAAGTTTGGGTTAGGTAGTAAGTCTGATTTAGTATTTTGCGAACTTTGGTGTTGTATTGGAGTAGGAATCAAATTCCTCGGTACCTCGTCATCTTCATCTACAACGATATTATCTGTGATTGCAGGAATCACACTGATCATATTGTGAGAAAAGGTGTTTGAAGCTGAAAAGCAGTGTGGTGGTCATTTTGGGATATGTAAATTTTTGAAATTTCAAAAAAGTGAGTTTCACTTTATCTATTGCTGGAGGGTCGTTCTGTGGCTCTAACTCAGAGTAGACAGTGGACCCTGTCCAAAACCTATGATAGACTGAACTAAGCTAAACCTAACAACTACCATTCGAATATTTGAAGGACTAATCAACGTTCCTTGTTAATCACGAATTATTTATTATTGATTTAAGAATCGTTTACAAATTACTTGGTACGAAAACTGAAAATCCTGTTTGTGCCGTACTCATGATTAAGCTAGGAATTTGAGGGTGCCAGTGACATTCTTTTACCAAATTTTGGCCAGCATGAACAAAAAGTAGCTGGGGTGGTATTTCTTCATCTTCATCATCATTTCCTATGGCATTTTTAGCCTCATCTACATCATCAGTTTCAATAGATAAATCATACACGTAAGCACCGTTGTCGTCAGACACCAAAATCATAGATTCATCAGTAGGATGCCATTGTAAAGAAGTAATAGGGGTATTGTGACAGGTAAATCTGGCCAAAGGCTCAACTTTTGAGGAGTTGGAGGAGAATGTACGTAAGTCCCAAACAGAAAACACACCATCATCTGCTCCTGTTGCCAAGAGATTTGATACATTGTGATTCCAAGCAATTACATTCAAGTCTACTCCACCAGCAGTTGTTGAGTGAGTAAGCATGGATTGTTTTGTCCTTCTAGTGTCAAATATTTTTAACTCTCCATGACAATGTGCAGATGCAAGAACTGTTGATTCTGTTGGTGACCACTGAATATCCTCTACTGACTCTTTGGCTGAATACTTGTATGCATCCTTAACAATTTCAAACGAAGATGTAGAGTATGATCCTTTACCAATTTGATCAGGGGACCATAAATGAATGGACCCATTGCAATCTCCAGTGGCGAACTGGCCAGCTGTTACAGGACTCCAATCCATAGCATACCCTTCTGTCGAATGCCCTTGATAAGTAAAGAATGGTGATTTATGCGAATTGATACTGCTTTTGGACTTTGTTGGAAGTCCTGCTGAACGTTGAAAAGTGTCAAGAGCTGATTCAACATTGTACATGTACACATTACCGATATCACTCCATGTTGCTACAATATTGGGCATTTGAGGCATAGCTCTCACACGGTTGACACCACCATTATGTTTAATCGAAATATGCTCCAAAGTAGGATTTAAATCTTCGTCGTCATCAGATTCTTCATTCTCGTCATCTTCCTCGTCATATGCTTTTTCCATTTCATCATCATCCTTATTTTTCATATTCGTCTTCGATAAATCACTCAATTTTATCAAAGTTAATCTATTTTTTTCTACTTTATCTGCTTGTGTTCCGACAGCACATATCATTGAATGAGGAAAACGAGTACGTGAATCTCCAAGCGAATCTCTTAAAATGGAAAAACTAAGAGATGGCCATTCCGGTGTCAGGGCATGATGCATTGTATAGGCACTTTCATCCATTTCTAAAGTTTCATTTTCAGAAAGTTGATATTTTTTCGAGAAAGGTGTCCATGACTTAACTTTCACATCTCCATTTTCTTCCTCTTTTCCATCTTTATATTCATCTCCTTCCTCTGCAAGTACCTCTTCTTCATATTCATCCTCGAAAGGATCTTCGAATTGCAGATTCTCAAAAGACTCTTGCAGTGTAGATGGCGATTTTGACTTTTGACTGGTTGTTTTTTTATTCGATGATATTAATGACTCAGAATCTTTTTTGGCTGATGCTGGAGCTAAGCTTTGATTCTGCTTGGAATCTATGTTGCGTGTTCTTTTTGATTTTTTCCCCATTTTTCACACAACAAACTTAAATGCTTGCAATAGAATTAATTACCTTGATAACTTGAAATAGAATCATGAATTTGTACCAGGAAGTGTGTAGAATCCAATTGAATTACACGAAAGAGAAAAAATCGTAAAAATAAATGGTCTTTATCTATCTATCTTTCAGGATATCATTACCTTCACAGCAGAGGTGATTTTACTTCTCTTGGTCCTGGATTTATTTTTATTTTGTTTAATTATTTATATTTTAGTACTTTTTTGTTTGCCTTTCATTTCTGTCCGTACAATTTGTCTGATTTCCGTCATACTTTTTCTCTACAGCACTACATGAAATCACTTATAGACTTGCGCCAAATAGTCTTTAATTAATTGTAGCACCTTACATCTAAGTAATTTTGGACCTATAGGATACTAAAAGCTCTGGGGACCAAATCTCAATTGTTTGTGGTTACTTCTTACCTGAGTACTTGATTCTCGTAAGTACATGAGCATACGGATTTCACGTGTCTTTTTCTCCTGATCGATATCTGATTGAATCGAGCGATCTCTTGGTGCGTTGACGATGACGGCTTCTTGTTTGCATGATGATGGTGGTTGCTTCAGAGCTCAAGAAATAGAAATTTTGCAAAGCGACATATGAATCAAGTTCCTGTAATCTCGTCGAGTCACTTTGAAGCTCTTCTAGTCTGGAGATCAAGAAATTAGTCAAGAGTGAGGGTCTTTCCTTGATGAGGATTTACTGAAGCAGTCTACGTAGACTAGTTCACAAAGACCTTTTGAACAAGGCGATGCGACTAGCCCATCTCAACACAGAATCTCTAATATCATACAGAACAGCATGAACGAATTCCTATCGCACTTTTGCAAATCTCTCATTCTCTTTATTTGAGTGGATCTACTTCTTTTTTCTCAAGTTTTCTTTGTTTCTGTGACTTATTTTCTCATGTATTTCTTCTTTCGTTTCATTTCTCTTCAGGGTATAAATAACCCACTTATTTTTGAATTCATCAATTGTTTCTTAATAATTTTCTTGAAGACGTCTAAAATATAAATATGGTTGATGCAAGTGAAATGGCCGCAGCCCGAGAAAAAATGATCGCCTTGCGATTCGGCGGAAAATCAACATCTACTGGTGGAAAAGGAACAGTCCGTCGTAAGAAAAAGGTAGCATCAAGATCTTCTGCCGCCCAATCAGATGTTAAACTTTCAGCAGCTCTCAAGAAACTCGGCGCTACTAACATCCCCGGAATCGAAGAAGTAAATCTCTTCAAAGAGGACGGAAAAGTCATTCATTTTGTTAATCCTAAGGTGCAAGCTTCAATTGGTGCTAATACTTACATTATTTCTGGACCTTCGGAGACAAAACCTCTTGAAGAGCTTCTACCAAGCATTGTTTCGCAACTTGGAGTAGACAATCTTTCTCAACTTCAGAGTGTTGCTGCTGCTGCCCAAGCGCAAGCAGGTGGAGCTGGTGTTGTAGAGGATGATGACGATGATGAGGTTCCAGACCTTGTTGATGGAAACTTTGAAGAAGTTTCTGAGGATTAAATAGTAAATGAAATCAATTGAAACATATCTGATATAAAAAAACTCATATATTTATGTGTAATTCATAAATACATGAATTGCTTGTGAACAACTTTCTTGAGAAAAGCTCATATGCTTAAACCATTACGATTGCCTTTTTTGTTTATTATTAATTTTGCATTTTCCGAAACCCTAGAAGAGGAAAAGCAAAAAAATATAATATTGTCTAGTTTGGGCATAATTTTTTTTAAAAGTAATAACACTTTTTATCAAATTGAAACAAATAAACACATCATTCACAAGACTAAATTTATCCCTTTAGTCGAATGGCCATGGAGTAGCGGTTGTTACCAATTTATCAAAATATTTCTCAGGGTACTCAAAAGCGGTGGGAACATTTGTACGCGTACAAAGTGGATGATAGCACTTCTCAGGAGTTGTGTTGAGAGTGACTCCACAGGATTCATATTTATCTAACGCAGCTTGTAATATGGCAGTGTTTGCAGGAACTCGTTTGCCCAAATGAAAGGTCACTTCTGCATCACCGTCTATTTCTAATAACTTGTCGTAAAATGTTTCAGAAACATATTCGTCAAGATCTTTGCTGAATCCCTGAGGAACCTGAAAATCAATTGAAGCCACCGGTTCTTGCCAACAGCCGTTCGAATTTTCTACCGGAGTAATTTTTTTGACAATCGTTCCCAAGTTATCAGGAAATGTGGAATAAATTCCATCTTCTGCTAACTGCAAAAAGTTAGTCCATTTGATATCTAACTGAATATTTTCCACAGGTAAGTCAGGTGATCTCAAAGGGTTGGGTGCTGAGCTGGTCGAAAGCGAAATACTTCCTATAATCACTCTTCGGAGAATACTAGTGAACTGAAACACTGGGACTAAATTAAATACGAAACTTGGAGTGGGAAAATTCAAAGTGATGTCAAATAAACCATATCTTGCACTTCCAACCAGTTTCGATATAAGAGAAGGTTCTGAATCCAAGATTGTATGATATTCTGCGGCGACCCATGTTTTACTTCCATAGAAAATATTGGCTGTTGAAAATTCTTCGATATCAATATTTTCAGGTCTCCATCCTTTTTGAGACATTTCGTAGTATGACTCTTCCTGGACAAGGCTAGAATCGAAGCAAACTCCATCAATAGTTCCTCTGCTAGCAACAAGAAGATCATCCGCCATGGTAGAGCTACTAGAATAGGTCGTTCCGTTCACAACATAGGAGGTTACAAGATCATATAGAAATTTTGCCGAAGGACCGAATACAACATTACCTGAACCTGAAATCAAATGACCTGTTCAATGTTAAAGAGATGTATATGAGAAGTCCATGAGAATAAGATTTTTTTCTGAGACATTTCAAATTAACATATCTACAAAAACTGCTAAGAGACGAGCTTACCAGTAACAGAAATAGAGGCTGCAGCTGGTTGATACACATTATGAGATTCAGAATAATTTTCTTTTACAAACTCCACCAATTGATCGTAGTTTACTCGACCATCAACACAAAGTTCCCCGTCATCCGATATCGAAATAGTTCCTTCACATAAAGCCAAAGTGAGTCCATTATTTTCAGGAAAGCCCTCATCCCATAGGCCATTGATGTGGGGCTTCAAGTCTTCTTTGTTTCGACAGAACCAGTCATCAGCATTTGCATACCCCCAAATAGCGGTGCAAAAAAGGATTTTTAACCATTTCATCCTGACACTCTATATTTTATGTCGAAAACGAAGATATGAACTCATTCGTGAGAGTCCAATCCCTATATGTATATGAGTACAGATATCTTATTCATATATTCATATAGCAGTCAACTTAATAAGATTAAAAATAAATACACATGCAAAATAATCCCGTAAACTCCATAGAGTTACTTCTATTTAGAATGCAATAATCCTAGTTGTAAAGTTCCGTTTATATGCACCGTTTTTAGGCTTTGTTCTAGGCCATTCAATTTTCCTGTTAACGGGATTGAAATTAAATGGCCGACGGAATCTTACTTTTTGATTAGTGAAAGAAATCATGAATTATTCTCCTAAGTATCTTTATATCTATATTAGTAATGAATATATATATATATGCAATTATTAGAGTATTGATTGATATCGATCAGCAGGCTTCGATAATTCTGCATTATTCAATCCAGTCGCGCCATCAAATTGAAATTGGAAAGATCCTGTTGGATTTGGTATTCT
>Ga0209092_10001535_pt1 | contig 22352 bp, 17 predicted proteins | sample FraStrMetagenome_FD_187446 | JGI IMG/M metagenome (GOLD analysis project Ga0209092, IMG submission 187446) | Marine eukaryotic phytoplankton communities from Arctic Ocean - Fram Strait ARC3M Metagenome (SPAdes) (version 2) | ecosystem: Environmental > Aquatic > Marine > Oceanic | place: Fram... | reverse complement strand
TTTCTACGTGGTATATTGACTAGACAGCAGTTTCGTATGAACAAAGGGTACTTATCATCCTACTGCTCTACGACCGGCGGAGTACGCGCGGTACACGTAAGTACAGCAAAGTTTATCTAGAACATCTGATTGGAAGACAAGTGACAAGTTAGCCAAATAGTCAGCACGGTCAGTCCACAAAAAATAGGATACCGGTATATGATACATTGCCAATACCATTTTATGGAACCCATCCATCTCTTATCCGTTCCATTCACTATCATCCTCTGCACAAACGCAAACATTTCTCCATGTTAAGCCGCATACATAGAACCGTTCGTATTCATACGACCTCTGTAAATTATCGACAAATCCTTTTTAGAGACACAAGTGGCATTTCGGTATCATCGAGACAATTGTCATATGCCGTGGTGAATCATGAGGATGCCTATGAAACTGCCATGGAAGGAAGGCACGGAGCACAACTAAAGCTTGCCTTTCATGAACGGAAGGTGAAACCAAGTGCGCCGATTGGTTTTTTGTTCGACGAAGATGAGGATTGTGAGTTTGGTGTCGTTGAAGGATTCGATGAGGAGGAGAACATTGTGGACGGTACTAGTGATGATTTAACCGAGGCGGAGATTGTGAGTGAACAGAATTATAATAATGAAGATGGCGTTGATGGTGATGGCGATGGCGATGATGATGATGATCAGTTATTAGATAAGGATGGAATATCGGAAGAAGTCATGTATGATAATAGAGGATTTCCAATCATATGCAAGACCCTTGAGAGAGCATATAAAGCTGGGGCACCGGCGGGGGGTATTTTTGCCATATTAAAAATGGGTGGAACGCAACATAAAGTTTGCGAAGATGATGTAATTATAAGTGATAAGCTTAAGCCCATATCGATTTGGAGTGTTGGAGCAGAAATAGAATTGGATGAAAAGAATGTACTGCTAGTGGGTTCACCTGAGAAAACTTGTGTTGGCCTTCCCTTCGTTAATGGAGCGATAGTTAAGGTCAGAGTGGAAGAAATTACTAGAGAACCTACTGTTCTTGTTTTCAAAAAGAGACGGCGAAAGAATTCTCGTCGTAAAAATGGTCATAGGAGAGAGATTACAATGGTTCGAGTTATAAGTATTGATTTTCCCGAGTCAGAATAAGCTAGTATTGAAAGGGAAAGCAAGGGCATTACAATGATTATGGGGGCGTAATACGGTCGGTTGTTGATTCTGTTTCAAATAGCGACGTTCTAGGCTTTGTAGGAAAGGTTATTTGCAATCGAGGAAAGTCTTTAGTCCTGTACCGACCCAAACAAATTCTCTTTATTTCTCGGTAGCTTCATCTGGCATCTCGGCTCGTCTATCATCAAAAGGTTTTTGGTAACTTTTGGATTGAGGAATTTTCCAAGTTCCCTAAAGTATCGTTATTTTTTGGACTGTGATGAAACAGGACAATTCAGAAGTCACATGGTAATAATTTACTTCAATTCTCCCCAACATTCTTTGACGAAGAAGGTAGACTTAATAAAAGTGAAGGATAACGTCTAATGAATAGTTCATAGCCTTTTGCCGTTCTATAATGCAATTTTTCGACCTCAAATGGTGTCATGTACATATCCTTATCATGTTCCAAGTTACGCTGCTTTCTTCCATACTTCGATTACATGGATACCTGATGAGTAACACTTGCGATCACACAACCCAAAATATATCGCGCCTTAGAGATACGGTGAGTACATGTATTTGAATACGATCGTTGACATCAGAATGCCCAAAATATTAAAAAAATGTTATTTTTTAAATTGATCGTGGTATGGAAAACATATTCCCTCAAAGGAACGAGGCAAGGCGGTTCAGTGCTTATGAGATGCCCTTTAATCAATACCTATCAGCTTTAAATGACAATTTCGAAATAGAGAGGTTCATCTAGGGAATACGCGTGTTTCTAGCTTGATATACAATCAATAGCCCAATTTAGATGAGCACGAAAATGTCTGGCAGCTGCAAGAGGCATATCGCGAGGTACTCCTACTCTATTACCTGTGGTCAAATTATGTAGTGAATTAGTTCTATCAAAGCGAGACGTATATAAGAAAAACAAACTCACGAAGATAAGATAGGGACCCAACAACATCTTCTTTCATAGTTGGGTCTACAACTGTGCGAAGAACTGGAGAAAGTCGAGAAAGACATTCGTTATGATCTTCGTTATTATCAAGCAGTGCCTCACATACTATCTGTAACACTTTATCAACACATGGTCGACATCCGTCATCGGGATCAGCGTACGGATCTGATAGTGGGGCTTGAAATGTCTTTCGAGGATTTCGTGCTCCTTGCGATCCACCTCTAGCTGCAAAACGAGAAACCTTCACACCATTTGAAGCAAGTTTCCACCCAGCTGCATGTCGACACGATTGTTCCATGATATTTTTGTTCGCATTTGCGTAGTCTGTAATACCCGCGGCATCTAACACACACTGAGGTAACGGAGGTCCATTGTAGAGTGGCTCCAAAGGTTCAGCATTGTAAGTAAGTGGTAAATTCCATGAATAACCGTCTGTTCCCATAAGCGTTGACTGAAAAACTTTTCTTTTTTCTTCGAAACCACCATCATATCCAGGTCCATATTGTGGTGGAATATCCATAATATTGGTATAGAAATCGCTTTTGAAAGCAAGATACGAAGGCCTTTGATCGAAGGCATCAAACCACGCATCTATACCTTTCCATTCACCCGTGCCTCGTATTTGAAGACCTTTCCAATACGCACAGCTTGCAAGCATCCTTTCAATATGAGAAACAAAAATAAAATCAATCATCATGGGATATTCACTTCCTAGAAACCAAGGACCTTTCGTAGACATCAAAGCTGAGTTGACTCTATCAAGGCAATCTAAAAACCCACGCATTGAACCACTCATATTACCTCCTCCACCACCCATTAATGAGCCCATAAGAGACGCCATACCATTTCCGCCACCTTGTTCAGGTCGAAATATCAAATTACACCACCAACTAAATAATTCGCGTTCCAATTTTGCCAGCTCTTCATGCTTCTGAAGAAGTCCTGGTTCAGTAGGCATCATGGCCTTGTAGCCATCACTAGGTGGATGTAGTTGGTCGATCAGTTCCATAATAACTTGCGATTCTGTGATTACTCTTTTTGAAGGTCTACCGTTAGCATCTGGAACTTCAATCACAAGCGCGGGCAACAAACCATTCGGCACCATTGCCATAAACTCTCGTGGTTTATCACCATACGATCTCATCGGAACAGTCTCGATGTTGATTGGAACTCTCTTTTCCTCAACCTGAAGACACGAAGTAGTGATGGGTTAAATTCTTTATCGCATGATCGACACAAATATCCTGTAGAGGAAAGAACATAAACATTACCATCAAAATAGTCTTCTCACAATACGGGCCTAAATGTAATATAATGATTCATGATAAACAGTCGAAACAAAGCAACAATTAGAAACTCAACGAGCATAGGATAGAAATATGAGCAAAACCAAACACGTACACCATCCAGCATGGTCCCTGTACAGGGTAAGCTTCGGTTTATAATTGTCATCTGGAACATCGAACAAACGCAATTTATTCGAAACGTGTGGAGGCCCTCGTCCTCTCTTTCGAAACGCTTCATCCTCATCCAACGCTCGACCTACGACACTTTGACTTGCTACTGATTTCAGATTCGACCATCCAACCGTTGACGTTGACGTTGACATTGACGTTAACATATTCATAGAGTAGGAGCTTCCGTGTTGTACAATGGAGAAACCGGTTGAGAAAAATAAGAAAAATTGAGAAAACATGCTTCCACTTCTCCCCTGCACAATTTGTGTACAAACATATATAAGTATATGTATATGTATATGTATATGTATATGTATATGTATATGTATATCCAGTTAATTAATATTCCAAAGCGAAATGCAAAGTTGGAGACTAGACTAGTGAATGATTTGTGGACCGTGAAGAGCTAAGCTATCTCTAGAGAGAGAAAGCGGGGGTGATGATGTGATAATGGCTAGTGAGGAACTTGGTATGGGATATGGGGCTTGATATTGGGCTAGTGTTGAATTTGGGAGATGCGTCAGAGTTCAGAGCGTGTCACTATGGCTATTTTCTTACCATACGTTCATAAACCCACACATAAATGAGAATATACCGGTACCGGTATATTGAAAACTGAAATCTACGAAAAAATATAAGAATTTAATTTTTAATTAGCAGGGCTGAGGGCTGGCACTATCATAAATTTAGGACATTGTTGTCTGTATAAATGTACAACAGGACTGAATTGATCATAAACTATAGAAAGTTGTAATACGATACCTGTTTAGTGCAATTAGTAATCATTACTAGTTTTCTTTTACATCTTCAGTTATTTCCTATTCTCCTTCAAGTAATATATCATCATTAGTTTCATCGCCAATTTCATTATTATCTTGTTCAATATATTGCTCCATACCACTATCAGCAGTAGTAGATGTACCCACTACATCCTATTGAACATTTAAACCAAGAGGAGGTGCTTCTATCGGTACTTTGAAAGAAGCGCTTACCCCCTGCGGTTGATCTTCTTGTCTAATTCCTCGTCAATATCTCTTGTGATCAGGCATCCAGTGCGCTCAAAGCGTCCAATTCGAAGGTCATCCAATTAATCGGACATCATCTTTGAATTCACTTGGCCAACCAAATATGATCTAAGATCCTCCTCTCAGCTACTGCTATTTTCCATCCTCTCAATGTTCAAGGTTGGATGTATTCATTAGCCAACGATCCAACTCATTACCAATACAACATCTAGTTGACCTACCATAGCCAGCATCAATTGGTTGGATAACCTCGGTAATTGCAGGCAGAAAAATACCAATAGCACCTTTCCATTTCCAAAAATTTCCTTCACGTCACTGTCAACATGAGCTGCTAGGTTATCGCATTACATAATTACCCACTGATCTTCGCCAAACTTTTTATTTTTATACCCACTGAACCTCGTTGCTAATTCTTACATGACAATAGAATCAGCCCAAGCATTCTTCTGCCAGAAAGATCGCGCAAGCTCATACCATGCTTCTTTCTCTGCTTTTGTAATCTTCTTTCCCTTACCTTCGGCAACTGGATTTATTAGACTATGAAAAATTTAAGGATAGAGAATCACCCTAAATTTTTAACAAGAATAAGATAACAGGGCACAGGGTAAGATTTCCAGGACTCAGAGCTCAAGTAAAACCTACCAATCACATCACAGGGACGTGGACCGGGACCTCGTATCTCTCATACATGTACAATATACATTTCCTTACAAAAATATTTACTACCAAACGCATCTACTTATGATCCAAGATCTAAATCGAAAATGAGTCTTGTCACCTGATTCTTCCATGCTCCAAAGTGTTCCGAGGTCTCGAAGATCACGCCGCTTCGAACTTCCCCCTCTCACACAGTTCACACGACAAGCTACTGCGTTAAATCGATAAAGAATACAAAGCGTTCCACTCCGACCCATTCCAAAAAAGTTCCACCACAACTTTTTATTACACACAACACGACATACTTTTGTCATCATCATTCTAAAGTATTTATTTCATCATCACAAGGACGCAGGTCAGGACACCGATCCGTTGCAACACACCATCTATTTGTAGAGGCTACAACGTGCGCTTACGTAAATTAGATTTCTAATAGCTCTCATCGAGACTCATAATATCACGATGCCACCTCTATCGTCGAGGATAGCTCCTACGACAGCAGTAGCAGCAGCGTTTGTTTGGAGGTTATCCTACTGCTTGACAATCGTCTCTTCCTCATCGTATCATTCTTACAGTAGACGGCACTATGTGAAAATTAATAATCCCAATCCCATTCATCCAACTCGTAATGATTATAAGAACCATAACAATGAATACGACAGTAATTACCGTTACCGACCAAACAACAGCAAGATAGCAGCTAGAGGAGGATTTGTAACCAATCCTTCCGTAAGTGGTGTCCGATCTCTCGAAGAAATTGGTCAAGTGGATATATTAAAAAAGAGTAAAAGCAGTAAGCACAGTCCTCCTTCGCTTTCACCAGCTCCTTCAATATCGCAGATGCCAACTAGTTTTCCAAGTACGTCACCATCGGTTCATCCAACGGGATTTCCTACTTCGTCTCCGTCGTATCAACCGTCCATTTCGCACAAACCTAGCGATGTCCCTAGTGATCGACCGTCGCTTTATCCAAGCGTGTTCCCGTCGTATGTTCCTAGCAACGTACCGAGCTTGTCGCATATGCCCAGTGTTGCCCCGACGTCAAGGCCGACTTCGATGCCGACTGGTAGTCCTACGAGTGCTCCAACTTCGGCTCCATCGTTATCCCCGACAACATATCCGACTGTTGCTCCCACTTTGATTCCAACGTCATTTCCATCATTTAACCCAACAGATCATCCGACTTTTAGCTCTGAACCGACGAATTTACCCACTTTTCATTTGGTGACTATTCCGAATCAACCCACTGTTACGATATGTAATATTTATGTGGATGAATATGAGGACGGAGGTGAAGAAAATGGTTTGTTGGTTGGATTTGATTACACGTTGGAATATGATAGTAGCACTAACGGCGCGGATAACTTAATTGGTTCATTGGAAACTGCCATTTCGAGCGACGTGAGTAATGAGCTATTGGATTGCTCGATTTCTGCCAGCAACAGAAGAAGGAGGTTGAATAGCAACCGTCGCTTGCAGGTTCGAGGGGTAAACTCGCTCCCAACGGATATCATTTTAAAAGATGACTCATGTGAGAGCGCGGTCAGTAGTGCGTCTTGTATTGTGGTCGCGGGATCCATGACGATTTACCATGAAAAGTCTACACCTGGCGATGAAATGGCGCAGATTCAAACATTACTTGAAGAAAGGATGAGCAGTGGTGTATATAACGATGTACACCCCGATATTGTGGACGTGAAATATCGCAATCGACGTACAGACGTACTTGGAGCATCTGGAAACGACGGTCTCGGTACTTCTGCTTCCAACTCAAATATATTTGATTTTTCCGGAGATAATTTGATTGGCGCGTTTGTATTAGGAGGGTTAAGTGCTGCATTTATATCAATTGTCGTCCTTGCTGCAAAAGTACGAAGGAAACGTAGGCGGGAGGAGCTAGATCAGTCTAACCGCCAAGCTCAAAATTGGTTTAATATGGACGAGCCCGATAGCGCACTCCCCGTTAATGCGATGCATACAAAAGATCTTTCCTACGATACATCGGATATCCGCACCGATATGATGAATAATGGTAATTATGAATCAGATAGCTATTCTTCATCCACGAAACGTAACGATTTTCATATGGGTGATGATGCAGATAGTGATGGTTGGGAAAAAGCCGAAGTGCAAATCACTCCTCCAACTACTCCTAACCGATCCAAACCTCATACCTGCACTCATTCAAGTGAAGATTCTATTTATAACAAAAATAGTGGTATCGAAGTTGATCTGAAATCACGTGAGAAACTCGGTTTTCCAATAGAGAGAAGTAATTCCCTTGCATCCAAACGATCGCAACGTGGCATCTCAGATACGGTATATATGTGATAATTGCATCCAGACAATTGCAACGTGGCATGTCAGATACGGTATATATGTGACAATAAAACCACTTCCACCTTCTCGATGGGCAATGTAACATAATGTAATGTTTTATCAGCTCATTGCTTTTAATCAATATATACATATAGTTCGAAATTAGGGTAATCCAATGGCGCTCTCATGTAGTTAAAAAGTGCTGCGAAGTCCTTTCAAAAGTAATTTTCTCCGACAACCTTAGTTCTTCTAATAAAAATTATGAACAATCTTAAAAAAGTCCTTATCTTGTGACAAAGACTAAATATCACTCCTACGCCTCATCTATACATTACTCAACTTTTACGTCGCTTATGGGCCCCGCTGATAATGCTTCCAAAGATGTATTCAATGTATCCAGTTCTGACATTAATTCCTTTTGATTCTCCTGTCCTTTTACGTCAATAACAGTGATCGAGAGCTGCGAGGGCTCTTCTGATACGACAGAGAGAGCATCAAAAAATTTAGGTTTGTTCCTGTTACTCTTGGGACTTATCGACAAAGGACAACTGTTTTTTGTTTCATCTGGAGAAAGAGGAGGTTTTTCGTTCGAATCAGCTGAAGCTCCCAAACCAGTCCACTCATTAGTATCAAATTCAAAATCTTCGCTGCTATCATCGCTGCTATCATCTTTTGGTAAACCAGCAGTTTCTTCGGCTGGCTTAGGCATAGGATTACAGAACGAAAAAACATAATAATCAAGCATATCATCATCCTGATCATCTGGATTTCCAAGTTCGTTCTTCAAGGAGTATGTAGGACGAGCCGCAGCTCCAAGCAGAGGGGTTTCATCTTGATCATTGACATCGAAGGTTCCAACCGTCCCATTCGACGATCCAGGAAGCCAAGCACCGCAACAAACATAATCAATAAAGTCCGACACTTTAGAAACTCCACCATCGCAATTTAACGAGGTGTCGCCAAAGTCCATAAAACAAGTGCTCAAACCACCACCGCCACTAGCTTCCGGCTTGATCGTCGACGGCTTATCAATGTCTTTTGAAGACTCATTCGTGTCTTGACTTTTCGGTAACGTCGAATTGTTTATATTCCCATTCACATCTCGAACTTCATCCCGCTCATTTGTAATTTCCTTACCTTTTTCCAAATGAGAAGTATTGCCTTCCATTTTCTGGCTAGTAACAGACATTTTGAACACCTCTTTAGTAAAAGATACAATGATCAAGATTGCAATGAACTTGGACTGCAAGCGAAGTGATGAAATAATATTAATCTACGTATGAGGGGTATCTATGTTTTTCCCGCCAAGAGGGGGGGGGGGCTTGTCGAAAATTTGATGATTGAAAAGCGTCATTAGAAGATTTAAAAAGGGGAGGCTGATGCTATCATCATATCATCAAAATGACATCTTTGCATGTGTCAAATATCAACATCTAAGTAAGTAAATAAAGACAAATTCTCAACAAAAATTTAATTTTCATTTACTTATTGCACTCAATGGACAAAAAGTACAAAGCAAAATTTACATATTGTCTACATTTATTGCAAAATTAACATTTTCTGCAAATACGATACAACTCCTATGTCGACTCCGTGCGCGTGAACCCTGAAAAAAGAAAAATAACAATCTGTGAGTTGTGGATGCTAGTTCTGGTAGAAGGTGCAAACCAGAAGTTAAAATCCAATTCCGTGGACAAAAGCTGAGAGTTAAGCCGTAGGTGGGATTTTAGAACTGTCAAAATCGCGAATGTCATTACCGATAAAGGGCGCAATGTCTAACTTAAACTTTGGATCCAGTTTCGAAGAATGGAGTTTTGAATCATCATCTCAACTATCAGGCACTTAGCCCATGGTCTTTTGGATTTTTTTGGTTTCTAATCTTATGAGGCGTTTTTGCCATCTGCGAAAGTTATTTTCATTATCTATTCCAATGGTCGAATTTCTTTCATTATTGCCTGGAATCAACACGGGAACTGTTTGTGTATGTTGGTACTGAAACGTTCATATTGCTCCAATGCCTTCGATTCATCACTTTTTCTACAATCAACTTTCACCAGAGCAAAACGTAAAATCTTCATTGAATTCAGCATATATGTTATAATGACCACTCCACCTTGCTAATGAATACCCTACTCAATGTTTGAACAAAAATCGCTTCATGCTGTCGGCAGACTCTTAGTGCTTCGGAATAATTTAGAGATTACGCATTTTGATCCTCTATTCTTCAATGCCCATCATTGTATTATTTTAAAGTAGATTCAAAAACCTGAAGGGTCGATAGATAAAACTTCGGCGTATATTTATTCAAATAAATTATAATTTATTTATTTGTCAAATTGTTTGGCGTCAGCTCGTCTTGATTTTTCAACGAAGGGATTCAAATCGCGAAAATGTTGCCTCTTTTATCTTCTACCCTCAAGTTTTGAGGAGTCTTACTACCGGTAGGTACTAACAATAAAGAGTTATTTTGTTACATTTTACTTCATCCCATTTTATAATCAACACACTGAACGCAAGATGTCCAACAGATAGGATCTTTGTGCATGTTATTGAAACATGAATTAGAGGAAGATAGATGTAATGTATTTTTTTTTCTATTTTGTTGGGTCTCACAGAAATCCTAAGTCCTAAATATAGGACTTGAGATATACGTACATTGAACGGGCGCGCTTTGGTTCTCCTTTTTTGTTGTGATCTAGTGATCACAGCCGCGAAAATTTGGTCTCCACACCTCAAAAAATGACGGAGTCGATGAAGAGTGCTCGTTTGGACCAAAATGAATACACGTACATTTACACGTGTATTTCAGTCTTAAGTCTTAAGCCCTACATTTTCATAATATGTTATACCGATAGAATAATAGACACAAAGTTTGAACAGATATATGTTATGCCTGCTCGTTGCGCCTTATTTTCCCTCTTTTACGCCTCCAAGTTGAGGTTTGATCCCAGTATGAGAAGGAATGTCGTATTATAAAATTACAATGTATAATGTATAACAAATATATTAAAAAATAACAACTACATGTACCGGTACTGTATAATTTTACTCCACGTAATGGAGAAATTCACAAGTACCAAAAATCAGAACACTTCGGAGATCTGACCGAGCTTTTACTTCTACGGAGATGTGCGTACAACAGTGACAACCACAATCATTTTCACAGAATCCCCATAAAAGAAGCTCCACATGCACTTGTCACAAATTGACTCGGATACATCAGCGAAGCTAAGTTTTCACCAATCCTTCCTTGCTAACAGATGAGTTCTAACTCATGGATCCCACCTAAAGACGGCTTTCTAAAGTTGATCGCTGATAACGAAGGTAAGCACGCAGGAGAAGTAGAGGCACGTACTTCAAATTGTTCTTTATAATTTGTTCTTTTCGTAAAATCACACTTTGATCTCAAGTATCAATGCTTTTGATCGATTCTACGCCCCACACGCACTCTCATCATTTATTAAATAGCACGGCTGGCGCCTTTGTTTCTTCTGTTTGGTTTCAAAACGTGATCTGTCAATATGAAGAGAGCAGTGCGATGCACTCTCCTTCTCTGCTTCTCTGCTTCTTGACCTTTCATATCCGGCGTGGGATAAGAAAAACTTATCAAGAGATCGAAGATCGCAATTCAGCTAAAATTTTACAAGTTCCTTACGGGATTCCAGCTAACATGTGAACAATTTATTGAACGCATCACATTGATCGTCATCGCTCACAAAATTTGATTTCGTACGATTTTTTAATTCAGTTAGGAAAATTCATACATCACGCATTGTGGAATCAATTTCAGGTGTTTTGGATTACGTAAAGGTAGTTACGCTAGCTCGAGGATATTTTTCCATCAAGATATCAACACGAATTCGGTTCCGTTATATTGATGAGGATGGTGACTCGATTACGTTGTCTACTGGGAAAGAGTTGGCCGAGGCATGGTGCAATTCGAAAAGGAAAACATTTACCATGAGAGTTTCCATCCCTTCTCGAGACGATCCTTCGCCGTTAGGATTGCGAAATTCTACGGAAAGTGTAGATGCAATTGGTCCAACTATTCTAGAGATACAACAAGTATTTCAGTCCATTCTTTCGTTTTTGGTTGAGCTTTTGTCAATGCTTCAGAATCAGATCGGAAGCCACACAGTTACTAATGCTTTACCAACTCCAACTCCGCGCCCCGAAGGTACCATGCATAGCCGAACTCGCGGTTCCACTCTGGTCCCTGCTTCGGTTGATAATAACTCGCCTGAAGATAAGAAAGAGAAAGTTGGGGAGGTGACTGAGGAAAAGTTTGACTCGAAATTTATTCACGCAAGGCACACTTGTGATGGATGTGGCACATCACCAATCGTCGGTTTTAGATATCATGCCACCAACGTGCCCGACTTCGACTTATGTTCTTCTTGCATGATGGTTCATAACGAACACAATGGTTCAGGGATCACGTTTGAACGCAAACAGCTATCGTGTGACCAACATTTCAAATTGAAGAAGAAATATCTTTGCAAAAGTAACAAGTCCTTTACGAAACAAGTTCTGAAACATCATGAAAGTATGCTTCGAAGGGTGAAGGAGCGCAAGCATGCAAGTTCTCAAACTGCAACTCCCAGTTCAGATAATCAACGAGATTGCCTAACCACTTCAAGAAAGAGGGAAAATTTGAATGCTACAGCAGGTGTGTCAAACGACCCTGTCCTCAACTTTTGTGAAGTTGCAGTAGGCACTGTTGCATCTCACATGGCCTCAGGGAAGAAAGAAGAGATCAGTCTGCCGATTGAAAGTAACGAGGGAAACAAGTATTTCAACGATAAACATAACTTCGACCAAACAGAGTTAGCGTCGGTCAGTAGTGGTGCATCTGTAGATGCTAGTGTAGAATCGAAGACACTGGGGAAAGTGGCGACCGACGAATTAAAGGATATCGGGAGTGTCATCGAGAAATCCTTTGAACACTTCGAATCCGATCTTCTAAACGCTATAAACGAATTTGAACAAATCAACAAGAAGGATGACTTGGACAAACTTGATCAGGAGAAGGTGGTTAGTTTGTCAAGCACACCGCCCAACGAGAATGAACTAGTAGTCACCGAAGGAACAACTGAGCAAAACGTCGTCGTTGCCATGGCGTCCAAGTGCTTTGGTGAGGACAGCAATATTAATAGGGGAAAGTCGTGTACTCTGTTTTCCACTGTCGTTGACACTCGATCATGTTCTTCGTCGGAGAGTGATAGCAGTAGTAACAGTTGGGATGTCTTCGAAGAAAATAATGTCATCGATCAAGCTTCTTTGACGATAGGCTCTGTACTATTTGAGTCTATGCATTCAAATAGAGGCGAAGCTAATGAACAAGATGAGGACTCTGGTATTTCTCCTATGTCTGATGGAAAGGCAACGGGAGGAGAGAGTTATGATATCGACGAATCAATTTGTAGTGTGAGATCTGCAAATGAATTTGATGATTCCAAGAAAGCTGCAGACGATGAGGTCACAAGGAGTGATAGTAGTTGCAACAGTTGGGATGTCGTTGATGATCATGAGGTTCTTGCTCGAGCCTCTTCGACGATTGGGTCAGTTCTTTTTGAATCTGTATGTTCAAAAGAAGGTTCTTTTTCTAATCAAGAAGACTTTTGTGTTACAATGTCTGAGGATGAAGAGAAAGAGACAGAAAAAGAGGAGGACGAAACCGGGAATGATCTTGAATTGAAGGAAGGAAATGAGTGCGCTGATGCGATGAAATCATCGATCCACAACGCAAAAAGTGTTGGTAACTCCAAGATGGAGCCGAGTTTGAAGCTCAGCAACGCTATCATTAATAAGTATGGGATGGAATTGCAGCAGTTGTTTGATTTGGGTTTCAGTGACATTGCAAAAAATATTGAGGTGTTGGAAAAATTAACAGCATCGAATATTGGATGTGAATATGATAATCCCGTTCCTACAGTGGAGCGTGTCGTTAATCATCTCTTAAATGATATGTAATTGATAACCATCAGTGGAAAAGATTTCCTCCGTTATTTTCATGTTGCGAGAGATATTGTCAAGACTTAAATTAATTTAATACATAACCTTTACTCATTTCGTTGATTGTCCCTTTTTCATTCAACCGACAACCGAATCAAAATAGGTATATTTCATTGCCGCTTAGTTTATTCCACTTGTGATCCAACGTCATATTCTATGCTGTGCTGTAACATTTTGGTGAAAATTCCAATATGGAAGAACGCAACATTCCTCGCGGTACATTTACAGACATAGAATAATTCAGCGCAAGCTTGAGATTATTGTTAGAAAAATTTACGATACTTGCGCACTATGACCTCCTTACTCTCTTGCTGGCATGCATGCGCAGTATGTTAATGTGCACAGTGCAGCGTCCCGAAGATACAATTATTCCTGATCTTTTGGTAAACACGTTTCCTTTCAAGTACCGACATACGGTGTCACATTCATGAAAGATACAAACTTCGAAGTGAAAAATGCGTCGTGGCGTCGTGACACTTAAATGATTTATAGTCTGTGTCCTTTTAACAAATAGAGAAAAGTACTGAATAACGTTACATAATCTGCCTCTATACGACCCCAATACACTGGTATAACCTCGCTTGGGTATTCAAAATTGTCTACTGGACTGTATTGATCTCAACCGCGTACAGCGGATAAGAGATGGGAGTAGTAAAGAGCAGTAAAGAGTACTCGACTTATAACACTCTTAAACATTGGTTGTTGGATTGATTTAAGTTAAACCGCCGTGTCTGACTGGTAGCTCTACTAACTTTCGATATGGAGGGTAGAAACTCTTAAGCTATTGTCTCTTCAACTCAGTCGAAAAGCATTCCGCGCCATTTACTGTGCAATAAACGTATTGCCACTCCATCTGGAGCGGATTTTTCATCGCAACGTAAGCTGTTTGAGGAAACTTCTTGTTTGCTCGAGCCATTGTAGTCACCGCCTTCTCCCATAAACTCGCTTTCTCTTTTAGCCAGTTGGATTGAAGTGTTGAGGAACCAATGAAACCGACGAGGTATCGACGACCTGTAACAACTTTCATTCCATAGCGCTCAAACTTTGACTTTGCGGATGATAAATTCTCTTCATTCTTCACTGGAATACATTTTTGTCGTTCAGGTGTATATCCGTGGCATGGAACGAGAAATTTTAATAGGTCAAAGTACTTTTCCAGATCGTTAAAAGTAGCACCAGCACCACAGACATCAGCATACCACTTATGTCAATCTAGGTTACATTCGATGTCAAGATTACGAATGAAAGGTAAGGCGACCAGTGCGTAAACTACCATAAACTGCTATAGAAAGAGGATCGCCCTAGGTGACACCTGTCTTTGAATCGAGTGAAAATGATGTCCCGGCTCGTCCTCTGACAATGAGAGAACTTCAGAGGCTATCAATTGAATGCGAATATGTAGCCACTAGGCCATAGATATCTAACCGTCCATAGCATCGTGTAGCGATTGAGTTCATTGAAAGCATTTCTTGTATCCACAACGATGAAACCCCAATCATCTGTTTCGTGGTTGTCTAAGATTTCATTAGCTGAACGAACTGCTACCTCGATTTCCGCTAGGATTATCGATGTCACACTCGTCATCAGCATCCTTTCCTGCTACTGCAAGAAAGCATTTGCCGAATAAAGGGTGCCATGATTCATAGATGCCAATCGAAACTTGTTGGTATATGTAGTATCGATTATCCGCGGTTTCGTCACACAATTCCAATTATGCTTGTAAAGTATTATTCTTCGAAAGTGCATAATTAATATCCACTCAGCGGAAAATATTTCTTACATGGAAGGATGGTATCCAAGCTTACTCGTAATTCATGAGCTTTGTAGCAAAATAAAATCTACTTAGACTCTACATCTAATTACCATTGGTAAGTTTTCTTTATTTTGTGTTCAGTGGCAGACTCACTATTCACTATGCGATTTGCATATTATTTTTGCGCCAAATTTGTTACGATATATATATATATATATATATATATAATATAAAAACCGGATCAAGTTACATTATGTACAAGCACTTTCAAATCTATAAAATTTCCTTATCCCCAATACACATTTCGTCCACCTCGCTTGGCGTAATGGAGTTCATCTGCGTACTAGCACCTTCTGTATCTAAGTGATGCTTACTTGAATTTTTCCTTTTACCAATTAATTGCTTATTTTTGAACACTATGAATGCTAGAGCAACTCCCCCAGCCAATCCGACGAAAACAATTGTAACAGTTATCGCATTCCCTGAAGAGTTATTACTGTCATCACCTGAAGCATCTAGGTTTTCACTGTTGTTTTCTTCGGTATCCACTTCAACTTTACATGTGTCCCCTGTAAAGCCATGCGGACACTTGCAAATACTTGTATGATCTGATACGAATGTATACTGATCACAAGTTCCGCCATTCTCGCAGTAATGACAATCTAGCATTGCCGATAACCCATCGCATGCAAAACAGCTGTTCGATGTAGCGCCAGGGTCAAGCTTAGGAATCTCACAGTGGGCCCCTTCAAAATTTTCCGGACATTGGCAATCCGAATGCATTTCGCCGACATGATTTACAAGGGACGTGCACACGCCACCATTTAGACATAAGCTAAAATGTACGGATGAATATTCTTCATTTGATGAAGTCTGACTATGACACGATGATAGACCTGGTGGAGCTGGATGAATAGTTGGATCATTATCGAAATTTCCTAAATGAATTTCACATTGCGCTCCTCCAAACTGAGTGTCATGCATTTGATTTGCAGTATAACAGTCACACCTAGAATCCGATTGCAAAATACACAAAAGTCTGAATGATTGCAATACGGGACGGCATAATGTATGTGAAAATAACTCACCGGTAAAGGTGCTTTCTTGAATCGACGTTCTCCGCTTCTTCATTAAGCACTTTCACACACGTCGATCCATTAAGGCACGTAGTCTCACCGTCGGGGCAAGTAGTACTGGCAGTGTTGTCACCTGAATTTAACTGACATTGAGGCCCATGCCATCCCTCGGCACAGGTACATCCAGTATCTGAGAGACGTGAACGTACTCGCATGTTTCTTCCATCAGGACTTTCTTCACTATTATCCTGATTTTGACAAACTCCCTGATAACAAACATCTGAACAATGTCGTAAAAATCGTATAAATACAAAACTTTGTTTCACTTTAAATGCAACATATACCAATAGAGAACTCACCCTCCTCGTTCGAAGGATCACAACTATCAGTCACAACATGTTCGCAATGACTTCCTCCGTATTTGGAACCATTCTTTGAGCCATGTTCACAATCGCAACTCCACTCATCCGTATCATCATCCTTAACACATTTACCACCATTCATGCATCGAAAGACCCCGGATAAATGAACTTCGGGCGCAATACTTCCGTCGTCTTCGCTACAAATGGTCACTCCATCAAGCTGCTCGGTACATGAACTCCCGCCATAATGGAAGGCAGTGTCCGGGTCCACTCCGCACTTGCATGAAAATCCTGACTCCTCGTTCCCTTCGCACATGCCACCATGATGGCAGGTGACGGGATTAGAATCACTCGGGTTACATACGATCTCCCAAGAAGTTGCCTTGACGAAAGATGGCACATCGTCGCGCTGTACTGCCAATAGTAACGTAAGAAAAAAGAATTTTGCCGTCATTGTTTTTCCTGTCAATTGTTCTTATTGTGCGGATGCGAGCAATCGGAAATTGGATAAACATAAAAGTCTGTCAAAATAAAGATACTCTGCTCCGTGAGATGAGCGAAAGAAGATTCAAAATGACCCTCGAGATTCTTGAGAAACTTCGCTGTGCTTGAAATATAACGTTTTTATCTAAATTAGTACAATGAATGAAATAGCCCCTCCGCCAGCCATTCGGTTTCAATGTGGAAATTTGAAATTCCCCAGTCCACAGATATCACACACGAAGATTATTTGAGAAGCGGCTTGTACCTTGTACAGCAACCGCAACCGCGACAATCGACAATTTTGTGATCTTGGATAGCTTCTTGGATATGGATACTGTATTCATTCGTCCTCCTTTTCTACGCTTCTTTTCAGGAGTAAACGCAGTACAGATTCTTCTGGATGCACTCACCTATTAATTATTAACTCACTTAGCTTGGCATTCATTCATACTTTAAGTTGAGCTCGTTTCAAAATTATGTCAAGGCAGTCTGACGATTCGATCTTTTACTTTCTTGGTAAGAAAGGCATGAAGTCGGAGACAGATGCGTTATTGAAGAAGTCGGGAAAAAATGAAAACTACGGCAGCCAGGCAAGCATACTGAAGTTGGTGCCGAACGCTGTCTAACGTCATATGGATTGGACAACTTGTTTGACTGACTCTCATGATTGTTGCTTTGTCGAGGTAGAAGAAAAAGACTGATTTAAAGCTTCGCAAAATGCCTATCAAGGTGGAACCAAAAGTTTACTTTGCTAATGAGAGGACCTTCCTAGCATGGCTGCATACATCAGTAATTCTTCTGTCTCTATTGTTGCATTTGCCGATCAGAATCCATATAGTCAGATGTATGGGATCATGTTACGTCCAGTTTCGATTGCGTTCATATTATACGCTCTTCGGTAATGTACGTATTTGCGATGTCTTCAACTTTTTTACGGCAGGCCTTCTTTGTTTGATGAACTCCAAAACTAAATTACTTCCTACTCATTCACGCTATTTAGATACTTACCGAGCTAAGATGATCCAACGTCATGAACCTGGTCCTTATGAAGACCTTTGGGGTCCCACTGTACTGAGTTTGATGCTAATGATGGCAATTTTGGCCAACTTTCTTTTGAAAATTTATTCTATGAATTAATTAAAATGGTATAACAGTGGGAAAATTAGTTGGGTTTTGATTTTCGTGCACGAACCTTTCTCAGATACTCTATGATTTTTGGATTGCAACACGGTATCAAATATCGGTAGAAGGGATAATTGAATTATTTTTTTCAGTTCTCTTCGTTTGAAATGTATGATATTTATAGAAGAAAACTTTGAAGACGAAACGTGAACTCCCATTCGTGGTAAGATGCCTGACACTGTCTTTTATGAGAGTATGATTTTGGAGTAAGTTATTAAAATGTGAACTTGAAGCTTTGCTTCAACCTCTCTCCACTTCGAATTCACCAAGACTATTTGAAAAGCTAATAATCATAACGCAACACCTTCTACATAAATTAAATTAAAAATATCTCATGTCCTTTATTTAATTTGTCAACATCTATTCTTGTAACAATTTTATCACATAATCTAGAATTCGTGCTCTTCATCAGTGATTGGATTGAAAGAGAAGTAGGGGCTAGATTCGAAGTAGTTTTTCTTATTTTTCAACCAACATAATAGGATTTACCCAAATGAAGATAGTATTAATGCAGAGCTAGTTTCGTGTTCTGAAAAACAGTGACGACTACAAAGACTCAAGTACTTGGGTTACAATGCTTTCAAGTCCTTTGTGATTTTAGAAATACGTGGCTAGTCGTTTCAAGTATCTTTACAAATTCAGAAATACCCCGCTACTGGCGCAGCTGTCGCAAGTCGCTTCTGATATTTCGACATTTCACGTGTACACGTGATACGATTTGTCAGGAAACCTCCGTTTGGAGAACCGTGTTACATGATTTTTCTTCTATCAAAATACGCCAAACATGCACAAGCACAAGTCTTTTTGGGTCAATAATCCCACACCCAGGTCTCTAACTTTGAGATCGAAATTCTCTCTAGCAACCATATTGAAATATCAAGCAGATTACTGCACTGTATCCGGGCCCTGGTTACTAGAAACTAAAGTGCCATTTCCGATATTGTGACTTTATTAATATTTGTTATTCTAATGTCTTATTATATAAAAATAATACAATCCATTATTAACCAACAGTGGTCACTGTAATTTGGTTAATTTCCAAAAAATTTGATGAGGCAAGCTGATGGGATGCAATTAGAAAATCTGTCTTAATAGAATTATCACAAAATGCTATAGTCGTCCTAACAACCTATTCATATTGTGAATGCCATCACTGCAGGTTGAAATACGCTCATTATTAACATCATTCATGTACATCATGTGGGTATGACAGAAAACCTCGACATTGTCGATATTCGCTGATACGTTCCCTTCAACTTGGAATCCAATTGTGTAAAACTTATTTACTTCTAAGGTTGGAACATGTAGACATTTCTCCTTCCAAACATGAGTGAAGTCAATCGATTTATCTACCTTCTTTCCATCCCATACAACATGCAAACCTGTGTCATTGCCCTTCATCCTGTATTTGAAAGAAATTTCCATTTCATTGTTGCCACTATCACATTGTATTTCAGGAAGCTGCTTCACACCTTGTTCAATTTTCACAATGGAATCCATGCTTAGACCAGACAACTTCATAAAGCCCTCTTCATCAACACCAACTGTTCCTTGGCCAATCACCTGGCTAGCCCATCCTTCTAATCCAAGCATGAAGGAACCATTGAAGATCTCACTCTGTCGATAATTACGGTATGCCCAGAGACCATATCCCTTTGTATATTTCTTTAATATTGCTGCTGATTTCTCGAGGAATTCATTGCATTCTTCCAATACTATATTTCTCATGACCAGATGTGGTGTGTTATCTTGGAAGTTGTACTGGCTCAATACACTAGGAGATTTACCGCCAACAGTGGCATGAACTAAAACCTTTTCCAGGTTCTTCAAGGCAGTTTCACTATGCAAAGGAACTCCCTTCTTAGAACCCATATAACCACCCCAGTAAACTTGTTTTGGTGGTCCCTCATCATCAGCATGCATATCATATGGAACTTTCCCTGCCTCAATGTCAACCCTTATTTCCATTGTCAAGTTGGGATGAACTGTGCGTCCAAGCTCAACTAGCTCCCACCACTTCTTGTCAATGAACTTGATATAGGCAGGGAATGCCTTATCAGCAACATCCCATCTTGAAATAGGATATTCCCCAGCTATGATATCTGGTGTTCCTTCAAACATATCTCTGAGTTCCTCAGGTGTGTAACCTTCCAAAAGATAATTATCAAAACCAATCTGCTTTGAAAGTTTCAATCGCTGCTGCTGATTATCTCCATTAGTTTGACTAAATGCGATAAGACAAAAGAAGTCTTCCCATGAAGTAAATGAGTACAGGTACGAGCTTTTATACTCTTCCTTTGTAAAAACAGCATTCATGGTAGACATGTAGTCCAACCAGCCTTCCATGATCCCATTTGATCTATCTTCTGACATGACCATAGTACATCGCTCATGACCAGTGGGTGGATTATTCATTGGATCATAGCTATGGGGAAAGCTCATACGGAAAATTGTGTAGAGTCCATATTCTGTTGCTTTCTTCAATACGAATTCTATCCTTTCAAGCATGAATGGTTTGTAGGTAGGTGGAACAACAGTCACCTGCACTCCAGCCCATGGCACAAGGAGTACCAGAGCATTGAAACCAATTTTTTTGAAGCTTTCAAAATCAGCATCAATGAAGTCTTCAAACCTTTGATCCCAAAAGTTCAACGGATTTCCACGTCCGTAATATGTCACAGCTTTCACAAATGGATCATCCTTCAGGTCAAGTGCAGAAGAAATAACAGGCTTCTCTTCTACTTCAATACTCTTCGTGACAGCAACCTCTGATTCAATACCAAATTTTACGACCTGCTGTTCATGTACCTTTAGGGCTTGTCTATACACTGCTTCATCTCCTTTCAGCATCTCTTGAAGAGCTGTTGCAATATCTGGGGCAAAATCTTCAATCGTTTCATGATCTTTCCTGGTTTTCTTTACATTTAAGGCCGCTGCACCGACTAAAGAGCCCTTGAGCCATGGGGCTGAAGTTTCTGCAAGGCGTGCGGATGTATCCCAATCTTCCATAACAACAACAATGCATTGCTCCAAAAATTTCCCAGCTTCATTGATCTTTTCTTCTTGAGTGAAGGAATCGGCTTGCCTGTCAGGATACGTGAATGGCATGTGTTTGGATAAGTAGTCCACCATAGTGTTGTTGGCACTATTGTGAATGATGGTTGTTATTTCTTCAATAGTCATACTCTTAAGACGCTTTCCATGATATGCTGGATTATCCTTCTCAATGAAGTGATAATAGTGAGAAACAAACCTTGAGATTGGTTCCCGCACTGCAATGAGGCAATCAAAACCTGGCGATTCTGCAGATGGTTGTGAAATTACTGAGGCTGAGTCTCCCCAATTCCTTTGGCACTGAGTATGGCGTCCGCTCCCATTGCTATCTGCTATGACGCTGACAAGCTTTGTGGTAAAATGTCCTGCAAATACCTCAGCACAGGCTGCCTTTTGTTCTATTTCAGGATCTCTACCAATGAGGTCATTCTCAGTGACTGGACAAGGGATCGAATTATAGCATGGTGAAAACATTTGCTTTCCAATATTTTTGGAAGCATTGCTGAATACTTTACGTAAAGTGCTCCCACCACACTTGAGAATATGGAAAAAGATGAAGGGTCGCTGGATAGTTGGATTGGCAACCGCATTTGTCAAACTTTGTTTCTTAGAGAGGGCTGAAGTGATGGAAGAAGGGACAAGAGGTTTTTTTGGCACATCTTCGTTCGGAACATCTTATAATAATGTTTTGATAGTTTTACATCCTATTTTGTATACTACTTTCAATAACCTAAACATACTATTGATGGCTCTGCATGAGCATCCTACATTGTGTTATCAGCCTACATCTACTACTATTAGGCTTGTATCATCATTTATCATCCTATACCATTGCAATCTGTATGTGCAGTTGC
>Ga0209092_10001534_pt1 | contig 22356 bp, 16 predicted proteins | sample FraStrMetagenome_FD_187446 | JGI IMG/M metagenome (GOLD analysis project Ga0209092, IMG submission 187446) | Marine eukaryotic phytoplankton communities from Arctic Ocean - Fram Strait ARC3M Metagenome (SPAdes) (version 2) | ecosystem: Environmental > Aquatic > Marine > Oceanic | place: Fram... | reverse complement strand
CATCAGATCCGCCACTGCCACCACTTCCACTACCACTGGATCCTCCACCACTGGATCCATGTTTGTGGCAGTGATGATCTAATGGAGGGCAGTGGAGTAGGTTGTAAAAATAGCCCCATAAACTTACTTCAGTATGACCTTCGACTTCAGTGATTCCCGAAGGTGCGCGAATGCTGTCAATCTTGGCATAAGTAGATGCAAATAGAAGTGAGGCGACGAGGACGCAAATGGATCTCATGCTGTTCGTTGGTGTAAAGTATTTTTCTCAGAATATGACCAAAAAGCAGATTAACATGTATAACTATCGATGAAGCAAAATTTTATACATGTTCTACATATGTACAATTGTTGCTAAATTTTTTTTCGAAATTTTCGAAATAAGCTGTCATTACTATAACGCTTCACTATTAAGGTATCTTCCGTTGACGAGTTTTGACAACTTATTGTCGTTTCTATATCTACTAAGAATTTAATCATCAAGGAAAAATTTGAACGTATGTAAACGCCATTGAAGTACATGTAATTGGGTAATCCCTAGTGACCTTATGCAAGAAATTAGACGATATACGTGTGTAACAGGGAATTTCATTTTGTACTTATTGCGACATTTCGAAGTGCGGACCTGCTACCTGCGAACTCATTTTCAGATTCTTCTATTACACTCTTGTAACAGTCATCAATGGCAAAGTTACACCTTACACCAACAAATGACACAGGTCATATTAAAATCTCGGGGGTCAATGTCGGAACACGGCCACGTATCATCCTACGTATTCGATTGAGCGTATTGCCGAAATTTTGATTGTGAAACTTTAAATGCGTTTTAATTCCAATCATTTTGTCCGCCCGTCCATCGACCCCCGTGATTATATTATGACCTGTCATATCATCAACAAAACTAATTTTAACAACGTAAGACACATCCACATCGATTATACTGATTAGTTACCTTCGGTGATTTATTTGAAAAGTGAAGAATTAAGCCGTTCTTAACCAAACATTGCGTTTTTGTAATATAAAGCAGATGATGAATCTTGCATCCGGTCAAGCAGTAAGGTATTACTAAGAACCTTCTATTTACTTCATAATACGTTTACAAACGTAATTTAAATTCTATACTTCTGAATTAACATGAAAATTATTTCTAACATTCGTTGGGAAGGAAACCCTAGTTTGTTTTGCTTCACCTTTATTTTTTTTTACGATAAAGGTGGCTACTGGTCACAGCTTCTACCCAGTACTAGTAACATGTCACAACGTCTATCAGTAGCATACCAACGCGTAGTACGGCTATACCAATACCGAGAAACACATTCGTCTTCGTTTTTATGCGGCTGCGTTTCTTTCAATCGGTCGCGCTTGTGACGATTTTATATTTTTTTAGCTTCCGAGGTACGGTCTATCTGAGATAAGAATGTCTGGAGGCATTCGAAAAATCTAAGAGCGACGATGAGTATTTATACACGCAGTAATGAGTAATGAGTAATGAGTATTGTTACAGTGTTTTTTATTTCACAGGTACAATTTCTTTGAAGCCTGACTCGATCCGTGAACCATCGAGACTTTGAGGTGCGACGATTTCGACATCTCACCCTAACCCAAAATATCTTTACATGTTAATCCATATATTGACAACTATTTATCGATTTATTCGAATGACCGAATCTACATATATGTAACATAGAACCTCGTTGTAGAGACGTGGAGACGCAAACGAACAACAAAAATCTTGTCTGAACGAACCAGAACAAAGTACAGATGTGTCCGAATAGAAAAAGAACGTAATAGAACACATCATAGGGTTAGGGTTATAAAGAACTTCACGACGTTATTTCGTTTTATATGTCTGGGTTAGGGAAACCTAACCTAAAATACAAAAATTAGTTCGGAAGGACAATAGAACGAACGGCATAGATCCAGCGGACATTATCCGATGCCGTGTGCATCGTGCATCCTGACTCCTGACTCCCGACCTCGTTGACGTAAAGTAACGTGCCATTGTACGCGTAGAGATATAATATGTAGATATAATATGTATTCAAATACATATTGTGTATGTAATAAAGGGTACTTAATTCACATTTACATTGTAAATATCTACTTATGCATGAGGACATCTGAAAATTTTCGTTTTGACACACCTTCCTGCTTTTTTCATTTTTTCTCGAACAAAAAGAAGTTTGTATTGTTGCACTTTGCTCTCCTCACCTCCTTCTTTTAGACCCACTACATCAGTCGCTGATTAGGAATGTTAAAAATAATTCACCGTGCACCCTGAAATTTACAACAATGATACGACGACGCAACGCACTGCATTTAATAACGATCCTACTCGCTCGATCTATAACGACCGAAGCAGGGAGTTTATGGGGCTGGATTTACGAGCTTATACATCCATGCCATCCAGATGATCATCATGATTGTCCACACCATAATCACAAGGAACAATCAACTTCTTCATCAACTGGCGGTGGAGAGGGAGGAGAATATTATTACGATGATATTAATGTAGATACAGGTGGAGGAGGGACAGAGGATGTTTCAAACGATGGTCTCGGAGGTGGGACTACGTCGAGTTCTTATGTATCAGAAATTGGCGCCTCGAATGGAATGTGGATGCTCATATTGGCCGGTATCGGTGCTGTCGGTGTGATGATGCTAGGTGTGTTTATGATGCGAGAGAAAAGGGGAGATGAAGAAGTCGATGGGCCTGTAAAGAAAAGATTTGACTCGTTCAAATATTTTATACAAAATGAGAGTATTATGATGAGGAGTGTTTGTGGGTGTGACGGTATCGAAATGGGTGAACGAGAATCAAACGTCGATTTTATAGAAATTGACGAACCGGCCAAGCTTTAAGATCTTCTTATACTTGTCGAGAGATAAAACGGTGATGGCGTTCATCAAGAATGACTTGTCCGCAATCCTCGTGTAATTGTTTTATGTCTTTGTTGTCCATTTATAATATCATAGTAATATTTTTCTTGATGATTTTGTGATATAATTAGAAGTTTTAACCTTCGTTGGAAGATAAAGACTATATTACTTTAGGCGGCGGGGTTTGTTATGGAACTACCTATGTATCATCTTTGTATCCGTGCGATCAAAGTAGACATTTGCACATTGATGTAGACAGTGAATCTAACATAGCCTTGAAAGATTATTCGTGAGAATGGTGTTCATTGTGATTCAAAGTTTTGATAATCATTGAGGAAGAGTTAAGTATGCTACATTTTTTAAGTACATAATTTGCTGAGTACATTTCAAATCAAAAGGTCGATTGTATGAATCATTTTGTTGGGGATCAATTCGGACACATCCAATAGAAATCGGAATGCATTGAAGGGTTGATCAACCCTTCGACTTTTCGTAGAGGATCGAAAGTTTCATTAGCTCGATAAGACGAAAGAGTGCGAGCGAAGAAATGGAGGCGGGGTTGAATTGATTGCTCACCCCTAGCAGAGTTTGTAAAGTACTGCGGTGAGTAGAAAAGGAAATATTCGTTTACTTTACATTGTCCTCTTTTTTAGGATCATGCATGATCTACGAGTATTGTGTGATTTCGTGGTACTCAATTTATTGGATATAACTCCTCGTTTTATACCCTCAAGCAAACAAAGAACTCGAATCCATCCATCGAGTGCCGTGATAGAATGTTCAACCACTCTTGAAGAGGAGAATTGCAACTTGTCCAAGGTAAAAGTAAATGAAATGTTTCGTTTCGTGCGTGACATAAGATCCAAAATTTCTTCCTACAATCGCATGCCTATTTAGGTTTTAGATCAAGCCCATATGAGCAAATGAAAATGGTTGTATTTCTCTTGATAACACTTACCATGTGGGGTTGTACTTCTTATCGAATTCCTTCTTAATAAAGGCAGCGATATCCTATCATACGAAACGGTGATAAAGCAAAGTCATTGCAGGAGTTTAGCGAGACAAAGATGGAGATGTGAACTTATTCAAAAAAAAGTAACCAGTGACTTTGCTTCTTACCTTTTCAATGTTGAATTTTGACATAGCTTGAGTTGCACAATCAACAGCATCTTGTTGCATGTCTTCGGCCATGTCGGCACTCTTTATAACAGCTTTTCGTTGTTCAGACATTAGGAATTGAAGGTTAAAACTCTTAACGATGCAAAGCTTTGAAAAATGAGAACTGATCTGTAAAAAGACCCAATAACACCTAAAATGAACACTTCTGAGCAATCCAAAATTCAAAAATAAATTGATCTTTCCCCCGACAATTCCACCGATGTTGTTGTCCGTGGTGCAAACTACTATCGCAAAATTGTTATTACTTCCAATAAGTAAATATGTCTACTATAAAGTCGAATGGACTAATTGATTTGAAAGATGAATCAGAAGAACTAAAGAGGTTCCTGCAGGATATAATTCACATTAATCTTAATTCTTCATTCCTCCCGTGCGTTAGCCTTAGCAGTACTAATGAAAATAAGAGAAAAACAGAGCATTCATGGAAAGTACCTCGAAGAAAATTGACCAAAGAATTTCTGAATTTACTTGTCAAACGTAGTCCAGCAAGGCGTGTCCTAGAATCACATAACATTTCACATTTAAAAAATGATCAAAATTCCGAGATAATTTTGGTCGACGATATACAACAGTTTTGCAAGGCTTCTTCAATGTCATCATATGAAATCGTTCTCAAACCAATATCAACTGTAACCGATGCAGTAGGTCATCTTGCAAACGCAAGTTATGTGGGTGGTTCAATCATTTACTTTGCCGACTTCCCCGTATTTACTTTGGATGGCGCCTGCAAAATTACGAAAGATGTATTCGCGGACTTTGTGATATCCGCCATTATAAAGCACGATCAGGAAGTCAAGGAAATAAAAGTCGGTCTTCATGAACTGAAATCAGATTTGATAAAGCTGGAAAAGAAATATGAACAAGCTAAAATAAATTCACCAATAACTACCAATTCTGAAGACAAAAATGAATGCTTAATTTTGCAGGAGCTCGAGGAAAAGGTGTTAAAGAAGAAAGAGAAAGTCGATCAAATCGTTGATAAAAATAACAAAAAGCAAAAAGATATAAGAAAACGAATTGAGATCAGCGTTGTCCTTGATTCGGAAAAGAATGACGATGATGCAGAATCACACACAACCGATTTTGTTAATAATTGGATACTCCGCTTTGAGGGAGATTTGAAAAAGCAAATTGAAGATATAAGTATGACCATTCCTTGGAGAGAAGGACGTTTAATTATTGATGGCGAGAATGTGGTCACGGCATCCTTTCCTGAAGACGTCAATGCGAACGCAGTCGAATCAGAGATGAGCCATTTCATCGACTTGAATAAGGTTCAGGTAAAACGTATTGAGGATGGAGAAGGGATATGGAAGAGTAAAAATGAGTCATTTGAAGGGTTTTTCATGCGTGGAAGAAAGCATGGAGAGGGAGTTAGCTCTAATTTATTGGGTACCTATTCAGGCGGGTTCATCAATGACAAGTTTTCGGGTAATGGTACCTTCCAGTTTTCATCGGGCGATGTAATCGTGGGAGACTTTGCGGTGAATAAATTTCGTCAAGATTCATTACTTGGAGAAAATCCATACATCAAGGGAGAACCCCATGGTTATGTTGAAATAAATTTTGCTGGAGGAGGGATTTATATCGGTCAAATGAAATACGGTCGGATTTGTGGGAAGGGAAGATACGAGTCATCTTCTGGAGAAATATTTTCTGGGATGTTTGAGAATGGATACCTTCATGGATCTGGTAGATGGGAATCAGCCGATGGTTCTATCATCAAGGAGGGTCAATGGAAGCGAGGAGATTTGCACGGATCTGGAAAAATCACGTGGCCAACTTATGCATTCAGAGGATATTTTCTGCACGGATGTAAGGATGGTAGAGGAACAGAAGTCGACGAAGGTGGAACATATGAAAGCCATGGAATGTATCTACAAGACGTCAGACATTCCTTTGGGATGACTAGATTCGTGAACAATTCAAATGAAGTAGTTTATGAGGGAGATTGGAATTGTGACAGAATTGGAAGTGGCGGTAGAAAGACTTTGAAGCATTCGGGATACAGCACTTATCGCCAGACAATTGATAATGAACATATCCCTCTTCTCCATTCAAAAGCTGAAAGAGAACGTTTGCTATCTGAGAATACGAGCAAACTTCAACAAAGCATGGCATTAGTTCGACGGAAACTTCTATTCAAAAATTCACTGCAATGAGACATAACTAGAGCGACCTCAGATTGGTCAGACTAAAATTATATGACTTATCACGATCGACGTCGCTTCTTAGTTTGACGTGCCCTCCATTTGTGTACAAATGCCATTACAGGTTCTGTCTGCGAATAGCGTATCATCACTGTATTTTTCTCCTCGGACGACCATGCGTGGGCGCCAACGTCGATTGAAAATTGTTGAGCTGCGACAAATTCTTCGTGTCCCGAACATTGCAAAAGCCAAACTTCTTCCATTTCCACACGCTTCCTTTCTCTATCCCATAGTAATATTTGATCTTCAATATTAGACGGAATTAACGGACCACCATTTCGAAGGCGAGGATGCGCATTCATTTTCAAGAACTGCAAGATCTGAATAAAGTCAAGAACACAAGTTAATTAATGAACAATTTGAGTATTCACACTACATATGATTACCTGGCCTGCGCCAATTCCAAGCCGGAACGCGCTTTTGACTGAATCTCTTGTTATTTTGAAGAAGCATACATTTGGCAGACGTCGATACTGCGTCTCATCACAGAAGAGGCCAAGCATACTTACGTGGAGTTCCGACGTTGTGTACGCGCAAATCTGAAAATTTGTCTGAACGATAATCGCAAGATGAGAGGTCCCTGGAACAGAAATTGTCAGCGCCTCATTTAAAGCTCTACAAAAGTCAGCACTATTCCAAATAAAAACATTGAATTATAAATCGAGACACACCTTGTCGAAGATATTGAAGGAGTACCAATATCAGAAATCGAGGCGGTGCTACCAGCAATTAGATTGATTGCAACTCGTGTTGGATAAAAGTATATTGCATCCTTGTTTTTGGGATCGTTGGAAATGTTGTATAAGTATACCAGCCCAAATTGAGATAAGTCTCTGCATAATACAACAGCGTCTTTAGATAATAAAGACCATGGATACCCCTCTCCAACCCGACAATACGAAAGTGAAATCAAGAACAGGATCGCTTCATGCCGGATATCCTCGCATCTTCTATTGGATTCGAACGAACTCAAATATTGAACAATGAAAAGCCATACCTGTAGACGGACATCTTGTAGCATGAACTCATAACCTTTTGAAGATATGACTAAGCCAAATTCAGAATCTTTTTGCATTAAACCAGTCTTTTGTAAAAATGTGACAACTGCACTTGGAGGGTCTTCTGTGTAGTCCGTAGACCCGACAAGATAATGTAATACCGAATCCCATCGCCTTTGTGTATAAAATTCTAAATCATTAGCTGTTGGTGGTATTCGTGTAACTTCTTTAATGCCTCTAGCTTTTTCCTCGATGTCAGCTGATGGCCATGGTGTGGATTTAAGTGATGTAATGCATCCTTGAATTCCCAAAAGGAATTGTTTAGACAGTTGAACAATTTGTTTCTGTTTGGGATCTTCTTCCGTTATTGGCTGCTGTGGTAAAATCACACAAAAGTCTTCCATTTCAGTCAAAGCCTTCAAACCTTGTGCTCTTGACGTTGTCCAACTTAGACTGGGTGAAATGGACGAAAATATCGCAGCCAGTTAAAATACCATCCGTCAATATCATAACAAACTGAATAACACCTCACCATTCCTCACGACCAAATATTCCAGAACCTTAATATAATCAAAACAGTCTCGTAAATTACTCTAAAATTCATCAAACTCACATAATACATACAGAACAATGAAAATTACCATTGGATGCCAACCGAAATACCATCTGACGTGCCAAATCCGGCAGATACCTATAAGTTCACATTATGAAACTACCATTAAACTAACACACGTTCCAAACCATTAGTAAACTTACTGCAAAACAGCTTTACAAACAAAAGTTCCTCTGGATGGATCAGCATACAGGCGTAATTTGGCATTTGGGTGGAGGTGTCTTAAATACTGAAAAAGATTGGAAGAGGTGGTCACCGCTGATTTGCCTTTCTTGCCCATTATTCTTATTCTTATTCTTATTTAGAGATCAAATCCGTACTAAGAGAAAATACATGGAATGGGAGACTATTAATATTACTGGATTTCAAATACGCCGAGTGATGGAAAGTAAGAGTAGATGAGAGGACCTTTTTTTCGATTTTGGTGTGTGGAAATCGGACAGAAGTGACACACTTTCTTCACAATTCTCTAGACTCTACGATCCTACCGTATTTCCTATTTCTGTGTATGTGCAGGAAATTTATTAAAATGGACGTTAAAAAAATGGAAGTAAACGCGCGCAAAGCGAGATAGCGAAGAAAGGGCGCGCGGTGGAGCTGCCGAGTTGTGACTTCAATTTGTTACCGACGGGATTCAAAACGGTAGTTGTAGTAGTATTAGTCTTGATGCCACTTTTGCACTCATAAAAATTTTAGGTAGTACTGCACTCGAATCAGTTGAAGGTGCTTTCGGCATAATGACAAACGTATCCAGGGCTTTAGCAAGGAAACGAGAAAATGAAGCGAAGTTGGAAAGTACTAGACAATATGTCGAAGACAATTTTAAATTGAAGCTCCAAACTCACTGGGAAAATAAGCATTGTGAAAGAAGCGTCGAAAAATGTAGACGAAAAACTGATGTAGAGGAGTTGTCAGCACTAAGTCTTGCTCAGAAAAGACGGGAGAATCTAAAAGAATTATATGAAGAAGAAATGAATCGATGGCGTATGGCCATCATTGAATCTCAAAGTGAGAGCATGGAAGTAAGGATGGAAAAGATCCGCAAAAAAGCCTATCAATTGAAGGAGGCTCGAGAAACTGAGAGGGAAGCATATGTAGCAGACTGTTACAACCGCCAGTGGCGTGATGCTTGCGACGAAGCGCGCACTTTAGATTCAAAAGCAAGGATTAAAGAACTAATGTTTGACCGAGAGCAACAATTGAATTCAAAGGAAAAGTCTCAAAATAAAGATGAAGAGAATCCTGAACTTACAAGTTTGCGTCTGTGGGCTGATGAAGAAAAGGAAATTCGACATCGTTTAGAGAAAAATGCATCTCTGCGTAAAGCACTTGACGAACAAATGTCGTTTATTGCTGACCAAAAAAATATTCAGGAACATATGCGCAGTATAGAAGAGCATAATTTGATGAAGCAATGGCTTGATGATATTGAGAGAGAAAGACAAAAAGAGAATGAACGAAGAAGACAGGCTAAATTAAATGGAGACGATGCTATGAACATTAATAGAGAGAGACTAAAGGCTAAGCAGATTGAGCGAGAAAAGGAAAAAGAAAAAGATTTAAACTTACTGAAGTATGCGCTACAAAAAGAATCCGAAGACATTCAAAGAGAAGTTGATAAGCGCGAACAAGCACAGGAGGAGACTCGGGAGTACACAAAATATCTACGTGAACAAATGGTAAGGGAATCGATAGATTCAGGTGAGCAAGACGTTATACGAGCCAAAGCTATGAGAGATATTTGCAATAAACGAGATCGGGAATTGAAAGCGCAGATAGATGCCCGGTCTCAATTGATGAAGGAAGTCCAAGAAGGAAGAATCAGGCAAATTGAAGACAAGGAGAAGCAGAAAAAGTTTTTGAAAGAGATGGAACTTGGAGAACTTGCAGCTTGGTCTAAAGAGTCGGAGAAGGAAGAAGAAGTACAAAGATTAAGGAACGAAGAAAAGAAGAAGCAAATGTATGAAGGAGCAGACTTTATAAAGAAGCAAATTGAAAACAAGAAGTCATTGAAACAAAGAGAGACACAGGAAAAATATTTGCTTGCAAAACAAATGCAATATTCCGAGAAGCGACAGCGAGAGAAAATAAATAGATTATCACAGTTGTCCTAAATGTTGAATATTTTAGAATATAAGGATGTACCAAAAAATTGTACACAAAATATTCGAACCGATCAAACCGTGTTGTTTCTATTATTCTACATCACGTTTGAAATCTCCATCTGTTCAATCTCCCTTTCCTTGTAGAGTTGGTGATACCTGGCTCGACAGGTTTGCGTTGTTCTGGAGAAAGTAGTACAACACTCGACCATATGATATACCAAAAACGTATGGTCGTTCTTATAAATATAAGTTTTGATGTGCCATGCTAAGTAGGAACCATTATGACATGGATTACGGAAATATTATTGCAGCATCAAAAGTATGGGTTAAATCTATAACTATTTGGTAATCACTTCTTTTGCTTTTTCTTTGCCTTTTCCTGTTCTGTCCTCTCTTTATTTAACCGGGCCAATCTTTTGCGTCTTGCTGCAAGCTTTTTCACCTTTTCTTCCTTCGTAACCTTTGCTTGGGTGACAACATTTACCTTATCAAAAGCTTCTTTTCTCTCCTCGTCCTCTTCGTGCTTACACCGGAAGCATAGGCGACTTTTGCCTGTCTTCTTATCCTCAAAACATTTCGCATCTGGTTTCCTTAGAGAAGGTGGTTCCTCTTCAGCCGGTGCTTCACTAAACCACTTTGGCGGTTCCATAAATCTTTTCGATATTTGATTGCAAACCGCTTGTACGTAGTCTAACAATGCATCTCTCGCAACATACTTTTCATAAAACTTCTTAGCATTTTCACCAATTACCTTGCACTTATCATCGTTCTCTCGACACCAACGGATTTTTTCCTCCAGATCGGACAAATCAGATTTAACCTAATTCATTAAAAAAGAAATGAAAAAATTTTAGTGTACATATTCCAGAACGATCAATCATCATAACATACCGGAACATGATCTTCGTAAGGCTTTAAAATTGGAAAATACCACATAGTGTCAGCAACTTGGCGAGGTGCTACTTTAAGAATAACTGAACCGAGACGCATCATAAACCCATAACGGCATGCTGCGCAATGTCCATCGACATATACTAGGTATTTGTACTTCGACTGCTCGTATATTGGTGTGAAATGGTGCTTTCCAGCTGTAAAACCAAAATTACTTTGACGAAGGAATGTCATTGGACCTGAATTAATCTTTTTGTCCCTTAAATTCCAACCAACTATTTGCGCATCTAAATAAGGCTCCTCTCCACCTTTTACAGGATCAACTTTCCATTCATTGCAAAGATATGCGACCTTTAGTCGTTGATTATTATGTATTGTTGTTCCACCGCCTGTTTCATTAAAGAAGAGATTAAAGAGATATAAAAAGGAAAGCTTATTCAAAACTATTTCATTTAATGAACTTACCTGTTGCGGTACCTCGGAAAAATGCCGTTGCCACTCTTCCGTCCTCCCACGTTCTTTCAAATTTCCGGAAATTGGCTTCGGTGAAGAGATCTCGAGGCTTGCCATCAAATACGACATTTCCATTTGCGTCGACAGAATGATTAAAAGTGTTAGGAAAAACTAAAGATTATGGTTCGTAAATATAGTTTCCATATAAACAAAAGACAAGTTATTATTGAATGTACCTTCACCGCAAGCAGCTTCCCAGTCCTCACTTGATGGCCACGGTATATCGGAAAAGCGATGAGGCTGGGCCGCATAGAAACTAACTATCGGGGCGTAAGTAGAATACTTGTGCTTGTTCAGCTCAATATCCTCCTCAGGATTACGGTCGTCTTTATCCCAAATAAATCCGTAGGGCTGAGTAGAAAGGTGATAGTATTACGTTGCTACATCAAACAGAAAATATTGCTGTCTTTGATTCTAAACAAATGGCTTACCTCGACAGGAATTCCACTATCTGGATTGACTTTGAGTTGAGGATAATCTCGTTTGTTTAAGAAGAACTCACAGTCTGGCATCTTTCGCAGTCGACATGCTTCGCCAAGCATGTCCCTGAGAGGTGCGAGGAAGTGATCACCCCAAAACTGAGTTTTAATGTCGTCTGATTTTGATATTTCGTTGCAAATGATATTTCCGTTTGCCCACCACTTGAATCTAAAACGATGTAAAAGTGAGAAACGGCATGAGACACAATTAAATTACACATCAGCTCATGCAACAAAATAAAATACCTATCGGGTTCAACAATTTCTTCTCTATACAAACCCGACTTCTTCGAATAATAAGAGTCGAGGGAATTATCTCCTTCTAATCGAATGACATCACCCCAGGTATTTCGATATTCTGAATTTACGAATGGTGCAAATATGCGAAGTGATCCGCCACGAATCATCACAAAGATGCCACATTTCATGTGATAAAATAGGTACTGCAGCGTATTCCATGTTGATACTAAGTTTGTGCATTTATGAAAGGGATAGTTGAGCCGTACATCAATCTCCTTCATTACTTGGAGACATTCTTCCGATTCATACACGTTCGGCCTATCAGTATCTTGTTCTTGCGATTCACTTGATGAAGATGAGGGCTCCTTTCTAGCTCGAACTATCTCTGGTAACAAATAACGTTCTATCTGCTCCCAATTCACTAGCATGGTAAATATATGCCTCAAATGTGATAGTTCCGGATTGGATCCAAAGCTATTGTTTGTCGCGTTGTAGGTTTGCATAAATTCAAAGCAGTCATCGCGGCTTCCAAATCGTGGGACGCCATTTGGAAAACCTTCCATCGCATCAAGCCACGTCTTGCTGTCACCATGCTTGCCCAGCATACCACGGATTTCACCGCATGGTTTCATGTTTTGTTTGGTGAAAACTATTCCTTCGTTAAAAATGTACGTCTTTGTAATTCTTTCCTAAAGATGAACTTTCTTAGTTGGATTTATGATCTATGTTGTTGCATGCTGATGCTTTCGTAATGAATATATCTTAAAATCTAAACAACGCGAGGCACTTGCTAATTCCTCCTCTCGAAGAGCTCGAGGACATCCAATGTGATGTCTTGACTTTTTCACCAAAAACCAAAAACGTTAAAAGAGAGAGAAGGAAAAAGGAAACGCACAAACTATGTAACGTTTTTACTAAATTAACTAATGAGAATTGATGTTTTCTAGCATGCAGGAGATGTGAGAGTCGTGGAATAAACGATAGTTTGGTTCACGACTGTCGAATGCGAGTTCGAATTCGTTCTGGGCAACAACACCGCCAAACTGGTAGACGTTCGATTCCGAAACATTTGAAGGATTGGCCTCGATGCTCTCCGGGTAAGGTCTAGCTTCTCTAGCTTTGTTGAAATCCTCCACAAATTTTAAAGGAAAGTAAATATTTTATTCTAATAACGCTAAAGGAAAAAGATTAACGATCGCAAAATCAATGAGACAGTGATAGTTTTTTTCATATTTTGGAAGTGGCACGAACACGTCAAAAAATACTTGCAGAGAAAATGAATGTTGCGTTCGTTTCCCTGCCACTTATGGCCACATTCGTGTCGATCTTCAACCAGATCCGCATTGCTAGGATTTCAACGTTGAACCAGCATATACTTGATGTTTACGAGCTTGTAAGAGTGTGCAATGCAATAGTGTGTGGGTAAAAGGTATTGTAAAGGTTTTCTGTGTTGTCGATGTTTCTCCAGTAATTGTAAATAATATCGGTATTTATGAAATTCATGTATTATTAATAATATAAAGCATACAGTTTAAAAAAAATAAAAATACCGGTACGTGCATAAAGAGCGAACGCGAACACAAAAATTGTACCTCGTTCTCGCCCTACATGTACTTGTAAAATTATACGAAGACGCGGAGTGTAGCAAACAAGATCGATAGAAGTTAGACAGGAATTAGATAACGGCCAATTCATCGTCTTAAGTACAAATCGCAGAGCTTCGCAAAAGCAATATGATGACTTTACTCTCCTAATTTCGTTTTGGCAATGCTAACGGCTCCACTGCCCTCGACTTGGATGAGTGTTCATCGTTGATTACTTTCCTTACCACACAATTTTTGATTTTTGCACATCTATCATTCATATTCATAGTCCATATTAAAGTTTATTATAAAAGATGAAGTGCATACAAGTTTTCCTTCTCCTTGTCACTTCTTGCTCGTTCACTTTGGCCAACATGCAATATTACATCCACAATGAGGACGAGCATCGAGAATTGAAAGTAAGGTTCAAACCTAGACAAGATGGAGACACCAAGACGACCAAGGGAGGCAAGTCTTCCTACACCAGTAAGGCATCCAAGGGAAGCAAATCATCCAAGGGAAGTAAAGCATCGAAAGGAAGTAAATCATCCAAGGCAAGCAAAGCAACGACGGGAAGCGACGATATGTCAACTATTCCTACTTCATCGCCAAGCATTGATATGTTTGGTAGAGATGATAGTAGTGTTCCGTCAGCAGTTCCGACCGCAGTTCCCACAGTTTCAAAGGTTAAAAGAGGAGATACTGATACACCATCGGTAGTACCGTCTGTAACACCGTCTGTAACTCCTTCAGACACAACTATTGATAATAGAAAGTTGCGTCAGAACCGTCCTTTAATGGCCTGGTAAATTTATGTTTTCAAAAAGGTGACAGCTGCATGGAGGATAATTTGGGCTTGAGACAGAATTCATTCGTCGAAACTAAACGATTTTTCCTTTTATATAACTGAAGATTCAAATTAATAACATGCTGATATAAGGCTGTGAGAGTTGATCATTTAAAAAAAATTATATTATAAAATCAATTTTCAATGAGGCTCTATGACTACAACTTTTGTTGTAAAATAACATTCATCGCACTTATCTTCAAATCCCCCGACTGACGGCTAATAGTTGGCGTATTTCTTTGTTGACCTATGATTGTCTACGAGAATTAGGACTACATGTATTGTAATTGAAGACAGGTTGTACCTACACACTAAGAGTAGATGTTTACAAAATAAGTATATTTGAAAAAAAAAATTTGATATGTCGGGTACAACTTATAAGAAGAACAAAAGAAGCTGCAATTTAGGCAGTATACGCTGGAAATACAAGAGGATATATTTCAGAATATGGGAACTCATGGTTCAATAACAGAGAAAATGATGATGCGTATTATATGTTTCGATCATATAACAACTGCTACTACTCCTCTTCCGAACCAGTAATTGATGAAGAGTACGATTTATAACAATGAAATAATTCATAATTGGTACTAGAGTAGATATTAACAATATACGTGCCGGGTACCGCTATATATGAAAAAAATAATAAAAAGTTACGACTTTGAGAGTGCATTTTTAAAGTTCCAAAATTATTGAAATACCGATACACAATGTACTTGTACAATAAATGTTAAATTATGAAATGATTTTACGATTATTTATGAATGCTTGAAGTCTGGTTTCCTTTTGGATAAAAATGCATCCATACCTTCTTTTTGATCATACGTTGCAAAAAGGCTGTGGAAGAACCTTCTCTCTAATCGTAGACCTTCCTGAAGACCCATTTCATCTGAAGCATTAACAGCTTCTTTGGTCATCATTGAAGCCATATGAGACTTACTCGCAATTTGCTGTGCCATCTCGATAGCTCTGTCAACAAGCTCATCTGCAGGGTATACTTTCGATACGAGGCCATCCCGTTCGGCCTTTTCGGCATCAATCATATTTCCAGTGAGAACCATCTCCATGGCCTTACTCTTTCCTATTGCTCTCACAAGACGTTGTGTTCCTCCCGCTCCAGGGATAACACCTAAATTAATTTCTGGTTGACCAAATTTTGCTCGATCACCAGCCAAAATAATATCGCACATCATCGCCAATTCACATCCTCCTCCAAGAGCAAATCCATTCACAGCTGCGATCGTCGGTTTCTTCAATTTGGCAATTTGACCCCATCCAGCAAACATATCGCACTTGTAAGCAGTTGCAAAATCTCTATCTTTCATCTCTGCTATATCCGCTCCTGCAGCAAAGGCTTTGTTCGTGCTTCCAGTCAGTACCAAACATCCGATGTCGGGATCGTTATCTAACGCCTGGCATGCATGCACCAAATCTTCGAAGAGGGCATCGCAAAGTGCATTAAGAGCTTTCGGGCGATTGAGCTTGAGCAAGCCTACGCCATCATCCCGCTTTGTTGCAATTACGTAGTCATAGCTTTTTCGCAAAGAAGAGAAGCAACGAAGTTTGGTGCCACGAGTATTGAAGGTTGATACTTGTTTCGTTGTCGATCGAAGGATGCGTGAGGAAGATAAGAGTATCATCGTTCTATTTTGAACTAATCCAACGATTTATAGCCTGCCTGTACGTGCAAAAAAAGAATTGGTACGATTGTTGTAAGTGGTGGTGTTTTTGATGGTGGTGCTCGTACTCGTATTTGAGTGCTGCATTTTGTACAAAGTACAAACAAGATATGTTGTTGGTATCTACCTGTGTCTTGTGTCACGACGTCACGACCAATTGTGAGAAAAATCCATGCGTTTCCCAAAAATATTAGCTTTCTCCATTCCGATGTTTCCTGAAAATTTTCCAATGGAATTCTTTACAGCTTGTATTATGTTTCCTGTTTACAAACGATTGGTATACAATATGATTCAGCCCACTGTTAGATCCACAGGAAAATGCTCATTTGTGTCGTAACAAATAAGAAGTTGAATAACAGGGCAACTTAATAAAGACTGCCATTTTTAACAAAGAGCACATTTATTTTTTTAATCTGTATGCTTTTATTTTGTTAACTTCTACTCTTTATTTGTGGGAATCGTTAACACAATTGAAAAATCTATGGCATGATTCAAGATTAGGACGTGCTTGGTGAAGTTGAGAAATGCCTAGTATTAAAGTATCTGGTGATATCGACATAATTTAACTACCGCAGACTTAATTTAGAATGCCCTTCCGAAAAGAGCCATAGTAGTCGCATCTTCACCGCTGTAGAAGCATTTCTTTCCGTTTGCCATTCCTTCTGAGTTCTCTTTTAGTGGATAACATCGAATCGTAGCCTTACATTCTTCTTTAATTTTGTCTTCATTTACAGCATCGCATTTCCATGGAACAAGGTAGAGACCTTGCCCGTCATAGATACTAGCTTCGTCCGCCTCAAGTGCTGCTTTCATCTCTTCATAAGTTGCTCCTACTGTTATACCTTCTTCTAAACGTGTTTTAGCTGCTTCCAATAGATCAGCTTGAAGCTTATCTAATCCCGCCTTAACCTCGTTTGCAGCATCGTCCAGTGGGATGAATTTTTTCTCGCTTTCCCCTGCACGGTATTTAAAAACGCAATTTCCTTTTGACACGTCGCGAGGACCGATCTCAATACGAAGGGGAACTCCTTTTCGTTCCCATTCAAAATACTTTGCTCCGTTTCGGACATAATCGCGGTCGTCGACTTTCACACGGATACCTGAGGACTTCAAGTCATCCGTGAGTTTGTCGAGGGCTGCTTCAAGTGCGGCTCGACCTTCATCGTCGTTCTTCTTGGCAGGAATGGGAACAACAACAACTTGAACTGGTGCAACCTTTGGCGGAAGTACAAGACCAGCATCATCGGAGTGTGTCATGATCAATGCACCAAGAAGACGCGTAGAAACACCCCACGAAGTACCCCACACATCCTGCTGTTTACCATCTCTATCCTGAAAAGTAACCTCAAACGCTTTGCCAAAACTCTGTCCAAGAAAGTGCGAAGTCCCCGATTGCAGCGCCCAGCCATTTTGCATCAACGCTTCAATAGTGAAAGTTTCTTCAGCACCTGCAAAACGCTCTGACGGGCTTTTCATTCCTTTCACAACCGGTATTGCTAAAAGTTCTTCTGCCAAATCGGCGTAGTGTTCAAGCATTTGTTTTGCATCTTCAAGAGCACTGTCCGAAGTTGCATGCGCAGTGTGGCCTTCTTGCCACAAAAATTCAGATGTACGTAGAAATGGGCGTGTGCGTAGTTCCCATCTCATGACATTTGCCCACTGATTAATTTTGAGAGGCAAATCGCTGAAGGCATCGAACAACTGATGTAAGACTATCATCCCTTCTTTTACTTATAAATATCCACTTACCGATGGCTATTGATCCATTTACGAAATGTATTCCAAATCACTGTTTCAGAGGTAGGACGGATGATGAGAGGATCTTCAAGTTCGGCTTCTGGATCTGCGATTAGACCATTACCATCAGGATCAGCGCAAAGTCGGTGATGAGTTACAACTGCGCATTCCTTAGCAAATCCGTCAACATGCTCGGCTTCTTTACTTAAAAACGACTTAGGAATGAGAAGAGGAAAATAAGCGTTCTCGGCACCATGTAACTGTGTTATACGATAGTCGAGATCTGTCCTAACTTTGTCCCAAAGAGCCATACCCCAAGGTTTGATTACCATGCATCCTCTCACTGGAGAGTTCTCGGCTAAATCCGCAACCTTGATAATGTCATTATACCACTTCGAGTAGTCTTCGGATCTAGGCGTTATGAAATCGGATTCTGCTTCTTCTTGTTTATTTCCTTTCTTTTGATTTTTGGGTTTTTTCTTCGGTGCTGGTTTCGATTCAGGATTCAATTCAGCTTTTAATGCCAAAAGTTCTTCGACCAACGGAGCGACAGCAGCTTTATCTGCCCCCGATTCTTTCAATGCTCGAATTTCATCCCCCTTGTCTTTTATTTTAGATTCCAAAGAAGCTACATCCGCTACAAATAGTCTCGTTGGTGCACATTGTCCAAGCTGCCGACCTTTCACGGATAGATGCCTTCCTATCGCAACTGATCGAACAGAAAACGCACGAACATTTGAAGCTAAGAATGTGCTAAGCATCAATACAGAGGAAGCTAATGCAAGGTTCTTCTTAAGCATGTCAGAATAACTTCGCAAAATATGTGTATAATAATTTAATTCTCGAATATCAGGGTTTTTTCAAATTTGAAAAACTGACTGACGGGAAAGGATGAAGTTGTTTACTTATTGCACAACAGAAAATATTTGAAAAATTCCTCTCATCAAATTTCTATTTGACACTTTGTTTATCCAAATCACACAAAGATTTAAGGAAGAAACTCTTTCAGGTCTAGGATCCTACTAATAATAAAGATATCTCTGTTCCGTTACCCTCACAGAAGGAGGGGATGGTGGTAATGGTGATGGTGATGGTGATGGTGATGAGCGAGCAAGTGGTCTGTTGTGTCCCCTCTCTTTCCAAAAGTGCGTCAGTACACATCTAACCTATCAATTTTACGTTAATATTCACAACAAATCTCCTCTGAAAATCCCCCCGCATTCCCACCCCTCCGCTAGGGGTGGCAGAAAGTTCGGAAAAAGTTTTTTTCGGAGTATTGAAAAAAACTTTTTCCGAACTTTCTACTCCCCCCTAGCGGAGGGGTGCCGCATTCCGCATTCGCATTGCATTGCGGATTGCAGCTACAGGCTACTACCGGCTACAACTAAAACAGACAACAGGCTACGCCGCCAAAGACACTTAAAATTTTTAATTGGCATGTGAGAGCGAATAGGCTACTCGTACCTCGTACGCGTGTCGACATCTACTTTATCCTAAATAAATGAATTCTCCATTCAAAATTTCGATCAACAAGAAATCGGTTATTTTTTCAGTATCTCGCTGATTTCAATATCGTTTTGTAATTTTCTGATGTTTGATTGAAAAATACTTGCTTCTTCATAAAACATCACTTAATTGCAATTCAAATCACCAAATTATTTTTACAAATTATGACCAGAGTTAGAACACAAGTGCAAGTGCATCAAACGGACATGATCCGGCGAACTAAACAAATCACTGGCTCAGGAAAAGATGGAAATCACAGCAACAATATTATTGACAAGTTCGTTTTATACCTGAAATCGAAAAATGTGAAGATGAATTTGTTCCTCAGCGCTCTCTTTATTATTGCGTGCACGCATTTGAGTTTAATCATACATACTCATTCGATATATTCCGTCAACTCGGATCCCAATGACCTTGTATCAGAAGGAAATATTGAATATTATCATATCGAAGACGCTGAGTTGGCATGGCAAGGAGCCGTTCAATTAGATCTTATGAATTGGGACGAAATGGGAAAATTACATTTGGTTGTAGCACATTGTGATAACGACCTTGATTGGCTGAATACATTTGCCAGAGGGCGAATGAAAGGTAAAAAACGAACGATTGAAAGTGTGACTGTGTACAGCAAATGTGGAATAGAACCAACAGGTTTGCCAAGATATGCCAATGTGATTAAATTGGATAATGTTGGGCGCTGTGATCATTCGTACTCTTATTTCATGAATCAAGTTGTCGCAAATGACAGTGGCAATTATGGTGATAATGATGTTGTGTTTTTTGTCAAAGATAATCCGTACCAAGCAAGGAAAGGACACTGGCGCCGATTTAACGATATGATTGCCCAAGCTACTCTGAACGGCTTTTCGTGCGCCTTGAGACCAGACTATTTTCTAAATATGCGCGATATGCGTTCGTCTGTTTTCCACTTTTGGGATTTGACCAAAACTTTCAACTACAAGAAATTGTATGAGCGTCGTGGTGGTCTTCAACTTCAAGATAATGGTAAATGGGCGTTGAACGATGATGGAAAAAGTACTCAAAAAGATGTAGATGAAACGTTTACTTCGAATTTTGAAAATCTTGAGGCGTGGACAGATTTTATAGGATTTGAAGCTCAAAAACCCTTTTATCCTGTTTGTTATGGAGGTGTGTTCGCTACAACTATCAGTCGAATTAGGAGCAGAGCTCCTTTGTGGACAAAAATTGAAAAATCATTATCGCGTGCTGACAATTTGGAGGAAGGCCACTTCGCTGAGAGGTCTTGGGCCACCCTGTTAATGAAACCGTTGTCCACGGATGGCATCAAATTAATTGATGAAAAACTAGATGATGCCGCTTGTAAAAATTATCACCACGTCCATAAGAGTCAGTACTTTTCTGACAGATGTGGGACTCTTCTTTATGACAGGACTCTCACCGATGACTGGAAGAAGTAGATGATGATAGGTATGAAGGAGAGTAGAAGCAATTTTCATGTCGATTTGGTAGGAGATTACAAATATGTTTTCCGTTATGAACGAAAGTGTCTTATGTCTGCATTTACATTTCTAGTTCTTTCACAAAGTGTACAAGCTTTATTTAAGACATTATTTGTATCGTCAAGAATCTTAATCGTGGGGATAATTGTTCTTTCTTTCAGCCCTGAAACCTGTTATCGAGCGTATGCACTACAAGTGTTAGTGCAATACGTTGAAAGCTATAAACGTAGCTGTGAAGCAATTGTAATTCTAATTTAAAAAGAGACAAAAGTAAAGGTGGTAAAGAACCTAGGCCACGTGTTGTTGCGATAGATTTGGTCATTGAATATACAATGTAATCAAATCTTGTGAATTTAATTGCGTTCTATTTGGCGCGTAGATTCGAAATATTGAGATTATCTATTTTAGCTAGTCAGCGTTGTATTTCTATTAGGTTCCGTGAGGTTCTTTTGTCGATTTTCTTTTCTCTATGTAGAAAATAATGGTATGTGTTCCCTTTTCGAACGTTGTCATCGCTCATCCTGAATTAGCCCTAAGGACAGTGCGATGAAGCATTTTCATCTTCAAATAATATGATAATGTCCTCTAACATCTTTATACGAAGTATATGACCTAATTACGCTACAAAAATGAAGAAATTGATATCAGTCGATGGAAATTCGCCATGAACTTTCGAAAACGTTTTTTTCCTGACATGTATGATTAGATTTAAACTCCGGATTATCAAGACGAAAAATTCAATATTCTTGTGAGTGTCTGTGCGACAGGCCGGAGCTGCCGTATTCCGTATATACTTAATCTTATCCAAAAGTAAACAGCACTCTACTATCAAAACTGAAATGCTGCAATCTTTCCGCATTCTCTTTAAAAGCTACTCGTATGAACGTGATTTTCAATAATAGATAATGGAGACAACCTTTATGTCTGATCAGTCTTTGCTTGAAGTAAGGTAAGTTTGCAAAGGATAGCGTCAGCTTCTAGTTGAGTTAACTTTTGCAACGATGACAAATGCCAATTTTCCATTATGTGCGTAGTTGTTGTGGGGTTAGCGTAGTAATTATAAGGGGAAATTTTATTTTTTCCTTGTATTCTTTGTTACATTCTGTCTTACGTACATATGTTAATTACTTTTTGCACGTTTTACGACGACAGATCTCGAGTTGTTTAATACTCTCATGAGCGTCGCGACGCAATGCGATTATTTTATGTTTTATAATTGTGACACCGTTACATCGCTAATCGGAAGGAATTCAATTTATCAAAATATCAGGAACGATCGCATCTTTGTGTTCATTATTCATACATTTTTGCATTGACATGTGTGAATTACAGACACATAATCTGCGGGCATGCCAATGAGAGCCGTGCGGCCGTGCGCAGTATGAATGTTTGAATGTTTCACATTTTTTAAACTTTGC
>Ga0209092_10001532_pt1 | contig 22363 bp, 12 predicted proteins | sample FraStrMetagenome_FD_187446 | JGI IMG/M metagenome (GOLD analysis project Ga0209092, IMG submission 187446) | Marine eukaryotic phytoplankton communities from Arctic Ocean - Fram Strait ARC3M Metagenome (SPAdes) (version 2) | ecosystem: Environmental > Aquatic > Marine > Oceanic | place: Fram... | reverse complement strand
CTGTTTAATGACAGCCAAGGGCCTTGGCTGTTAGTCTGTTGGCTGTGGCTGTTTGGCTGGCAACAGCCACAGCCATGGCTGTGGCTGTGTGCACCTCTATCTGCCACCAGATGCGGATCTTTCTCTCTCCGATGTACAATTCAAGATGCAAGTCCTCACTTATTCTTATCATCGGTCTATGTACATCGGATCATCGACTATCATCGTCTACGACCCTACGTATGATAAAGTTTAAAAAAATTAAACGTCCATACCACATTTATACTACCTATGAATTGTATCAAAATTGTTTATGAAATCATTTGAAGCATCAAAAATCCAGGAGTTCTTTAATTTTGAGCTGCATGGGACAAAGCGTTATTTATGTCTTTCATTTGTATCTGAAGCTTGAAGTATCGAGATTTATACTTTTCCACGTCACGCAGCGCTACTTCAAGATTGTTCTAGGAAACGAAAGGACGTCAATCACAAAATCTAGTTGATGGAAAAGAACCATTATTTCGTATATTGTCTTACCTTCAAGGATTGCTCAAATTCATGAGCACGGAGATTTTGCACTTGTTTTTCCTCTCTATCGACACGTTCCCTCTCAAACGCAATTTGTATCATCTTTAATTCGTTAGATTTCGCAAATGCCTCGCTTGAAATCTTCGCTGCGACAATTTCGGCGCTTTCGACTTTTAGCGTTAGCTCTTTGATTCTGTTCTGAAATTCAAGAGCTTCCTTTTCTCTCATTGTAGTTATTTTTACCAATCGATTCTCAAGATCGCTGATGCATTTGTTTCGTGACTCTAAAGCGTCTTTCGCGTGAAATGCGATCGAAGCTGCCACTTTATCAGAAGTTGATGTGTCAAACGCCTCTTTCGACAATACTGACATTTCGCGCATTTCCTGATACGCCTGGGCTATACGATGATTTTCTTCCGCTGTCTTACCGAGAAAATGCTTCATATCTTTCTCGGATTCCATTAAGCGCTTGTTCATTTCTTCAAGGGAAGCATTTTTGGACCGCATTTCTTCAAGCTCTAAATTTTCAGCGTTCATTTCAAGGGTTTGACGCTCTCCTTTACATTCATCTTGTCGACGAAGAACAAGTTGTAGTTCGTCCTCGAGCTTCAATTGTTGGTTTTCCATGGCATGAAATACCTTGCTACTAGAAGTCTTCAATTTGTCTATCTTGTTTTTCAGAGCTTCTATATCTGATTCTTTGCCGTTAAGAATCATTTTAGTTTCCTCAAGAATCTCTCGGCTTCGTTGTTCCTTCTTTTGTAAAGCATCGAGGTCAACATTGGCAGTTCTGATTTTTTTCAACATTTCCTCTCTCTCACTCTTCAGCTCACCAACTTCTTGACGGAGCTTGCGATTGTCTTTCGATTGATTGTCTTTCATATTCAAAGACAATGTCATTTCTTCTTCAATAGCTTTGTATTTGCTCTCTATTTCTTTCAAAGTAACCGCGCTCGAATTTTCAATAAGACGCATTTGCTTTTCTGTAAATTCAACTTTCTGCTCACACTCTTTCAGGCTTCTCAATGTATTTGACAACCTTTCCTTAAGAACATTTGCTTCGCTGATACTCGACTCCTTCAGTGATATTGCAAGATTCCTATCAATCTCCGCAGCTTCTAATTTTGACTTCAATTCTTCATGATAAGCCTTAACCAACTCAAGTTCGTTACTTATCATTAATGAGTCACCTTTCATAGTTTCAAAAAGCTTCTCAACGTCAGCTTGCCTCGCGACGTTTGACTTCATCTTTGTTGAGAGGATTCGGCATTCGTTATCTTTCTCTATATTTTTCTTAGATAACATTTCGACTTCTTCCATCAACTTGCTCATTTTTCTTGTCGCTCCGTCAATATCTTCAGTGTATTTGTTTTTGAGACGAACAGTCTCATTCTCTAGTTTTAGTATCAGTGCAGTAGTAGAGATCTTTAGCTCCTCATAATTTGTAACAGAGGTTGACAATTCGCCGAGTATGGACTGAATTTCATTCTCGTAAGCTTCTTTAACAGAAATCGCTTCTTCTGCAAGTTTTTCAATCGAGTCCCTATCTTCCAATACCTTAGCATTCTCCCTTTCGAGACTATTCATTACTTCTTCTAATCTATCAACTTCTTGATTCCGAGAAGTTAACGCCTCACTTAAACGAGCAATATTAGCAGAAGCTTGATCCAGCTTCTTCTGTAACTCTCTGTTGCTTTCATTGCATTTAACATGTTCATCTGTCAAACTACTCAACTTCCGTGCAAATTTTTCTTTTAGCTCTAAAGTCTCGGAAGTAGAAGAATCATATGATTTCTTTAGGTCTCTGAATTCCTTCGATACTTGTTCATTTCTCTCCAACAATTGCTCACTTCTCTCTTCGATCGTGTCCTTTTCTTCCAATATCTTAGAATTTGCTCCCTCCAGATTTTTCACTGCGTTTTGCAATCTATCTACTTCTTGATTTCGAGAATGCAATGTCTCATTTATACGCACAATCTCAGCAGAAGCATCTTCCAACTTTTTCAGTAAGTCCTTGTTGCTTTCATTGCATCTAGTACGTTCATCTGTCAAACTAGTCAATGTCTGTGCGTACTTTTCTTTCAGCCCTAAGGTCTCGGATTTGTAGGATTCGTGTAGCGTCTGTAGATCTGTGAACTCCTTCGATAATTGTTCATTCCTTTCCAACAATTGCTCACTTCTCTCTCCGATCGAATCCTTTTCTTCCAATATCTTGGCATTCTCTCTTTCTAAAATTGTCATGTCTTCCTTTAATCTATCGACTTCTTCATGCCGAAAAGTTAACAACTCGTTTACACAAACAATCTCAATAGAAGCATCCTCCAACTTCTTCTGTAAGTCCTTGTTGCTTTCATTGCATCTAGTATGTTCATCAGTCAAACTGGTCAATTTCCGTGCAAACTTTTCTTTCAGCTCTAAGGTCTCGGATGAAGAGGTTTCGTATCGTGTATGTAGGTCTCTAAATTCCTTCGATAATTGTTCATTCCTCTCTACCAATTGTTCACTTCTCTTTCCGATCGAATCCTTTTCTTCCAATATCTTGGCATTCTCTCTTTCAAGAAGTTTCATGGCTTTTTGTAAACTATCTACATCTAGATGCCGAGAAGTTAATGACTCGTTTATACGAACAATGTCAGCAGAAGCTTCATCCAACTTCTTCTGTAAGTCCTTGTTGCTTTCATTGCATCTAACATGTTCATCTGTCAAACTTGTCAATGTATGTGCGTACTTTTCTTTCAACGCTATGGTTTCGGATGTAGAGGATTCGTGTAGCGCCTGTAGATTTCTTAATTCCTTCGATAATTGTTCATTTCTATCCAGCAATTGTTCACTTCTCTCTTCGATCGACTCCCTTTCTTCCAATATCTTCACATTTTCTCTCTCAAGAATGTTCATGCCTTCCTGCAATCTATCCACTTCTTCGCTTCGAGAAAGCAAAAACTGGTTTATACGGGCAATATCAGCAGAAGCTTCATCCAACTTCCTCTGTAAGTCCTTGTTGCTTTCATTGCATTTATCATGTTCATCCGTCAAACTAGTCAATGTTTGTGTGAAACTTTCTTTTAGTTCGAAAGCCTCGGATTCATGTAGCGTATGCAAATTTCTGAGATCGTTCGATAATTGTTCATTTCTCTTTAACAATAATTCACTTCTCTCTTCGATCGAGTCCCTTTCTTCCAGTATCTTCACATTTTCTCTTTCAAGAATGTTCATGCCTTCCTGCAATCTATCGACTTCTTGATTTCGAGAAGATAATGCCTCATTTAAACGAACAATGTCAGCAGAAGCTTCATCCAACTTCTTCTGTAAGTCCTTTTTGCTTTCATTGCATTTATCATGTTCATCCGTCAAACTAGTCAATGTCTGTGCAAACTTTTCTTTCAACTCTATGGTTTCGGATGTAGAGGATTCGTGTAGCGTCTGTAGATCTCTGAGTTCCTTCGATACTTGTTCATTCCTCTCCAATAATTGTTCACTTCTCTCTTCAATCGTCTTCCTTTCATTCAATATCTTCACATTCTCTCTTTCAAGCATGTCCATGCCTTCCTGCAATCTATCGACTTCTCCATTCCGAGAAGACAGCAATTCATTCATACGGACAATGTCAGCAGAAGCTTCATCCAACTTCTTCTGTAAGTCCTTGTTGCTTTCATTGCATTCAACATGTTCGTCTGTCAAACTAGTCAATGTCTGTGCAAACCTTTCTTTCAGCTCTAAAGTCTCCGATGAAGAGATTTCGTGTAGTATCTGTAACTCTCTGAATTCCTTCGATAATTGTTCATTTCTCTCCAACAATTGTTCACTTCTCTCTTCGATCGAATCCTTTTCGTCCAATATCTTGACGTTCTCTCTTTCAAGAATCTTTGCCGTTTCCTGTAATTTATCTACCTCTAGATGCCGAGAAGTTAACGACTCGTTCATACGAACAATATCAGCAGAAGCTTCATCCAACTTTTTCTGTAAGTCTTTGTTGCTTTCATTACATTTATCATGTTCACCCGTCAAACTAGTCAATGTCTGTGCGAATCTTTCTCTCAGCTCCAAGATCTCGGATGTAGAAGATTTATGCAGCACCTGTAAATCTCTGTTTTCCTTCGATAATTGTCCATTCCTATCCAACAATTGTTCACTTCTCTCTCCGATGGCGTCCCTTTCTTCTAATATCTTAGCATTTTCTCTTTCTAGAATTTTAATACCTTCCTGCAATATATCTACTTCTTGATTTCGAGAAGACAACACCTGGTTGACACGGAGAGTGTCCGCAGAAGCTTCATCCAACTTCTTCTGTAATTCCTTGTTGCTTTCATTACATTTAACATGTTCATCTGTTAAACGGGTCAATATCTGCGCAAACCCTTCTTTTTCCTGTAAAGTCTCGGATAGAGAGGAGTCGTGTAGCGCCTGTAGATCTCTGAATTCCTTCGATAATTGTTCATTTCTCTCCAACAATTGTTCACTTCTCTCTTCGATCGACCCCCTTTCTTCTAATAACTTTGCATTCTCTCTTTCCAGAGTGTGTATGCCTTCATGCAATCTATCTACTTCTTGATTACGAGAAGATAACACCTCGTTTATACGGGCTATGTTAGCAGAAGCTTCATCCAACTTCTTCTGTAATTCTTTGTTACTTTCATTGCATCTAACATGTTCATCTGTCAATTTCTGCGCAAATCTCTCTTTCAGCTCCAAGGTCTCAAAAGCAGAGGAATCATTTAGTTTCTTTAGATCTCTCAATTCCTTCGAAAGTTGCTCATTCCCCTCCAGCAATTGTTCACTTCTCTCTCCGATCGAATTCTTTTCTTCCAATATCTTGGCATTCTCTCTTTCAAGAAGTTTCATGGCTTCCTGTAATTTATCTACTTCTATATTCCGAGAAGCCAAGAACTCGCTTACATGAACAATGTCAGCAGAAGCATCGTCCAACTTCTTCTGTAATTCTTTGTTTCTTTTATTGTATTTAGTATGTTCATCTGTCAAACTAGTCAAGGTATGTGCGTATTTTTCTTTCAACTCTATGGTCTCGGATGTATAGGATTTGTGTATCGTCTGCAAATCTCGATTTTCCTTCGATAATTGTTCATTTCTCTCTCCGAGTGAGTCCCTATCTTCTAATATCTTAGAATTCTCTCTTTCTAGACTTTTCATAGATTCCCGTAACCGATCGACTTCTTCATTTCGAGAAGCCATTGACTCGTTTATACAAACAATATCAGTTGAAGCTTCATCCAACTTCTTCTGTAATTCTTTGTTGATTTCATTACATTTAACATATTCATCTGTCAAACTAGTCAGCTTATGTGTGTACTTTTTTTTCAACCCTAAGGTCTCGGATGTAGAGGATTCGTGAAGCGTCTGTAGATCTCTGATTTCCTTCGATAATTGTTCATTCCTCTCCAGCAATTGCTTAGCCCTATCTTGTTCCGATTTTAAACTCTCAGCGCTCGTCTCTTTTAACGACAACATTTCTTTATTTATGGACGACTTCATTTGCAACAATTCATTTTCCAGATAGTACTTATCATCATTCAGCCCCTTTAGCTGTTGTTCAGCTGTATCTAGATCTAGTTGCTTGGACTTGAGAATACTTTCCATCTCCGCCAAACGCTTTTCATGTGAAATGAAATCGTCATTTCTTTGCCTGAAAGGCGTGCTTGTTTGCACTTTATGCAGTTCATCGCGGGTCTCAAAAAATGATTTTTCAATGTCATTTTCAGAGATAGACTTTTTTACTTGCTCATGTAGTTCCTGACCGGTCGGCCGTAAATCTTTCACTATATGATCATTCTCGGACTCAAGAAGAGATTCGTACTTGCTTCGAATATCTTTCAGTTCCTCGTAACTTGATTGCAAGCGCAACTCGATCGCATCTTTGTCACACAAAGTATCTTCAAGGTCGCCGCGAAGTTGCTGACAAGTGCGATTAAGACTTTCTAAAGTTTCAAGATGTTTACTTTCCTTCTGAGCTAGGTCTTTCTGAAAAAGATGACTAACCTCGTTCACGCTGTTTTCAGCGATTGTTATCCGCTCTTCTAGGACGGACTCCTTATTTTCCCATGAAGCCTTTGCCAACTCATGAGTTTGTTGTAGTAATTTCACTTTGTAAGCGGTCTCTTTAAGTGATGTCTCACTTTGCTTGTAAGATGTATTTAAATCATTGCACCTTTGCTTAAATTTATTAACTTCTTCCACGGTTTGTGCAAGCTCTTCACTCAGTCTGGTGCAGCGAGTACTCATCTTCATTAAAGCTTCATCCTTTTCAACCAGTTTAACTTTAGAGATATCAACCAATTTATCCAATTCCTTTTCTGCTAGTTTTCGCTCACTAGCATTAGTTTCTAACTTTTCAATCGCAAGCTTCAAATCGTCCTCAAGTTTAAGGTTTTTCACATGCATTTCATCTAGATTGGATTTTATTTGAAGCATTTCTGTGTTTTTCTTATCAATTTCACTGTTTAGTTCCGAAAGACGCTCATCTATAAACGTCTTATCTAGATCTTGTTTATCTGCATTAGATTCAAACTTTCTCTGATAATCGCTTAATTGCTCTTGAAGATATTGTATCTTTAGTTCATATGCACTGTTATCAGATGTACAATTTTCCAGTTTCAGAGTGAGCTTCCTACACTCTGCTTCTAGTTTCACCTGGTCTCCGCCGCATTCTTCACGCAACTCGTTGAGTCTCGCATTTTTCTCAATCTCAAAAATCTCTTTTTGCTTTATTAAGTCATTACGTATTTTTTGACATTCAAGTTCCATTTGCATCTTTTCTTCCTCGAACTTCTCGCGAAGCCTTTCGACATGGAAATTGGGGTCGACACTCGAGCTTTCAACCTGTACATTTGTTTCGATACCTTTTTCTAGACGAACTAAAAGAGAGTCCCTTTCCATTTCAACCTGCTCACATTTTTGCCGAGAACGGGTCAGAGATATCCGTTCTTCCCTTAATTCTTCCTGGAGCCGCTCCATTTCAATATTTACTTTTCCATTGTAACTTTGAATCTTATCGTCATGTAGACTTGTTCGAGCAAGAATATCTTCATAATTTGTCTTTGCCTCTTCCAATTCTGATTTCAGGATCTCCGAATCCATACCTAGCTCAAGAAAACGTTCCTCTAGAGAATTTTTTTCGCTTTTACAATGTTCGAGCGCTAGATTTACGTTTTTAAGAGTTTCACTAGAGTTTTCTTGAAGATATCTAATTTTTGATTCAAACGAATCGTTGTTCACCAAAGCTTCATCCAGTTTCTGCTCTAGCTGCTCGCACTTAGCTTTATGTTTCTGTCGTTCCACTTTCACAGAACTTTCAATATCTTTCATTTGAGATTGGGTCGATTTAATTTCAGCATTGAGCTTCTCTATGGAATCCTTCGAAATAGCCAACGCAGCATTTGCATCTATTAATTGCAAATTTAGACCATTGATGGTATATTCCTTTTCTACATGATCACGATTGAGTATTTGATAGCGTTCGATACTTTCAGTGAGTAATACCGCGAGCTCGCTATTCTTTGCGTCCTTTAAGTTAAGTTCCTTTTGTGTATCGGTCAACTTTGACTGATATTCTTCGACGTCATGTGATGATTGATTTATTTCAGATATACTCAAATTCACTGCCTCCTCCGCTTCCACTAATGCCTCACTTAATTTAGTGCACTGAGAAATTGCGTTATCTTTTCCGCTCATAGCTTCTTGAAGTTTGTTTGAAAGATCATTTATGTCGACGTGTGCTTGAGCCAAGGAATCTCTACATTCTCGAAGTTCTTCTTCCTTCTCTAATTTTAAAGACTGGTAGTCATTGTAAGCTGTATCTCTTTCGTGCCGAATTGATAGCAACTTGTCCTCAAGACTTCCCTTGACTTTGTCGTACTTTTGCTCCCATTCAAGAACACTCTTATGAGCTCGTGTTATTTCAGATTTACTATCTTCTTCGAGTTGTTTCAATCTATTGATTTCGTTCCGGAGCTCTTTCTTTTCAAAAGCACAAGCCTCCTTCTCAGTTTCTAACTTCTTTTGATGAACGTCGTTGACATTTTTTAATTCTTCCTGCAGTAATACTAAACGTTCCTCCAGAAATGTATTTGATGATACAAGAGTTTCATTTTCGTCCTTCAATCGCGCCACTTCATGCAATATATCAGGTTTCTCATCAGGCTTTCCCCTTAACTGAAGCTCCAACGTCTTCACTTCAGTTTCCAATAGAGCACACCTTTCTCGAAATTTTTCGTTTGCCAGACTGGATTTCGTCAAGAGCTCATTTAGCATGAACAACTCGTCTCTTTGCGAAGGCGAAGACTTACTCATTACAATTAGTTCGGCTTCAATTGATTCCTTCTCTTTTGCAAGTTTTTTAATCTGTTCCTCATGGACGGTGTTGTGAGAGACGTTGTCCTGCTCTAACTTACGTATCTCTTCGTCTTTAGAACTTATAATCATCATTGCTTCCTTTTTAAATATTTCAAAGTGTAGACTCAAATTTCGATGTTCGTTCTTCATATCTTGGATTTGTTCACTTTCATTTCCATTTTCTCCTAAAAATCTCACTTTCTGATCGTCCATTATTGATCGGAGGTCACATATTTCAGCTTCTTTCATCTTTAGCTTTGTAAGTGCCAAGTCACGTTCTACAAGAATTTCTTGAATCATCGAACGAACGTCAACCTCCCCAGATTTATCGATTGCTATTTTCTTGTCATATTGATTATTGGAACCGAAGCCGTCATCACCATTTACTTTCATGGAGTGCCCTTTGTCTCGATCGCCACGAGACTTGGAAGATACTTGAGCGTTAGAAGAGGATATCTTCGAATATTTAGTGGGTTGATATCGTTCGATTTTTTTCTTGGCTATGACTTTCGAAAGGCGCTGCCTAGGGTCTGATACCATTGTTTTTAGAAGAGACTGCTTTGCTTTCATCCTGCTCTCATCTTTGATACCATCAAGAAATTGATCAGGACTTTGTAGTTTATTCCCAACTTCGGTATTCAGTGACATTCGTTTTCGCTTGAACGGGCTAGTCCCTGTATGCGACCGGTATCGCAAGAGTCTGCTCGCAAAGGTCAATGTTTGCAGTGATTGAGAGTAAGATTTGCTCGAAGGGCACACGTTTGCAATGACAACAGCATGGGAGTTACTTGTTAGAACCCGCTTAAGGAGTCTTGTTAGTGACGACTCACGGTACGTGATTGGAGTTGTCGGATTAGAATCAAGTTTGACAAGTCCATTGAGAACAGCACCCAAAGATGCAAGAGATTTCCGGACGAAACTTGATTCACGACGTGCACCTGCCGAAATGTCCCCGTCGTTTCTGTTTTCTGATGATGCTAGATCAACAAGTTGAATTAATGTCGGACAATCCGAAAAGGAAGAAAAATGCTTTATGGTAACGATAATGTGCCCACTGGAGCGATTATGCAAAACCGCGGTTAAGTTTCCCTATCAGTGATGAAAAAGATGAGGAATACAATTCGATACTCAATAAAGAAAATAAGTGAATACCTCTAAAGATTTCTTCGACTTAACGACAACTTCAGACAAGTCTTTTACGAAGGCACCTCGTTGATCTACGTGCTCTCGTATACGAAGTCTTCGGGGTCCAGAGGTTAAGGAAGATGGAATGATCAAATCGCGAACAAGATCCTCGTCACTTATTTCGCAAAACGATATGAGTATGCGATCATGAGGTGACGACCGGTTCAGCAAAGCCATTGTGATTTTCCATATTAAACCATCAGAATAACGCTTTCGCGAGGAGTTAATAGAGCCAAAAATTGTATACGACTTCCCAGAACTACGAGCACCATGGGCAAGACAAAGCGAGTTTTCATTTCGCTCTAATGCATCGTCAACAAATGCGTCAGAAAGAGCATCAAGAACAGAGTTTTCTTCTACCGGACTTTTTTCACCATTGGAATTATCGGACCAAACAATGTCGTCAAATCGAAAACGGCGAGCCCAATCTTCTGAAGATGCGTTACCCTATGGATTGCAAATGGTTTATGGCAAAATTATGCGGTATTATCATTCGATGGGAAAAGAGCAACTTACCACTTCGGCTACTGTTCGAGCAACGTCTAACGCCATTTTTGCATTTGGAAACTGGCTACTCCCAAAAGCCGACGGATTGACAATTATGATATCACCCTTGAAATGCTCATCAAAAACAACCTCTCCATCGATACTCGCGTCGTCTTCGTCGGGACTAGGTGGAAACAAAAAAATTGAGGAAAAAGTCTCGCCTAAAAAATAATCATTGGATGTTTTATTGTCATTCACTGGTCGAACACGAACCTATTTTGGTACAAACATGTCAGAAACAAAAAAAAAACACTCAAAAGCACACCGCTTATAGTATTGTATATCTCTGATGCTCACCATGACAGTTACTTTTCGACAATTTGAAAGGGAGTGCTTTGATGGAGATAAGGATGATCTTTCGACATTTTCAGTCAAGTTATTCCAAACCTTATCATCAGTAGCATCTTGTTTATGATCGACAACGAAATCGACGCTATTTCTAACCCCATCTTTTTCAAGAGACTCATGAATATTTCGAGAAGAATTCGACATCGAAACATTTAAATGATTCTCAGATTGATTGCCATTCCCATTCATGCCACCATTATTATCAACTGAACTACCCTCCAACGTTTCGATTACCGAGCTCTGAGTTTCATCAGACTTCGATACATCCATATCCATACCTTTACCATCTAAAGAATTCATTTCATTCTTACTTTCACGAAACGATTCATCCACAATAGGAAGCCCGAGTGTAGTTTCCGAAACCACAAGCGAATCATCATATTCATAACTTCTTTCGTTGAAATCATCTTCTCCTTCCAATTGAAAATGAGACAGTAAATTTTGACCTTCTACCAAACCGGATTCATGTTCATGTACATTTTCATCTTTGAGGACGTTGCTGCCTTCTTCACTGGAGGAGGCATGCAATAACGAGAGATCCTCCGAGGAAGACGACGACGACGACGACCACGATGATCCTTCTTCTTTCTCTTCATCATTCACAAAAACATCATCATCTACTAGCAACTCCTGCAATGACATTATTGGTTCCTCCATGTTACTCCTTCATGAGTGCAGGTATTTTTTGAATTTATAGTCCTCCGCTCGATGCCATCATGGTTGTGTGTGCGTATGTGTTTGTATATTATTTGTATATGTGTATTGTACTTTTGAACGGACGACTTGAAATTGTTACTTATCGTGTCTTTCTTTCGGAATGTCTATTTTGAACTGGAAACGTTAAAGTTTCTGCGAGAGAGAGAGCTAATGTAGACGTATCATAGCTGAAGGTCCACAAGGATTCCGCCATTTGCTACATGTAAATGCAATGATAGATCGCAAAAAAACGAATCCCGAACGCACTCTCATCGCACACAATGTTGAAATTGTAAGCCGTTAACTTTATCAGCTCAATTTTTTCATGAACACTTTTTTAAAGACGCGAACGATTGTATCGAGATGTATTTGGACTACTACGAGTGTAGATATTCGGTGTGATACCGATACTAGTAGAGTCTGACTAAGGGTAACAAGAGAAAATTTGAGAGATAACAATTTGTAACTCTAATCATGAAGCGTATCCTCAACAATAATTGAATAAAGTCATGTAAACATATCTAGTTCTAAGTCGTACACAGTAAAAAATTTGTTGGGTACACGTTACGTTGTCGAAGTCGTGCACGCCCTCGAATTTGCGGGAATGATGTGGAATGATGGGAGCGCATATGAATAAATTATAACTTGATTACCGGTGATTTAGAGAGGTATTTCAGCACCGGCGGCACTAAATATTCTAGTTACTGCTGATCCTGATTTTCAATTAATAGTAGTTGGCTGAAATCGTAAACGTTCTCGAATACGCAGGAATGGTATGGAATGATGGGGTTCCAAACGAATGAAATTGGTCCTCGAAAATTAAACCACTTTATTCTACGCATAAAAAGCGACACAGCTATATTTCAAACGCGATGATTTTATTTTCAAAAGTCCTCTTTCTGTTTTCACTTCTAGCTACACCTACATTTGGTGAAGTCGATGGTAGCTCTACATGTCATTCTGGTTCTAAGATTCCTGGAATTTTTCACGGAAATTCACCCAAAGGCTCTCTTGTTGATGGAGGTTACCAAGTTTCTATTGACGGACAGCCAGTTTCTTTGTCAGAAACAAATATATTATCATCTGGAACTCACACGATCACAGTGAAGAAAAACGCTGGAACGTATATGGGATTCTATATCTGGACCAACAATACTAATGCATTGAAACCGTCAACTGATAACTCTGTCCAAGGCGGCACTCAGTGGAGATCAGGTGGTAGCACTGTATCCTGCAGTGGGTCGAAGAGCGGGTTGACTCACAAGAGCAGTTCAGGAAAAATTCAATCGACAGGTCAACTAGTTATGCCTTCGTCGGGTTCGATTGTGATTGATGTTCAAATGATGCCTGGAATTACAACGTACTATCACTCCCGCTTACTTTTAAGGGTAGAAGGTAGTGCAACACCACCACCAGGTACTTCTCCAACTAATCCACCAACGACATCTCGTATGTATGACGATTTTGACTTTCCAATGGACTCTGAAGATTCTGAAGACGAGGGAGGAGACCGTGGTTCAAGTTATTCAAGTGCCTGCGCAATCGGAAATGCAATTTCGATTATGGCTTTCTCCTTGTCTTCGATTTTCTTTACTATTTAGCTGTACAGAGGAAGCGTCGCATTGTTGTTTGTTGTGGCAATGCTGATTTAATGTAAAATACGGACACCCGATCTATGCACTCTTTTCATCAGCTTAGTTTACAGACAGAAGGTGCTCAACGAATTAGCCTTGAGCGAAGGCTACTGCATCGTAAGAGCAATGTTCAATTGTTTGACTGGTATTCCCTAATAGAAAATAATATTATAATTGTGCTGCTTCATTACTGGCTGTGATCCACTTATTTAGTACTTCAATGGCCTTCCCACTTTCCAGAGTCGAACGTGCCAACGCCACACCCTCCGGAATACTTCCCACCAGCCCATATACGTAACAACCAACACCAGCATTTAGTACAACAGAATCGCGTTTGGCATTTGTATGATCACCGCCTTCGAGTGCTTTACGGAATTCCTCTTTATTTTGCTCAGGCCCTCCACCCTTCAAATCTTCAACCACACAACGAGGAATACCGACATCTAAAGGATCAAACGAAAATTTTTTCTCGATATAAACTTTCGCTTCTCCCTCGGGTGCAGTGTTCTTGATCTCTAATATTGTTGCCGGGCCCATTGGTGAAATCTCGTCGAGACCAACACCATGAATAACCACTGCGTGATCAACCCTTCCAACCTCCTTCAACGCTCTTGCCATCAACGGAACAAGCTCTTCATGAAAAACGCCAATAACAGCATGCTGAGCGGCGGCAGCGTTTGTCATTGGACCAAGGATGTTAAAGCAACTACGTATACCCAATTTTTTCCTTACAGGAGCGACAAATCTCATAGCGGGATGATTCACTGGAGCAAACATAAATGCTACACCACAGGCTTCCACACATTTCGCAACCTGTTCTGGCGACAGGGCAACCTTTACCCCCAACGCCTCCAAAACATCCGCTGAACCACATGCCGAACTCACCGAACGATTACCAGCTTTCGCCACGACACACCCACACGCTCCAGCAAGCACCACAGAAGCCGTCGAAATATTAATCGTATCAGCCCCATCACCTCCCGTCCCAACAATATCCAATAGCTTACCAGGAACAGTCACACGATTGCATGCATTGTTCATCGCACGAACCATACCCGCAATTTCTGTAGACGTTTCACCCTTGGCACGAAGCAGCATGAGCAGTGCTCCCACTTGAACTTCATCGGCACCTCGAAGGATGGCACCGAATGCAGCCTCCGTTTCAGCACTCGTTAGGTCCGTTCCGTCAATTAATTTTTCAATATACGGTTTTAATGATGCTTCCGACATGATGAAGGTAGGATGGTGGATTTAATTTGTGTAATTTTTGGTTCTTTATATGTGTATATATGCAATATATCGTAGAAAGAGGATGATTCCGATTCGTTTGTATAAAATATCTTCACACGCGAACGTGTGCACAAATCTAAAATCTCGTTGAGAGTTGAGAGTTGAGAGTTGAGAGACGACAAGTTGCGCAATGTTGTGTGTATGCTGTGTGTTGTGTGTTGTGTCAAGAAGATTTTTTTGTGGGAAGAGATGTCTGGAAGTACGTCACGTGATGTCAAAATTTTTGATCGCGCCTGCACCTGCCAGCGTTCTGTTCGGCCCGGGGTTCGTTTTGTTCTGTACGATACGAACTTAATGCGAACTTTAAGATGCGCAACAAGTTTGAAGTTTACCCGTTTTCCGAAAAGAACCGATGTGAATTAACACCCATTACCCATATTATTTAGTGATGTAAGTAGTTTCATAGAACTATGAAAACCGACATGACATTACCCCTATCCGATCTCCCCCTCGACTGGACGCGTGTTAAGAGACAATGTTCTAATGTGGATCATTTACGTCGTAGAGATCGAGCTATGTCAGCCTTCGATCCGAAGAGAAGCATTCAAATCGATGTCGTGGATGAGAGTGATGATGATAATCCCTTCACATGCCTTGCAGGAAGGGCAATATTCTGTTTACACGAAATTAATACTGAATGGTTTCAGGGACAATTTTTGCCGTTGAATTCGAATCGAGTTCGATCGTTGGGTTTGCTATGTACGTTGCGAGAAATGGACGATTGTATGGTTTGTGTGGATGGAGGGTATCGTGAGCTCGATGTGAAGGTGATTCGATTTGGAGGGAGTGAAGGAAGCTCTACACCTCGTGAACGGGTTATTCAATGTTTGTCCACTGGAGGAGATCTGATGAGAATGCGTTCGGAGGATACTCTTCGCGTGGACTCACGACTTTCGTTTGATGCAGAAAAAGTAATTGTTGGGACAAAATCTGTACCTTATCTCATAAAATACTTTCGATCGCTCGTTCGGGAAGTTTTTCCGGAATCATTTCAAAACGAATCAAATATCGCCAATGAACTAGATATCCGCCTACCTAATTGCGTGATTGCGATTGGGACTATGACATTACGCTTACCAAATGAGTTTCTAAGTAACTAGGAGAGTAAATCTACTGGTCATCACTACAGAGTTTGTACGCGTATCAAACGAGTATACGCAAATAAGATATTGCATCTCGTGGCAAATATTGTACATGTTTTCTGAATACTGAAGTCATCTGACGAACAAAAATTTTCAAATCGTGGATCACCATAGAAAAAATTTGACCCTCATTCCGATCGTAAGATTGTTCTGGAACATGAAATGTATTGCAGAGAGAGAAAGAGCCTAAATGAATCTTGATTTGAAAGAGCTTGCTTATTGAACAAAACGGCTAATGCTGTTGTTGCCTCTGTGTACCTAAGCATTCCAAGGAGTTTACTGTTGTCAATGTCTACAACGCAGACGTCTCAATTCTTAATTGCAGTGGAAATAAAGAATGAAGAGAAATCATGACCAATTCGTAGTGTCCTTACATGTAAGTTCTATAGCTCCAAATCAACCTACAAAATATTGGACGAATTTTTTGCGTGTGCCTTAACACCATTCGTTCAAATACTCTTGTGATTGTTAGCATTATTTAGTAGAACAGCTAATGTATAACGACGTAGCTTTCTCTATAAATATTCATAAACTTTAAATCTCAGTACTCAATGATAACTTGAGTACATCATATTTGCTCGCAAATGACGAGGCTTGAAATTCACATTTGAACTCTCTTCTTCTACCTGAAAGTTATTTTCAATGTTGACTTCTTTGTATCCCAGTTTGTATAGTACAATCAAAAGCCCAATTTACATTTGTGTTTGTAAAACAAAAACAAATTATCAAATCTAAATAGCTTTATTGCTTCTAACTCAATTACTTATTTATAATGCTAAAAAATTCTGCTCGGGTTTTCGGATTTTTTTTGAAACAGCCTCTCATACCACTAGTGATCGTGGATGCTCCACTTTTCTGTACACCTCTCATAACCATACAAAAATGGGAACATTCTATAACTACACCGACTCCAAGGGGATTGATCGCTTCGACAATAGCATCCACAATTTCACTCGTGAGACGCTCTTGAACTTGAAGTCTTCTGGCAAAAACTTCTGCAATCCTCGCAAGTTTCGAAAGACCAATAATCTTTCCATTCGGAATGTATCCAATGTGGACTTTGCCAGTGAAGGGCAACATATGATGCTCACACAGGCTGTGAATGTCTATGTCACGAACAACAACCATTTCTCTATGTTGCTCAGAAAAAATAGCCTCGTTCGTAACATCTCTCACAGTCTGACAGTATCCTTTCGTCAAAAACATCAATGCCTTCGCCCATCTTTCAGGTGTCTTCAGTAGACCCTCACGCGAAGGTTCTTCCCCCATACATTCCAAAATTGTCTTACATGCGCCTGTCATCAACTTCATTTTTTCATCTTCCGACTTCACGTGTTTCTCAGGTTCGACACTCGAAACTATTTCGAGTTTACGCTTCTTTTCGTTAAGATTCCTTTTCTGTTTGAATCCTACAACCACGCCACTCCCGTCTGAGGACGCAAACGCATTCGTTTCTTTGACAACAGGAGATTCTTTTACCATGATTATATGAAATTAGTAATTATGCCATCTGGGACAAAGATGATTTTTACATTCAAAATTAATTATTTCAAATGAATTTGATTCCCTTTGAATTTAAAATGTACTGTTTATTCGAACACAGTGATGAAAAATACGTATAGAAAAAGAGGAACGTGTCATTCAACAATCAATACGCATTCGTGTGGAAGAAAAAATGGCCTCGCGCTCGCGATTGGTTGGTTGTGGCCATATGTGTTTCACACTCAACCTGTGAGCACAGGCAATCCCATGCACACGTTCTCCTGATCAACGTTCGCAAATCTTGAAATAATTGAGCTAAATGTTCTTTAAACGTTATCTAATCGATTCCATTCACCACTCGATGCACACACACATACTCGATTTTCGTATTTCGAACACACTTTTCCAAATTACATTTTTCTTCATAGTTTTGTTGAAAAGCATCATCCAGGTCCAAACAACAGATCACGTTTGTTTCTCATTTATTAATTCTTCAAAGCCTATTACTTATTTTTGTCTTTCCACACAAAAAAAAATAAAAAAGATTTATACTTTTTGTATATATGTGACAAACGGACCAAATTTGCTTTGCTTTGCGCATCGGGTACAACCAAAAAACCATATAAAAGTTGACACGAGGAAGTTGTTGCCATTCAATCGATATATTCAAACGAAAATCAAATTTAATCTACTCAAATCAGAACAAAGGATGTAGTAAAGATGTCACTGAACTTGCAAACGAATTCAAATAAAGGTCCAACAACAATAACCGTAGATGTTATCGTCCCAATGCATAACTCAGAGCATACTATCATTCCTGCGATAGAGTCAGTTTATGATCAGATTAATCCGTATCATACCAAGTTTCAATTGGACGTAGCTATTTGTGTTTATGATGATTGTTCAACTGATAATTCCTTTCAAGTGCTGAATGAATTTAAGTTACACAGATTGTTACAGAAAACAACAAGAGCGTTAGGCATTGGCATTTGTTTATTATTCGATAGAAACATCAAACAGTCGATGGGAGCAGGATTCGCACGGAATAAGGCGGCAGAACTTCGCGAAAAATTTTCAAAGGAATGTAAGGGGAAAGGTGGTGAATATCTCTGCCTCCTCGATTCTGATGATTTGATGAGACCAACTCGTATAGCGGAACAAATAAATTGCTTCTATGACATGGATAGTGGAAATCGTCAAACAACATTAATGGGCTGTCAATTTGAAAGGATTCCAGTTGACTCAACTTGGCATTACACTGCCTGGGCCAATGGATTGTCAGACGAACGCCTTGTTCTCGAACAATATCGTGAATTAACTTTGATACAACCTACTTGGATGTTGACAAGAGAGAGATTCATGCTTTTAGGTGGTTACGTAGAAGCCCCACTCGAAGACGTTGCGTATAGAAGGTTGCCATCAACTTCTTTTGACGAGAAATCTTTAACATATGAGTTTTCGAATTCAAAGAAAAGATCGAAGAGATCAACAGAGCTCGAAAGCATAGTTAATGAAACGTCAGAGCAAGGGATTGAGAATATCAGAGAAATTGCGACAAAGCATCGTTTATGCGACTATAGCTTAATTCGCGCTGATGAAAGCCCGAGATCGTTGAGAGTTGCTGAAGATTTACGGTTATTTCATGCGCATATGATCAAGAATGGACGTTTGCACCTTTGTAGGTCAAAAACACCACTTATGATATACAGGCATCGAGAGGGAATGTCCCAGAGTTCAAAAACACCTAGACAGCTTTTATTGAAGCTACGCGCTAAGGCAATCGAAGATAGATTATTGCATACGAGTGTATTCAGAGATGGATTTGCAGTAAGTAATTGTACTTCTTTGAATGAATATTTTTAATTTCTATTCAATGAAAATTCGTTCTTTTTCAGATTTGGGGTGCAGGACGTGATGGAAAAGCGTTTTTAAGAGCTCTTAGCGCAACCTTTCAATCCAAAGTACGATGCTTCGCAGACGTTGACGAGAAAAAGATAAGGAATAAGTTTTATTTTAATAGAGATTTGAGTTTAAAAATACCGATAATACATTTTTCAGACTTGTCATCAAGCTTAAGCTGCCATGATAACGAAAGACAGGAAATCATCTCAACAAAACGAATGCGAATGACTAGCGAATTTGGGAAACTTCCTGTTATTGTGTGCGTTGCAATGTATCGAACTGATGGAGATCTAGAAAGGAATGTGAAGAGCATTGGAAGGGTTGAAGGTGTCAACTTGTGGCACTTAGTTTGATTTAAATGTCTTGATGAATAGATGGCATATCATTTTCACAAAGTATCGACAATATTTCATACTCAAGAAGAGGGAAAAAGTTATAGATTTTATCAATTGAAGCACAGCATACAATGATAAGGAAAAATTCGGAAAATTTGAATTTTGGGCACCTTGGACTTCATTCATAGCAACTTTTCTTCAATACTATCATTTTCCTGAATAAATTCTATCATAGTATCAATAAGATATAAACGATGAATCAAGCTTAATAGTGAAAAACTTTTATCGCATGTTTATGTAAAGAATATATTTTATTTGGAAGACGTGTACCTGCTTTTGCAAAAGAGATTATCACATTAAGTTTTTCGGGTTTTCTCAGTTGACGACAAAATCATTTAGATTTTTGTTCCATTTTGTGTTCATGGCTTTCTCATATGACAAAGGCAGAGCACTCCAAGGACCGTCGCAATGATCGAAAACACACAACGAACTGTATTCCACGCAACCCAACTTGTCAAGAAATCATCTTCCCAATATTTTACTCCACTTTCCGAGTCTGGGTCGACCTCCAAAAGAGCATTATTACGGGGTACGTTTTGCGTACAGGTTACCATAAACTCGCCAAGAAAGAACACCAAAGTTGTGGCTATCCCATAGTATCGAGCAGCCATCGAGAAGTCGTTTGGATTCTTCCACATTTTTATTGCTGGGTACGCGGAAATGAGTCCACCGAAAAATGCAATGACAAAGAGAGGGTTCACAATGAGAACATTGATTGTGTTCATGATGTTGATACCCACTTCTGGATCCAGAGTCGCAAGGGAAGGCATGACCGTGTTCGAAAAGATAAAAATTATCCCTGCCGCCATACCGTTTAGAAGCACAGACACGAGAATGATCACCTCGAGCCGAGAATCAAGCAACCAAGCTTCTGAGAAATTCTTCCAATCAAAAGAAGTACTACTATCGCTTTTGACATAATTGTCGTTGATGAGAGTGCTCTCGGCACCATAGGTAGAGCCGTAATTCATTGCTACTTCGTGTTAGATGTTACAAAATAATTGTAATGAGATTAAGCCAAAATAATGCTTGAATTTGAAATATTCTTCTTTGTTATAATTTTGCGAATCTTTTCTATGCTCATACGTAGAAGGTAGAAGTCATTGTCATTGCAACTGCATTCAAATAGCTATTCAAATTATGCTTGCTTAGACCAATCATTATGTCAACTGTGCGAGAGAACGGAAAGTCTTACTTTTTTTGAATCTTATTTACAATGTATTTTGTGAACATCGACACTCTTGTACCAATTATTTATGCATGCGCATGCTTAGAACAATCATTAAATAAAAGAGATATGTCAAATGTGCGAGAGAACGGAAAGTATTACTTTGATATAGTTTTACTTCGAACTACAGTATAATTTTGACATCATGTCATTGGAGAATATGAGGGATAGGAAACATCGAATCTCACTCTCGGTTGCAAAAAAAGAGAACCTCAAGTCATCGATCAACGAGACAGATAGAAAATCAACGAGACAGATAGAAAATACATTATGTATCTTTTAATTCAAGAGTAGGATCATCAATATATCTTTTCAGCCATCGAGTCGTACATATTATAACGATCCGTATGTCAACCCTTTCATCCCCAATTTTTCTTAAGTTGCCTGTAGAAATCAGTCATTATCAATACAACTTGCAACTCAGGTTTGTGCGCTAGAACAAAAGAAAATTCTTAAATCTTTTTACGTGAAATCTTGCCAGTTAATTTTTTTCAGAAAAAGCTGCTCTAATCAAAATGACATACAGTGCTGTTACAACAGCAGAAGTTGTAGAGGCTGTACAGATCGTCGCACCTTCTACGCTTGCCGGTGGGTACACCTGTAACACAGAGGTGGATGACAAGTCGATGACCGTTCAAGTTGTTAGTTTGACATCTACTCGTTATACCGTATGCAGCCTCTGTGTATCAATTTTTCTGAGATTATGAAAAATAATTCAGCCAAATGACGGAGTTACAGAAGGTCAAACCTTTACCGCGACGGTAGTTTCTGCCTCACCCAAGTTGTTCATGCTATCGGACAATGTTCCAACGGGAGAGTGGAGAAATGGACTTTGTGACTGCTGCAAATAGGGCCTGCTCCATCCAACTACACTTACATAGGTTTGTACAATTTGTTTATACTCGTCATCTAGTTTCGTGCACTGAACGCAAAAGTAGTATATCATGTTTCGCAAATTGCAAATCCTAAGCGCGCCTCCACCTTCAGGAAATGGGAATGGAGGTATGTAGGGATAAAGAATATGATCAGTTTCTCTACGATTCGAAATTTCTCTACAGTGTTCTTGTTGAACAAGTGATGAATCCAGATCACGAAGCAAGACATGGTCTCTTTACAAGAGACGTAGATAACAGGGGAGATTTAGCATATGTTAAGCTGATCAATACATATGACAACGAAACGATTGAGAAATCACTTCTTGGAAGATTATACAATAAGTGGATGAGTCTAAGACTCAGCGTAGTTAATCAAAGCGCGGCCAAGACTTACATTATGAATTACTCTGCATTACTCGATGAAATGAGTGATGAGGGGTCACCCATCGATTCCATTGCCGCAAAAGTGGTTTTTCTAGAATATATTACTCATCCTGAGTACAGAAACGTTGTAGTAGACTTAAGCGAAGATGAATACAGTGTGCAGGACAGCTACAAAAGGGTTGGTCGTGCCTTGATTAACTACGCTGAGTCTTAGACTCATCCACTTATTGTATAATCTTCCAAGAAGTGATTTCTCAATCGTTTCGTTGTCATATGTATTGATCAGCTTAACATACGCTAAATCTCCCCTGTTATCTACGTCTCTTGTAAAGAGACCATGTCTTGCTTCGTGATCTGGATTCATCACTTGTTCAACAAGAACACTGTAGAGAAATTTCGAATCGTA
>Ga0209092_10001530_pt1 | contig 22379 bp, 14 predicted proteins | sample FraStrMetagenome_FD_187446 | JGI IMG/M metagenome (GOLD analysis project Ga0209092, IMG submission 187446) | Marine eukaryotic phytoplankton communities from Arctic Ocean - Fram Strait ARC3M Metagenome (SPAdes) (version 2) | ecosystem: Environmental > Aquatic > Marine > Oceanic | place: Fram... | reverse complement strand
CAATCAGTCTATCGCGATCGGCATTCAAAAAGTAGGATTAAGAGGAATTACTTGGCTGGTGCGTTTTGGTACCGTTGGCACGCATCGGAGCAGGATTAATCATAGGTTCGCATCGGATACGGGATGGACTATAGATAAGTGCTAGTAGGTCTCTGAGTTCATCATGAGTTTCGTCGTGTCGAGCTGTGACCAGACTACCTTTTTTGCAATCAAGGGCGTGATTCACGTCGAACTTCTTGGACTCGTCACAACCATCGCAAGAAGTTGGTAGATTCTAAGATAAACGTGCATATCAGAGCATTAGGGCATCACGAAATTCTTTCGAAGATAGAATGGTTTCGCTGACGTGCGAAGGCATGACGCTGAGCCAGTTTCCTGTGGTCTTTGCTTGTTTCAAGGAACGTTGAGTATCCTAGGGGAACTGATCGATTTTAGACTTGAACTTCGCTGCTTAGTCTGCCTTTATATAACCCCATTATTCTGGCATAATCTTGTTTCTGCATTCGACATTGTCAGCTGGACTGTTTTAATCTAGACTTCTTAGAGCGGATAGTGGGAGCGGTAAAGAGTGCTTGGCTTATTGCACTCTCTAGCATTGGTTTTTGAATTGGTTAGATATAGCTTTTAAGTTGATCTATCAATCATAACGATGGCGTCGAACTCTCCTCGTTCCATCAACTACAAAGAAACTCATTTCGAATTCCCAGCGCCAATTTGCATCCGTGGCGAGTCGACAACAGACCGCAGGCAGTAGACGACTTGATGATTCTCAGGAGTAAACAAAAGGCCAATGCTAAGTCTGTCGCCAGGGTGAGGCCTGGGACACCTCGATCTTGTCCTCTCCCCAAATCGCTATGCGCTTCTCCGCAAAGTGCAACAGACGAAACTATACAGGTACTCTGGTAATCCCACAAGGTGATTATTCATCATCGTCATTTGAATCCGTTCCAGTGCGACAACACGGGCAAACTATAACACCTTGGCAACAGTTTCAGTAAATGCAGATGATGTTTAATTGAATAATGATGATGAATAATTAAATTGCAAAAATTAATCGTAATAACAATCGTCGTCCGCATGCAACTCATCGCTATTGTTGGACGCATGGTAATTGCGGCCACAATAATAACGAATGCAGAGCTCTTGCAGATTGTCAAAGCCCGAGATTTCCAAAATGAGATGGATGAAAGCACGCGCAATGTACGCAATACCTGACGGTGTGGGGCAAGAAATACTAGTTAAATTTATATTAATAATGTAAATACTTATCCTTTAGTCCTATCTATACTTACTTCCTCGATCTCCTGGTTTCGTTAGCTCGAATAACCTACGCTTCACTCTTTGCAAATGATGACAATGGTGCGTCTCGTCATGAAAACGCCAACTATTTTTCCTTGGTAGTATTAATCTTTCATTTTTGATTATTTATTATTGGTTTGAAGTATCTTTGGCAATAGAGCCATCTTTATTCTCAACAAACCACTTCTCAAAGCTTTCGATGATTTGACTTTACGTTTCATTATATTAAACATATTATCGTACCATCTATATGCTTTTTGATTTTGGTTGAAAGAAGTTGTCAGTAGCTGATTATCTTTTCGCATAGTTTTTTGAGTCTGTTGTTGTTACTGTAGCTAACCAGCATGCCTGAACGATGCAACTGATATCAGAAATGGAATCTTCTGGTCGTCCTGATTTTAGAACACCCAAAATTTGCATCGATCTAATGAGTACAGTAAAAGTTTTCAAGACGCTGAGGATTGATGTTAGTCTAAACTTAGTCGGATTTGATGTCTATGGTTGAGTCAAATTGATTATTTTCTGAAATGAAATATGCAATATACACATATTATCGTACCATCTATAAGCTGTTTGATTTTGGTTGAAAGAATTTGTCAGTAGCTGATTGTTTTTTCGCATTGTTTTTTGATTGACATGCCTGAACGATGCAACGGTGTCAGAAATGGAATCTTCTGGTCGTTCTGAGTTTAGAACACCCGAAATTTGCTTCGATCTGACGAGTACTGTAATTAGTCGAAACTTAGTTGGATATGATGTCTATGGTTGAGTCAATTGATTATTTTTTGTAAGGAGATATGCAATATACAGTTACACTTAGTTTCTGAAAGAAAGTAGAAGAAGTCCATGAAGCTGTACCAATTTGGCTCGTAAATAAATAACAAAATCTAAAGCAGGGACGAAAAGCGGCTTCATGAGTCGATGGGAAATTGATTCGATGGTTGACTTGATTTGTTTATTACTTGATTGATGCAGGGTGGCTAGATGCAAAAACAAAAGTTGGATCGGTTCGATAATCTAGAGACTCTTAAACTTGCCTCAGTAACAAAAACGAGCTCTATGGTTTGCATCGATTTCCAGCTTCAACCTTATCTATCTTGTCCTATAGCGTCGAACAAGCTAATTTAAAACTTCGTTCAACATGCGCTATGAAACAATTCTTCCCATTCTAAGCGAACGACTTTTGGAAATACTTATCAAACTATTCGAGACTTCACTCAGAGATATAGGGACTAGGGACGTAAAGTTTTGCAATTTAATGGACTCTAGAGTCAATCAAAGTATTCATCGCCCTCTATTCGTCCGACCGTCACTATTTTCGTTATTCCGACTTACATGAATACATTTGAATTTTTCCTTCTGCGTATTGACAAATTGTATTGGGATAACGCTTTCATAAACGTTAGCAAATTCATTCATTGCGTAAAACAAATAGCTTAGGAATTTCTTCATAATTCAAGAAAAGAAAGAGTCGAAAACTACGTCATCGAGTCGTTCGCCGTCGGTTCGCGATCGCTTCGAGCAGAGTAGCCTTTGACTGTTCCATATTCAACTTTGTATTAAGTAAATGACCACCTTTACGCTTTGTATTGATATTTTTAAGCGCAGCCCTTTCTTTTCTAGCCCATGTATCTTTTGATAATTCGATTTGATTTGTAAATGTCAGCAGTGCTTGAAATATGTTGGCCGTCTAAAGCACAAAAAATTAGTTCATGGCGCTCAACAGAGTAGAAAATTTTAAAAGCTCACCTCGCATATCATCGTATCCTCGGCAAAGTAATCACAAAGACTAGTACACGATACTTTTGTGCGTTCCATTACCTCCATTGCATGTCTTAATGAAGCTTTTGCACTGATTAAAAATTCACCACACTTGGCAAGAAATTGTCGGCTGTTCTCATTTTTGTATCCAGGTAGCGCATCAAAGTCCTCTCTTTCGTATGACACAGTACGTTCTGCAGAATTCAAACGCAACCGAATATCATCTAAACTACTCTTAATGTCTCGTAAATTTAAACGAGAAGCGTCTCGAACGAAGGATTTGTTTTTATTCCAAAAGCAGAGTACATCTGAATCTAATCCATTCTGCTTAAGCATAGTGTGCACGACGTGATCCAGGATAGTGGTCTTTTTGTCAACCCCTTTCTTTTTTACCGCCTTTAGGAGAGATGCCAAAGTTATTCCGTCAACTTTAGGCTTCCCAGCAGCTTCGTTCATAAGATTGCCTATGGCCAAAATTTTCCGAAGAAAACTTGCTAAACATTGATTGTTAATCACTTCTTTGCATGCACTTTCTAAGACACCAAGGACTTTCACAGCATCTCTTGTCAAATCGCCAAATTGAAGATAAAACAAAAACGAATTCAATTTTTGATCGAAACGAGGTACATTCGAGACAGCCATGAACCACTGTTCCGCACGACCAAGGCCGCAAATATCACCATCATACTCTTGGATTTTAGAAAGCTCTTCATGAGAAGGAAGAAGGAGAGTCATGTTTTGAAGCTTTTCAGAATCGAGTTTTTCCGTTGAAAATGAAGAAACGCTTTGACACAACTCGTCGAAAGATTTGAAGCCACGGAATTGGGCTAGGGCAATTGCAATATTATTTCCTCGTTTTGCATCCACAAACGTACGAGCTATTGGCTCCCTTTTGGGAAGAAAGCGTTGTGAGTTCTGTGGTGACCGTGCCTGCGTGCAAAATAATTTCACAAGACTGCCTAGCTCTTCATCGTCAATTTCGTTTTCCATGTGACCTGCCCACATTGATTTGTGCAACTTTTCTTCATCTATTGCGTTCCAATGAATTTTTTGCATCTTTACTGAAGTTCGTCTCGATGACAAATGTCCAAGTTGCTGCTTTCGAGATGTACAAGCACTTATTGGAGAATCGGCATCAAAACGTTTACGAAAATCGTCTACAAAAGTCTCTTTGATCCCGTCTGATTTCATTTTAAGGATAACCGCAGCGACAGGGACACCTACGTTCATCATTCTTATGTATTTGCTGAGCTTAGGATTATCTTCTAGAGATGACTGGTCTTGGCAATTATTTGAAGTCGTATTTCTTTCCTTACATTCGTCTTCTCGGTGCATCGCGGTGAAGGGTGTTAGCAATGACTCCGATAAACCTTCTTGTTTCATCTTGTGCTGTACAGCAGACAGTGGCACTCCGACTGAAACCATCTTTGAAAATTTGGTCAATATTGGATTGTACTGATTATTTGCAAAAGTTTGTATTGGACTACCTTCCTTCTAGACAAATGTACGAAAACCGAAGTACGATTAAAAGAGAGATCAATAAAGTTCGGAAAGTTGATACCTACCTTCTTCAAATAGTTAGATAGATCGTCAGAAAATATATGCATATCTTTCTTGGAAGATTTAATTATACATGAAGTACCATTACTCTATATTGATCAATGGAATATGAGGAAACGCAACGTTCGTATATGTTGATAATTGAAAACTGCTAACCTTCGAAAGAGGACATGACTTTGTAGCAACCATCGAGCGCTGTGATTTGATTGCTTCTAATAATGCACCCCTAGCAGTTTTTGAGGTATGATCGAAGGCCTTGCACATGTCGCTTTGCATACAACCAAGATCTTTTACTCCACTGCTAGGCGATTGACTGTTAGTCCTAGGGCTAGATACAGAGGAAAAAATCTTCGGTCCGAAAAAACTTTCGTCTCTATCCTCTTCCGTATTTTTCAATATTTCCATATTCTATGTGCATCCGTTACATGTTGAGAAGAAGAAACGACGCTCAGACATTTTGTCAATGAAAGACTACTAACCTTCGACAGAAAACATGTCTTTGTCGCAGCAGTGGTGTGCTTTGATTCAGTTACATCTAGTAAAGCTTCCCTAGCACTTACACAAGTATGATCAAGGGCAGTATGCATGTCACGTTGCACGCAACCTTGAGCTTCTATTCCATCGCTGTGGAATTGGACCTTGGTCACGAAGCCAGATTCAGGGGAAGTAATGTTCTTTCTGTCATCTCTATCCTTTCCCGTACTTGCCAACTTGAAGTCTTGATTCTATGTACATCAATTGCTCGTTGAGAAAAGCTAAAGCCTGAAGTAATTCTTAACAGACTACTAACCTTAGATGGTGAACATGACTTTGAATCAATCGTCGAGCGTTTTGATTTGATTGCGTCTAGAAGTACCTCCCTAGCACTTACACATCCGCTATCGGGGAGGATGTTTTTGTCATGTTGTATGTAACCGAAAGCTTCTTTTCCTTTGCTGTGGGATTGAAGCTTGCGATCACTAAATCCACAGGCAAGGTCCGTTTCCGAATCCTCTTTTTCTCTTCCCTCTTTGGTTGCCAACGTTGAGCCATCATTCTATACACGTAAAAAAGATTAGGAAATGCAATGCTCAAACATCTAAAATCAGAAGAGCACCAACCTCGCATGAAAAGAATGATTTTTTGGTGACCATCGTAGGTGTTGACTTAATTGTGTCAAGTAATGCCTCCCTGGCACTTACACTGGCGTGATTGGTCGTTTTGGGTTTGCAATGTTGAATGCAACCGTGAGCTTCTCTATCTTCGTTGCGGGATTGAAGTTTGACGGAACAACCCGACGCAGACCTGGCTATATCTGTTACGCCATAACCTATCTCACTATCCTTTCTTACAGTTGATGTCGTAGAATCGTGATCCTGTATGCATCAATTCAATATTTTGGAAAGGCAAATTTAAAGCAAAAATATAGACGACAACTCACCTTGCACAAAAAAGATGAAGTTTTAGCAACCGTTGTACCCATCAATTCTATGGAACTCAATTTTTCATTTGCTGATATATGTTTGGTATCTTGTTTGAAGACAGTATCCGTCGTTTGTTTGTCTTGTGATCCTTGGTCTGCCTCTGTAGAATTCAACCAGCTTTGATGACTAAATTTCATCTTGAGCCTTTCTTCCATATCAATACCCTTTTCTTGAAGTCGAATTAGCCTCGTTTCTTCTTCGTTGGCAGACAATTGTGAGTGAGTCAATATGTGATTATCTGAGAAAGGGCTACTAAGCTTGTAATCACAATAACCGACAGACATATTCGTCGATTCGACTTCTTTGTTTGAATTTATCTTACCTGCAAGGTCAGCTTGTAACCTGGCCGGTGAAGAATATGATCTCGAAGTCTCTGGAGTACTTTGAGAATGGTTTTGAGAAGGTGGTTTTGCTCCCAGATTATTTGTCAGTAGATGCATATGACATTCCCTTGTAGCATCCGAGTAATTTTTCTGAATTGATGGTCGAAAGATAAAGCCACTATCTTCTATATTTTGTTCATTCATTTGTTTGCATTTAGACGATATATCGGCGTCGTTCTTTCCTGTATGGTTTCTTTTTATATTTTTCTCGATTTCTCTAGTCAATTCCCCTCTCATTAAAGTCGATAACTTTTCAGATTTTAGAGAGCACGAGATAGGCTTGTGAAAGGAATGTTCACGTTCTTCATATTTCTTTTCAGTTGCAATCCCTGAATCATTTGTTAATTTTTTCCTCAGTATTTGATTTTCGTCGCCAACTTCTGTGCATATTTGAGAAAAAGATTCTGACATTCCTCTCTGTGGGGATTCACAATTACGAGGATCGTCCCACTACAAAGTCATTTTACATATGAGAAAGATAATTCGTTACCAAATCGCCAGCAAATGCCTTAAACTTACGACACTCCACCCATCTCTAGGCCTAAAGAAGTATTGATGCCCATCATAATGATTAATGTGCCACTCATCATCTCCAAAAAGAAAAGCTGTTTGATCTACCTTTTCAAAAGGTACATTTTCAATATTTATATTTGAACCAAAGTGTTGAAGACGGGCTGCATCTCTAACGCTAGTTGAATGTAATCCTGCATTGTGCTGGGCTCGACGGAAAGAATACATGTGCTCACCAGCGAGGTTCCATGCATTATCGATTTGCTCTGAAGGGAAATGGTTCTCTTGGTCTGTAATCATTGCGTTATTTGATTGTTCCACCTTACCTACATCTATCGACAAAACGGAAACTGATCCACCTAGTCCATTATCGTTTTGAGTTTGGTTTGGGAACACGCGACACTTTTCTGGACGCTTTTGAAAGTAACTCCAATAGGAACCATCTGAAACATTAAATTCTTTTCCGCTCGAAGTGTTAGTGAGAAGGTCTAGTTTCTTTTTTGCAGTATCATCAAACTTCAGTAATATAGATGCTATATTGTGTCTTCCAAGCGACGATGCCATTTCAAAAGCTGAGTACCCTTCAGGAGTGAGAATACTGTAATCCGCTGCAGTTTCCAAAAGAGCTCTTGCGCACTCAACTCGATTTGCTTTGATTGAGAGATGTAAACTCGTGTACCCATAGTGATCTTTTTCGTCTATCAAGTCATCTACATCTACACTTAAGAGGAACAAGAGACAATCAAGATGGCCGCCAAGTGAGGCGGAGTGAAGGCAAGTTCGGCCCTGGGCATCTATCAAAAGCAGACTAGATCCGTGATCGAGGAGGAGTTTGAGCATAGGCATATTTCCACAGCGTGCTGCTACCAACATCGGTGCTTCTTTACTATCGTCCTCATGATTGACTATGATTTTGTTTGCTCCGCTTTGAGCGGCTGTCTCTAATATCAAACGAGCGCAATCAATGTTTCCTCCAGACACAGCTGCTTGAAGGGCAGTCTGACCAAATGTTGGATGAGGATCATTTTTTGCCCCTCTCTCTAAAGCAATTTTTACGATATCAACTTGCCCCATCCGACATGCCGCTATTAGTATTGTGTCACTCTTAATGTCATCTTCAAAAATATCAACTGGGCAACCACGGTGAAAAAAATCTGCAACAATATCTACATTTCCCTGGCGTGCGGCCATAAAGAGAGGTTTTATATTTTCTTCAAGTTCCCAATACTTTGATGATTTAGAAATTGTGGATATAGGTGGTGACGATCGTCGGAGACTCCTTGTAGGTATCCAAGGAGAGCCCAAATTAGTTGAAGGCAATTTTAGATTTTGAATTTCCTGCGCAACAAAGTGTCCGGGCATGGTACTGGACCTTTTTGTTTGCTCAAGCAATTCATTTAAAGATGAAAACCAGCATTGAGCATCCTCGATTGATTCGGCACAAAAGTCGACCGTCCGTTCACGGCAAATCAATGAAAAGCACAGCGAAGCATGAGGAAGAGAACTTGCACCATTTTTCGCTGCATGGGTACAAAATGCCTGTGTTTCATAACCATATTTAATATTAAGAACAGACGACAACCGTAGTTCTTTCCATTGCCTCTTACTAGTGGATATATAGGAGGAGGCATCGCACCAGGCAAGGATAAATGGGAATGAAACGTATTCCTTTCCAATACATAAACCATCCCCTCCTACAACGGCTACTTTCACACAAGAGTCATGCGTGACCTGACGTCGCAATTGCACAAACCGATCTTTTATTTTTGATGAAGAACGTCCGATTTTAGTATGAAATGGCACTTTACGAAGAAATCCACCATCCCAAAGTTTGTCAGATATTACAAAACGGCAATCAGTTGAATTACAATACGTTTCAATCGGTGCCATATTTTCGGTAGATCAAACTATCAAATGATTACGTTTCTAAAACTCCTGCTGTTTGTATAATGCAAAGAATGTTTCATTTTGGGCTTAGGTCCAAATCCCTCATCTCGTTCCATTCTCGACAGGCACTTTTACGTTGTTTTCTATATTACTACTCTTTTATACCTCGGTATATTGTGTCTATCGATTTTCCTCCATGTTTCAAAAATTACCTCATTGCCATTCATCATTAACTTTCAATTTATTGTCAAAACCGTTTCATTCTTCTTCTCTTGTTTTTTGTATTTACAATGAAAAAAAAAAGTTTTTGGTTTTAAAATAACAAGGTCAGAAACAATATGGCATTATGAAATACCGGTAGATCTATCAATATATACATGTATCAATACGTCAATACGTTGTCAGTTTAGTCGTGGGCTCCTCTCTCCGTAAAATAACGGCTGCCGCTGGAATCACTTGACACTTGACTGCTTAGTATTTTTAGGAACGATGTCCAAACGTAGTGTCATTATTTCCTGTAGCTGTAGCAACGCAGGATATAAATTATGGGGAAAAGAAAGAAACTTACATTTGAAAAGGAGGCACATTCACAAGAGACAAGAGTAGATGAATAAACTGTAACCTCTCTCTTCAAATACGGTACTCAGTCCGTCAGTCCGGTGATGTAGTTTTGGGTACTTGAGCTAAATATGTACAGGAACGTTTGTAAAAGATACATTTTCCCCAAATCGACCCAGACGACGAAAGACAGATACAATTTTACACCTCAAAGTTAGTAATTATTCTGTTGGCTTAGAAGATCGCCTGAGGATTGACGAGTTTTCCTGCAACGAAAACAACATACACAGGATCCGCTTCCATGATTGCGTCTGCTTCAGGTCCATCGATTGGCCAAGTAGTCATATGTGGCGCCGGCGTTATCGGCACGTCCATCGCATATCATCTAGCGAAGCTGGGAGTGACCTCAGTAACAGTCATTGATCCGGTTGGGTTAGCTCCAGCTGCTAGTGGGAAGGCTGGAGGTTTCCTAGCGTTGGATTGGAATCCGGGACCGCTGGATGAACTTTCTCGTAGGTCGTTTTATTTACATGAAAAATTGGCTGAAGAACTTAATTTAGACGAAACTTGCTATCGTAGATTATCATGTGAAGCTGTTGCAATTGACGGAAGTTCGACCCGACCGTCACAGAAAAAGCTTCACAATGTCCAATGGGCAGACATTGGCGTTTTAGGGAGTCAATGTATGGGAACTACTGAAACGATAGCGCAAACGCACCCTCGGACGTTTGTTGAAGCTATGTGGAAAGAAGCGGAACGAATGGGCTGTTCGTTGCGTTTAGGGACTGTGAAAGATGTAGTCATTGATGACATTATCGACGAAAGTAAACACAAGAAGAAATGCTCTGGTGTCATATTAAATGATGGAGATCAAGTTACAGCCGATATAGTAATTGTTGCTATGGGTCCTTGGTCGTCAAACCTGCCGTCCATAGACATTCCAACTATGTATGGACAAAAGTACCACTCAGCAATATTGCGACCAGAGAGAATTCTAAACCAGGCAGTGTTTTTCCAAGGCTTAGGCGACCCAGAGGTATACCCCCGACCAGATGGAGATGTATATGTTTGTGGTTTTCCAGATCCCCCTACCATAGTCACCGAAAAACCAGGTCAAGTAGAAGTCAGACCCGAGGCAGTTGATAGGTTGATCAATGTCGCAGGTAAAGTTTCTTCTGAATTAGCTAGTGCAGAGGTAAGCCGGGAAAAGTGTTCTAGCTGTTATTTGCCAATAGTAGGAAATGGATTACCGCTTATAGGGCCAATGCCAAATCTTAAGGGCGCATATGTTGCCAGTGGACATTCATGTTGGGGGATCCTCAATGCACCTGCTACAGGAGAAGCCATGGCAGAGCTCATAGTGAACGGGAAGACGACACACGTTGATTTGACAAATTTTAAACCCTAAAAACGGAAGTGTGTCGTTCAAAAAAGACAAATACTTGGAGGCGAACTCCGGTTTTCGCAACGAAAATACCAATTCTGTGGACCTGCTCAGAAGATTCAAAGGGCATAATTCTAAGCGTGATATTGAATATTATCATAGAAATAAACATGCGTGAATGTAAAACGTAATACGTATTACTCATTTTTACTACAATTTAAATGGACACGATAGCTTTGAGAGTCGCAGCTCGATGGCAGCATGCTAGCATTCAGAGGATCTAAACATCTCCAAAATTTAAATTACAACCTTTCTATCTGCAGTTTTTTTCATAAAGGAAAGCATGCTCATTTCTTGGACCTTTGCTATGGGTCGCAGATGAATATTTGATTCGTAGATTTTAGGTCTCTCTAAATCAGCCCAATCATTAGCTCCGCCCCTGGAGTACAAACCACCGCCATGTGTCGACGTGTGATCTTTATCTATGGGCTCCGATGAAGGTGCCTTTTTAGATATCTTGCTTAATAATATAAAGTTGATTATTCCAAAACCGTACAATGTTGTCCAAAATGCAAACGTTTTCGGAACACCGTTCGCCAATAAAGCAGCATTCATGGCAGTCGATGCAACCAGTGTTGTCGAGTAAGTCATGTAGCATGCAATTAAGCTGCTGAGATATTTTCCATCCTGAATCGTATCCAAACCAAATACTAGAGCTGCATTCATTATATGTTGAACTACAATCTGAAGCAAATATGAAATGAAGAATGAAACCGTGGTCGCGTGGCGATTGACAAGTTTTGGTAGGCTTTGAGAATTTCTCATTAAACCATGCTGATAGAAATTTCTTTCAATAAAAAAAAATACGACGTTTCCAAGGGTACCACTTATTGCAAATCGAAAGAATTGAGGTATTGCAAACCATGTCTTACATACATGAGATGCAGCGGGGATAATTAAATCATTCATTGTTTACAATTCCACAAACTCAATTATGATTTCAAACTGCCAAGAATTTAAGCACTTGTATCGCATGAATCTCCAATCTATACATTCAACCAAATCAAAGGGTGCAATCAAAACTTAGTAATATTGCGCTTTATTATGAATGGAATAGTCGAAAGAGAGAGAGAGACTTCATTCAATTGTCTGATAATTGTGCGAACCTTCAACTTGTTTCACTAATATATAGATATTAGTACATATATATAATATATATTTCAGAGAAGCGAACGTTCCGATTTTGTGATAAAACGGATGACGAGTGACGAGTGACGCGTAACAAGTAACGAGTGGCAACATTGCGAACTGCGATGATGCCTTGCTGACGTCAAAGTTCGGATATAACCTTTTTTGATACACACGCATCGATGCTCATAAAATTGATATTTGTGACATTTTTGATACGAAAGAGCCGAAAAATAGAAATTCGTCTTGTGCACATCGGCAACAAAGTCCAACAGTCAGTCAATACAAGATAAACCAACTACATGCACTCAGGCGGTAGCCCTTATGTCGAGACGAATGATTATTCATCGTACAGCATTCAGTTACGGCTTTGTGTTTCGTTCGTAGATACCCATACGTGATCTGATAAAAAGAAATCAAGCACACAAGATTCGTCGATACGTAGACATGAATTACAACAAAGGTGTTATAAACAGTCGATCAGATCCTCGTCATGTACCTGGATTATTTTCCCTGAACTCCTCATCGCCTTTTGATCAAAAACAGCTGCAGCAGCAACATCAAAATCAACAACCAGAATCGATATCGAATGAAACGAACAGTGATGCTATTGCAGTAGAATTATCTCCTTGCTCGGTACATCCGTACTCGTCCCTTGCCATTTCGCCGGATGGTAAATATGCTGTGTTGGCGAGTAGAGATGTGTTGCGATTCGTGTATGTGGAATCAACGAAGGAGATGCGTCAAATAAGATATATTCGTGTGACGTCCATATTTTCCCAACCATCCACAACTTCGTTGTCTAAGTCGCAGCAGAGTCCTCAAACGGTGTCGCTATCTAAATCCCAGCATGGACCCGTGAGGGCCGATGTTTCAATAACGAATGTGGCCTGGTCAAACGTTCATTTGCGTCAAGAGTTAGATGGTTCGCAAGCGTCACATTTAAGTGCAGAAATAGATAAATCACAACATAATATTTATGGTAGAGATTACACCGAATCAAATCAGCTTTCACACTCTTCCGCGGATGGGAATGATTCAATTAGTTCAGTAGGGATGCAAGCCTCATTGATAGCAGCGTGTGCATCTAATGGAGTTGTCGTTATTTGGAGATCTAAGGAGTTATTTGGAGTAACAGAAAGCAATGGGATAAATGCGAATGTTGGTGGGAAAATCAATCAGCCAGAGGCTGTATTGGCAGAACATACCAGAGCAGTGAATGGATTGGCTTGGCACCCCACAAAATATGGTTTGCTGCTTACAGCGAGTCAAGATGCTTCAGTTAAAATTTGGGAATTCGACAGACCTTCCAAAGAAAGCCAGCGAAAGCGCGAAAGCCTTAATTTGAGGTCTTTATTTGGTTTGTCGTCTGGTCCAAGTACGACCTTTACTCCTTCTAATGTCTCACATCCTAAATGGCGCTGTGTTGCTACGATAAAACCTAAAAGCGACGCTATTCGAGATATAAAGTGGTGCCCAAATAACGAGAAATTGTTTGCATTGGTGACTGATTCCGGGTCTCTGATAGTGTATCATCATGATTTACTTGCACGGTAAGCCTTGGAATTGATGCAATTCTTTCCTTTTAATGCGAACTAAAAATCAGATACCCACAAAGACCTTTCGTCAAATTTTCTTGCCATTCTGGACAGGCATCGTGCCTTGATTGGCATCCCAGGATGCAATACGTCATAGCGACGGGCAGTGGACGCGAAAAGAATTTGAAAGTCTGGGATTTAGAAGAATATTTCAAAGTGCATAAACAAGATAGTTCAAGCGGAGATTACGATCATAGCCGTTTTCACAGGAGGTTTGTTTTTCGTTTAAATTTCTAATTACTATTCATACTGCAAATAGCTCACATCTTTATAGCTCGTCAACTGTGCATTACAACACGATTGGGTACAATGAAAGACATCACGTAGGATCTGTACAGCATTTGAAACGTTCTATGTCTGCAATTAATTTAGGTTATCGTCCTTCGGCAAAGGCCATTCATACGTTACATATTGCAGCACCAGTCACTCATTTGAAATGGAGGCCCCCTCGAGAATGCGCTTCTCTACCAAGTGGAGACCCTCACAATTCAATGGTTTTTGTGTCGACTGCTCCAAATAGTGCTGCCGGTGGAACTGGATCAATTGAACTATGGTCTTTGTCAAGGTAAATATTAACCATAGCATCTCTTTTTTTCAGGATTTTACCATTATTTATCATTATTGAATGCCTTTTGTCCAGACCATTTTTGCCTTTAAGTAAAGTGGAAGGACACTCACCTGGTGCTGTTGTCGATTTCTGTTGTGTTAATGGAAATAACTACGAGGATAGCTTATTTTTGGGTCCGTCCTCTTCACGACCAAAATGGCAACATGTAATTAGCGTTGGTCGTGATAAGAGGTGCTTAATTCAAGATTTTGCCAGGTATGTCTTGCTACTATTATCCAATTTACAAATGTAAACTCCTGATCAGCAATTCATTTTTGAAGAGGTCAACGACCAATTGACCAAGTTCCTCTTTCTACGTTCGCACTTGGCACTTTGGCACCTTCTGAAACTCTTCGAGGATCTCTACAAATTGTATCTGTAAATCAAGCTGTCCCTTCTGGAAATGCAAACGACTTTCAACTTACACAATTGGTTTGCGACATCAATCAAAGGTTACTCCACTCATCAAATTGGCGACCTAAACATCAACAAATACCAGGTACGTACCCTTTTGAGGGTCGATAAAAAATTGTAGGTACTAATTAGTTGGGGCCATTTTATCGCAATAGATATTAGCCCTACTTTGAATAGTTCCATTATTGATGGATATATGATAAATAGTGTAGGTATAAGTGACATGAACAAAATGATTGTAGCTCCTGAGTTGCAATATTTATCGTACTTTGGCAGATCTTATTTGATGCATGTGACTAGTAAGTATACGACCCAATCTGCCGTTTGCGAATATAATTCAGAAGTCGCTGGAAAACTTGACGGTTATGGCCCCCTGGCGAGAATGTGGAAGCTCCTTTCGGCAATGGCTTGTGATGCCGAGACCCAACATAATTCGTTATCGATCAACCCTTTATCGTATGCACTGTGGCCAACCATTGAATCTTTATTAGGTGAACGGACAGAAGCTGGAGACGTGCAAACTTGTGTAGTTATTTGCGAAGTATTTGATATAGTTCACCCACCTGAACGTGGTAGTAACAATGTAGATGTTTCAGTACGTGTCCAAGGATTGTCGATTGAAGAGATTCGAGAATGGTATTCGTCCTACATAGATATTTTGCATTCCATGTCTCTTTTTTCCTTAGCCACAGCGCTTATTCGCGAGTGTAAAGACCCGTCAATTGCAGCATTAAACCAGAAATCGACGACGTACGTATAATTTAATTGCTACTTTGTATTATCCTCATATTTTTTTCACACAGTATCTGCGTTCTTTAGAATTCGAGAGAGTTGTCCAATTTGTTCCAAACCATTGCAAGAATGTGGACAGAAGCGCACAGACACAATGCACAATGGAAAACCTGGTATTCTGATCCATCAACCGATTCAAAGATGCGCGAATTGTCGGCAAAACGTTGGTCACTGTTTTATCTGCAATTTACCAGTGACAAGTGGTTTATTTGTTTTATGTCCTGGTGAGTCATGCTCCTTCACAATGATCGTAATGTTTTCTAAAAAATTCATACCCCCTTCTTTGTCCACTGACCTACAATTTGTTTATGCTGCGCCCCTGATAAGGTTGTGGTCATGGCGGCCATATGAAATGCGCAATGTCTTGGTTCAGTGATACAGACGGATTAGGTGAAGAAGTTTGTCCTACTGGATGCGGCCATAAATGTAATCTGAAGAAATATTTCAGTTGCTTGCCATCTGATGCGACATTTTTATCTGCCGAAAAATCACAGTGAGATTGCCATAGATTAATATAGATTTTGAAATGAGCCACGCGAAGAATTATTTAGAAAAAATCCGAGTACGGCGGTGACAATTCATAAACTTTCACACATTAACAAACTTGTTAATATTAAACTTATCGTCGATGTACATTGTCCGATAAGTACCCAAAAAATAAGTTCCGCTGAATGTGGGTAGGGAAGGTGTGCCTAGGTTTGTAACAATTCAGCTGGTGGAAGGCGCATGAATGCCATAAAAGATGTATTAACGATTCGACAAAGGTATTCCGTCACATCAAATCGATGCCTGTCAAGATTTTTATTCATCGAAGGCATATTGTGAATTTCTATTGAATGAGCGAGTTCCAGGAATAATGTACTTGACATACGTCGTTCCTAACTCTTGTAGCGTTATAGAATCTACTTGAAAGTACTTAACTTTAGCACAGACACACATCAGAGTATTTAAAAGTAGGAGGCGGTATACAGGTCAGAGCTATGTGATACTGAAAGCGATTTATGAGCTTTACTTACATACAATCAACCACACAGAGCCAATAGCAATCGTAAATAAGTATGCATTATTATTAAAACAATAACATGTCAAATAAATAACGGCCAACAAGGTCAGCGGTCGCTGCTCCCAATATGAGATGAGGCAGCAACAAAGTAATAGCTATAAATATTTAATGTATATAGTTTGCAATAAAACAAACAGTAGTCCAAAGATGCGCAATCCTTCAATGTCAGTAATTATTCGGTTACACGTGATCTCAAATAATTAGTAGCAATTTCCCCATTTTTTTCATAATCTTGTAGATAAATGTTGTTGAAAGATCTTGGAATAACAAAATATTGCTCAAACTCAACCCCCTGCTTAAGTTCGTAATTCCATACCAACGGAAATCTCTCGACATCTAAATATCGATGATCATTCTTTCGCACTTCTTCGCTAAAAAAGTTTGCCAATGCTTGGCTAACTCTAATCGCATCTGCCGAATGACAAATACCTTTCGCGTAATGAACATCTGTACCTGGGAATGTGCCAAATTCAAAATTATTCTTTTCTGGATGCCATTGAACAGCGTAGTAAGGATACATTGTAGTATCTCTTGCTTCCATGGATGAAACGAATGGGCGACCATTTAAATCATGACTGATTGATGTTACCTCAAAAAGATCTCTAATGCCTTCGTCGGCCATAAAATACTCAGGCTCGATACCCATTTGATGATGATTGTACGCAACCTCTTGTTCAGATGTAATTTCTCGAATATCTTTATCTGCAAACATACTCGAGTTTTCAATTCCATACTTTGTAAATTCGAGTAACAATGAAACATCATTAGCGTGGAAATCTCTCTGCAATGAAGATGGACCGCGGGATGAAGCCAGCTCAATCATTATTTCAAACCCAAGACAGGTACCCCATATTGGGAAATGACCCCCTTGCTCATTCAACTCATTGGCCATTTCCCACAGATTTCTTGCGACTTGTAACCCAGTTCTACCTGCACCACCGGGAAACAGCACCCCGTTGATTTGCCCAAATATTTTTTTCAGGTCTTCACCTCTAGTATCATCCGAATGAATAGAAATCGCTCTCACACCCGCACTTTCAAGCCACTTAATATAGCTCGCTGCAATATAGTGTTCCCCTTTCTCGTTGATACGCGTGAATACACCAACAACCGGTCGTTCCACGGCTTCAATAAATGGCCAGACGATGAAAAGTGACACTGAGATCAGCATTCGCAGTATTGTAAAAGGCATTGTTTGACGTTTGATTATTTCAAGTTTTGTCAGAAGAAAATAACCTTTGTATTATGTCGTCGTCGTTACGAGGTTTTCGCTTCATCATTCATCCTAACTTCAGGCTTGTGTTTTTCAAAAAAAAAATTCTGTTCTGTCTTTTCTTCGCTATGCTGGGAGACCCCGACTTGAACATTGGACCATACACATACAGGAGGACCAAGGGTGTGTGTACTCTTGAGGATGACATAAGTGTAAGTATCTACTTATAGAGTAGATTTCTACATGTAACCGCGTTCCGCGAGCCGCGAGCCAAGGATAAAGGATAGGTTCTAATGTGGTGTTTCTATTTTGGAGGAAGGTAAAGAAATGCATGAGGGCAGCGAAGTGTAGTACCGGGGGTAATGGTGTCATTGAAATCGAGCTTGTTGCAGCTCGCGAGTACTCATAAACTGTTGACTAAATGAAGGTGATGAAGTTGTGTGTCATTTTATTGATGTATTTGTATCTCTCCGTATTGTGATGGCTATGGCCATTGATATATTTGAGAACTGTGGACAGATCTGACATGTGACAAATTGCTTCAAAACGGCATTTTGGTGAACTTCATGCGGGTTCCGAGAAGATCTAACCCAATTCAAAATTAAAAGAAAAATACTTTAGCTTATAAGCGATATCATTTGATAAGTCCCGTGAGGAATTGCACAAACGAGGTATTGATTTGACGTTGAGACAATGAAACAAAAGATCCCGCGAATGAAGATCAATTTCATAATCCATATGATTGATCATCTGTTATTCGAAGATCATTATGGACCTTTTCATCTTTCTAATGCTGCATCTCTTTGAAGAACCTCTCTTGAAAATTTGCAAAGGAATACAGCCTTCTCTGTTCTTGGTACAAGTAGCTGATTCGAGGATGCAACTGGGTTCGCCATTTCGTTTTCATCCATTGCCACATTATGTGCTGTTACGCGAGCGGGGAAGCCAGCACTTTGGAGAACTCCTGGAAGTAAATTAAAAAAAGACAACTAGATAAGCTACATACGCGAAAGTAGGCATTTAACAATATGTACACCCACCAGAGATTATTCCAGAAATATACGAATCAACACTGAGCTGACCTAAGTCGGATGGGACCGAAATATAGGAGGAAGTTATGGGCATGTAGTCTACAATCATGTACTCGTCATCATTATCGATACTTCGTTCCAAAGAATCAGCAGCCCTTCCGAACAATGATTTCCAAATGGTACCCGAAACAAAATGCAATATAGACATGAGCCTCGTCTCTCGTTTATATTCCTTCGATCGAAATGCTGCCAATTCGACCGCTTTTAAACCAACGTCATATCCTGCTTCCTCGAGACGACGTTCTAAATCCGAAATGCTGGTGACCTTATTTTGGTGGTATTGAACGAGTTCTGAAAATAAGTAGGCGAAAGCACTCAAAGACACGGAACCTTGATCATTCGAACGCCTTATAAAACATATAGACGAAATTCTCATTAGTTCATATACAAATACATATCACGTTAAGCTTTTATTGGAACTCACCATGCTACTTTGGGCAATGGTCGATCCAAAATATTCATCTGCGCATTAGATCGTCCGTAATTCATTATAACACTTTAATTGACTCAACCAAACTCTAATAAAATCCTATCGACGTTGCCAACGACTTTCTCAAATGTCCTTACTTTTTAATCCTTCTTATTGCACAATCAAACACAACAAGAGGATATTTATTATTATTACGAAAACGCTCGACACCTTTACTCCATCGCGATTTGTTGCTGCTCGTTGGAAGCAAGAAATGTGTGTATCGGTCCAATGACAAACGCCATATGTTGGTCAACCAATCGAAAAAGAATCATCCCTCAAACCTCAAACCTCAAAATTGGACTCTCTCCTCTCTCCATTACATCTACATCGAATCACACATCACACACACACAAAAGCAAAAGTAGGAGTAAACTATATACAGTAGTTGTAAAAACCAAAACAGCAGAGCATGATGATAACAGATAACAACACACCCACCGAGCAGCATTCATCTACCCAGATCGCTGCCCTACGTAAACATCTAATCACAGTCAGGGGCACTTACCTTAATCCGCTGTTAAACAAACATGCAATGAAAGTTCCATTGCACTCCGATGTCATTCAGCAGTCGTACGAACGTGCCTGTGAGACGTTGCGGAAGATATCTCTGGATGAGAAGGAATGGGCCGAATTATTGGAATCCGATCTGAAGGAATTGCATGAAACTTTAGTCGGGCAGTATGTAACGGCTGCTAAGGAAGATATCGAGAATTATGTGAAAGACAAGGCCACACTCGATGATGATGATAATGTGAAGGATCTATCTGACTTTGTAAAGAAACATTTAGATGCTGTGAACCGACTTGGATGGAATTTATGTTTGGGACGGTCAGACGGAGAGAACATAGCAGAAATAAATAAATTCGTGACTCCGATGTTAGAGCATAAATGGGTTCAGTTGAATGAAGCTTCAAAGGATGAAATGATGGAAAGTGGGACTGACACTAACATGAAGGAAGATTCAAACGAAAGTGGTGAAACGGGTGACATGCAAGTTGTTGCTGCCGAATCAATTGCTCTCGAAGCAAGGGACCATAATGATTCAACATCATCCGATAAAGGGGCAGTTGAGAATGTTGAATCAGTAGATGTTGCAGAAGAGGAAGAAGGTAATGATGAGATGACAGAAGAGGATGTGATAGAAAATGAGGATGATCAAAATCAGGCTCATCGCGCGATGGAAACTGATCAAAATCCTAAAGAAGAAACCAAGATCGTAAATGGTAATGATGAAGATGTTAGTGAGGAGGAAGAAGGGGAGATAGATGAAGGAGATGGTGAGGTGAAGAAGCCTGATTCTGAAGATGGTGAGGTTGAAGTTAAGACGCCTGATACTGAAGATGGAGAGGTGAAAAAGCCTGACGCTGAAGACGGGGAGGTGAATGAGAAAGTTGATCCAAAGAAAGCTAGTGGTGAAGATGGAGAGGTGAAAGTCGACTCTAAGAAACCTAATACTCCCTCACAAAAGCGGCCGTTAGTAAAACGAGTGTTTGGGAGTGCGAAAAAGAACCTAACGCAAAATAAGAAGATTTTCGTTCAAAAGAAAAATACCGATTCTGCAAAACCGAAGCAACAAAGTGGCCAGAGGGGCAATTCGAGGAGTCGACGCATGGGTAACAGAGGTGGAGGCGGACGTGGTGCGGGAGGAAATACCGGTAAGAAGTAATATTTTAAAAATGTAAAACAGCGTGCTTGAGTTTGAAGAGATCTCTGAAGAAAGGGCACAAGATTGTTCTCAACGAACAGTGTCTAAGAGGAGCTGAAAACGATTTCAGAGCTTCTTTAGGTTCGAATGTCAATCTTAGAAATTCAGTCAAAACCCGGTGCTCGTATTTCATTGTCCTTTACTTAAAATGAAGATTAATGTTTGTTTGTGGATGTTGTTATCGTTAAAGGGCGAGGACGTGGTATCAGGCGACGTGGAAAGAGTTCGATGTAAGAACAGTCATTGAGAGGAGCTTTTATTCACGTAATTAGTCTGAATTTATATTCAATTAACAAAACATAAATCCCTGTAGATTTTCTTGTCACATTGAGTACTGAATACAATACATGCAACAAAGCTCTGTATGGATACAGCGTCCGACACAATCGTACTACAATGTACCGGTAATTGGTGCACTTGCCTTTTATCAGCTCTCTTTTATCAGTACTCTCACATGTCAGTGCATGTATTACAAATTTTGCGAGCTTTAACACGACTTATGCGATCTTTTATCCTGCCTATTTTTCATCTTGTCTTCGACTGTCAAACGTTTCTTTCGATCGAGAACGTTAACCCTTTTCTTCACCGTGCAGCGATTGTGCAGCGATTTGACTAAAATGTTTTAACTTCACTTCCAGAAGCCCAATTTTACTACTTCAAGTACCACAAACCTTCTCTTAACGTGATTTTGGTGTCTTGTAAATTTGTAATGAATATAATTGAGGAGCAGTTGAGATATTCCTGAATATTCCTCAAAAATCACCATGGAGTTCTACGTAAAATCCTACGAGAGAAATAGGTCTAATAGTCAACTTATTTTTGGCCGATAAACTATCCTATCTGTGTTCGGTCTCCTCGTGATATAACAGTTTTACCTTTCGTCTTTATTAGGAAAGTGTCAGATAATCGATAGTTGGTGTCAATCATGAGAAATAGCGTCTTGAAGTGACCATATATCGGAAGTTTTGAGAAAAGATCGCTTAATTTTGATGACCTTTTTAGAATTTTGCTTATATTCTTTCCCAGCCTATATTATAACACCTTGTTACACCTTGTACCTATCTTATTAAGTCAAGAGTGCTTGCTTTGGTATTTTTAGTTATCCATTTCGTTGATGAACGACTCTTTGTTGTGTATAAAGGCACGGACCAAAATGTTCTGGATGTTCGCCAAAAATACAAGTCGTGTTTTTGCGCCAAAAGGCGAATTTGGCTACCTAAAAAATCGAATTGATTTTGTTTTATCAATGAAATTGATAAATTGAGGATGAATAACAATGTCGGTTTGTGCTGTGGCGTCGACTAGGCTATTGTGGGCGCCTTCCAACCTCTTCTTTTTAATGTATTCCCATACACTTGGAAGAGACAAGCTCTCAAGTTTAGACGTATTGGGATGCAATTTACATGACTTGTACTCACGTATTACATACAA
>Ga0209092_10001529_pt1 | contig 22387 bp, 11 predicted proteins | sample FraStrMetagenome_FD_187446 | JGI IMG/M metagenome (GOLD analysis project Ga0209092, IMG submission 187446) | Marine eukaryotic phytoplankton communities from Arctic Ocean - Fram Strait ARC3M Metagenome (SPAdes) (version 2) | ecosystem: Environmental > Aquatic > Marine > Oceanic | place: Fram... | reverse complement strand
AAAATCAATTGATGTCTTAATACACCATTGAATCACTTAGACACTCGAACTCGAATGTAAAGGCTATACCTTCTTTTGGATTCATGATGAGACCAAGTGTAGAAATATCTATTATCGGGGAATTTGTTCATTGCGGAGGTTCTCGTCATCGGATTACTTTATTCTTTATTACGTTGGATTCAATTTTAGTAATTTCAAAATGAATATACCTTTTCTATTATTACTTTTAATTGTGTCTGATTTTTTTGATCATACGAAACTGAATTAATGCATATATGTTTCACTGAAGAGAATAAAATATTGGGATATATTTGTGTTCATTGAAGTTCTGTTTATTAACATTATTAGTTGTATTTTAAAAGCGTCCAATTGCATAGTCTATGTATAGATTTTCATCAGCTTAAGCAACTTGTCCTTCAGGCAACGAGCTAGAACATACTCCTCCACTGGTTAAAAATGGCACACCCAAGAATCCTGGTGTTCCATATTCATCTGTCTTCAAATTAGGCATGAGTTTTTCAAAAACTTTCTTCTTACCTAGTTTATTCTCTTTAAACGGCTGTCCCTCTTCACCTTCGAAATCCCAACCTGGAACCGTCACTCTTTCACCAATCTTTGCGTCGATTGGTGCAGCAATTATGTTCACCTCAGTATGTTCCTCATTAGATGAGCACAAAACCATTCCGTGACTTGGGAAACCAGCAAGTTTCCTAGCTTTAAGATTACATACTACTAACACCCGACGTCCTACTAAATCATCAGCAGATTCATAAAATTGACGCAATCCAGATGCAACTTGACGTGGTTCATCTTCGCCTACATCAATTTCTTCACAATATAGCTTGTCAGAGTCTTCATGTGCCCATGCTTTGGTGATGACTCCTACGCGAATATCAAGAGCACTTATTGGTGGACCAACATAGTTAGCACGTAGATCTACTTTTTCTCCAGCTGTTGCTATTGATGGAGTGGTTGTTGCAGAATCGGATGATTTAGCTCCCTTTTTGGCTTTCTTTTCTTCCACGTTAGGTTGCCTGTATTCTTCTGGGATGGTATCCAAAAATGCTTTCAAACGTTCCATTCTTTGTTTCAGACCAACAACTTTAACTACGTCACTATTCAATACTCCATCTTCAATATTTTTTTCAGCAAGACTCAAAAGACTTATCTGCTTAGTTACGTCTTGACCACTCATCTCACCTGTCAAAGCAAATCTGGCTGGATGGAATAGAGCTTTACCTTTCACCTTGTTTTCTTTTGCAATTGTTTTCATGAAAACTTTGTAGGCTGCTGGGTAAGAGTATGCTCCTCCACCTTGTTGATTGTCTTCAACAATTGGAGCACCTCCTTGCTTTGGGTCAGTGAAGGCATCAAGAAGATTTGCGGGGTCGGGCTGAGGGAATTCATGTCCTTCGAAGGCTTCAACTAGCTTAGTGGCAACGTTGTAGAAGTTTCCATCCAGAATCATAGATTTCGCCTCAGAACCGTCTTCCATATCCGAGAAAGATGCAGGAAGATCATATTGTGTTACAACCAGGGCATTTGTTGCTGCTCTTTGAGTAGTTTCCATCATTTGTTTCGCTATACAAGTAGAGGCAAATGCAAATTCTCGCAAGGCGTCAGATCCCGCAGCATCTGGCTTTACCATATCAAGAAATCCAAGTTGTTCTTCAACTAAAGGAGTAACATCTTCAATTGACATCATTTTTAGATGCTTTTAGCCCAAAAATGTAATGTTTGCAACAAGCAAATGTTTTCATGTCAAATGCAAGTTTCTATACAACTATAAATCACTGTATTTGGATTCGTTCAAAATACATCGACTTACCTGAGAGTTAACCCAATTGAGCTTCTCCATATCAAACACAGATGGACTCTTTACCACTCTGTCTAATTCGAATGCTTCGACGAGGTCCTCTCTAGTGAAAATTTCATTGTCAGTTCCATCGTTCCAACCTAACAAACTCAAATAGTTGATCATAGCATCAGGAAGATATCCATCCAAACGGAATTGGTTGCATGAGGTGGCTCCATGTCTCTTTGACAGTTTTTGCTTATCTTGGCCAAGAATTAATGAACAATGAGCATATTTGGGGCGAGGGGCATTCAATGAATCAAGAATTAGACCTTGACGGAGAGTATTAGTAAGATGTTCCTCAGCTCGAATTACAGTGGTAATTCCCATAGTAGCATCATCCACAGCTACACAAAAGTTATATACAGGAAAACCATTGCTACGAAGTAGAATGAAATCGCCAACAGTACTTTCGGCGTCCCAGGATACTGTACCCCGAACAGCATCATCAATTACAACTCTTGCACCACTTGCAACTTTGAACCTAACCGTAAATTCTTTTCCTTCATCCAACATTTTTTGTACTAGCTCTGGATCTGCATCTCTCCAAGTTCCATCATAACGCGGTGGGATTCCAGCAGCTTCTTGCTTTGCCTTCATCTCCTCCAGTTCTTCCTGAGTACAGAAACAACGGTATGCCTTACCTTCCTCTAAAAGCTGGTTTGCAATTTTTTTGTATAAATCAGTACGTTCTGATTGACGGTATGGACCATATTCTGCTCCTTCCATGTCAGGTCCTTCATTCCACACAAGACCAAGCCATTGAAGATCAGCAAGTACAGATTCTTCACTTTCTTTGGTGGATCTAGCTAAGTCAGTATCTTCAACTCGAAGAACAAAAGCAGACCCCTCCTTAAAATCGAATTCACCTTTTTTCGCCAGAAGCCAGTTGTACAGCGCTGTACGTGCACCTCCAACGTGCAAACTTTCATAAAAGAGAGAAAATTCTTCCATTAATGTGAACCAACTACAAAATCAGTTCCATAATGAAGAATAAAATACATACCTTCCTGTAGGACTTGGAGCAAATCGCATTCGAGGTGGTTCATCGTCAGCATTTTTACCTTGACGAGGAAATGCGACTTTTTCACTTTCTGTATCGACGTCTTCAGCAGTGCTGGCTCTGAGTCTCCAAAAGCTTTTCTTTGATTGTGTAAGCTCTCCGAATTTCTTTGGTTGCAATTCTGCAAAAAGGCTTTCGCTTGTTTGATTGGGACGACTGCGTCGGCCAGATAAATTTTTATTGTGAGTAGAAGAGGTGAATGCAACTGTCCTAGAGGGGGTGGAGAAAGCCTAATTGATAATTGAAAAAGAAAAGACAATAAAATAAGTAAGCAGGGGTCATTTAAGAGATCCAATACATTCCAATTATTCTTCGAGGTGAAACTCTAACTGCAATTCGCAAGTTTTCAGGAGTTTGTCATGTTCCACTACGCCACGTGGAAATCGGTCTCGATCGATCTTACCTGAGCAACTGACAAAGAGCCCCATCTTCCTTGTCTTCGCACCAAGGTTGACAAGAGAAGTGCCATTGATGCAACTGTCAAACGCATCCTTTTACAAATTCTAATATAATCTCTTTCAGATGTTCTTAGAATCTAAGATAATTGTTCACTTTTAGTTCTTTCGAGGAAATAAAGAAATAATTTTTTCGAGTAGAGAACAAAAAAAGGTGTTATGTTGTTGTACCAAATTACAAAAAAGATGAACTCTGCTGAGAACTTCTAAATGATAAATTCATACGCAAAGCTCCGTACGGTAATAAAATTAATGAGGAAAAGGAGAAAAAACGTAGAATAAAAGTACGAACAAAACCGTTCAGTCTCCTAAACTCAAATTCATTTTGTGGTCATAGATAATATACTATGATCTACTTATTCAATCGCAACTAACATAAAAAGTCAAATCCGATGAACACGCACACCGTATCACCAATTTTTTATTTTGATGTTTTCTGCGTAAGTAGATTTCAATCAATAAAACTTCAACTTGAAACAGGAAATCACAAATAGGTAGTATGGTTTTCCTCAAGAGGCCTTTGATAAAACATTCCACATGGAATCAATCCTAAAATTGGTTGGATTCAATCCACTGCCTTAGGGTACAGTAAAGTAACATGGTAAATAGGGTACATCGCTAATTTTGAGTGAAAGTAGGATATGTACCTTAGAATTGCCGATCCGTGAAAGTAGGGGAACTGCCAGAGCGCAATGCCGAGCAACACACGAAAAACATTTCATACTACCAGCCAACCTTAGAATTTCTGACTAACCTCACATCATGCATTCTTTCAATAATTCGAACACATGAGGAAATGAATTTCTTTCACTGGGGAATTCTTTTGAATGGCGAAATGAGAAAAATACTCTACTCTCTCGAGAGATTAAGAAACTCATAACTCGTTAATGATGCATTGGCGAACAACATTGCAGATTCTCTATGATTTGCAAAATAAACTAACGAAACTTAAAATAATAATGTTTAGTTTTCTTGGAATTCATCATTACACCATAAAAAACATTTTAACTAACATTGATCCCAGGGCATCATTCAAAAACATCTACCGAAATTTAGCAAGTTTATACAATTTGATGCTTTAGCAAAAAAACTTTCATAATTTTTATCTTTGAATCAACTGAAACTTGATGGAAAATATCTTCTTCAAAAATAACATTCGTAGCTTTCCAATTTTGATTCGAGTTCTGTCCCTTAAACAACAAATATAAGCAATCTTAATTAATTAGCCTGTTGTTAACCAAAAACAACCTGAAGAATTTTTTAAGCATCAAGAAGGGTTTGAAAACGACTCTGCTTTTGTTGGAGGAATGATTGATTGACACAAGAGTATCTTTTCGAGTTTCACTAAAAGTCAGGATCAGTTAATATAAGTTCCGGAATTTGTGGTATTAAAGTTCTGAATTAATTTTAAGTGTCCAAAAACTTAATTAGGAAGTTTTACTGCTGTAAGTCCATTGATATTAATTTAAAAAAAATTGAATTCTCGTTTTGTTGTTTTCCTATTTTCCAATGCACTGCTGAAAAAATAATCAGAAACTCTTTTAGTGTACTTTCGCTCAACTTCGAGAAAGCAGTTCCCATAACAAAAAGATACTTGGGCAAGAGGAAGAATATTCATTGTACGCATTCATAAAATATTTCCTTTGTAGACTCTTAGGTGCATTGCAAGATTCTTACTACAAACTCAGGGTGATCTTGAGCAGCAACGATAGTTGACAATATAATGCCGGAAGTATCAAGTTCTGAGCAGGGTCACACAGCCCCCCCACTTTTTGGTTCGAGCATTCCAATAGCACCGAGGCAGACTGAAAAGATCAGTGTTTTCCAGCAATGCTGCAGTTGTTTATGCCTAGGTACATCTTTTTCACAATTTGATGACAGTGTCCATGTTCAATTGAAAAAAGATAGGAAGCTGCATCCAGGACATTCAGAATTCGTTCCTCGAACAAATATGAATAGAGAAACGGTCTCAAATCCTGTAGGTCAATAACGATTCCTCAATATTTAATCTTTCACTCATGACGCTAAGTGAAAGGTAAATAGATAGTCGTGTAACATACATTGTACCGCAACTTTTGCGATATCAAACTTCTTGTTGAAAGAAGATATATAAGAAGAGAAATTAATGTTAAATATCTGTGATCGGCTTATGTAAAAATTTGAAGCAGCGAGCATAATCTAAGCGAGAACGATTTGAAGAATAGAACCAGCAATACCCATGAAAAAATATAATCTTAATTCCAAATTAATGCTCAAATAAACCCAACACACAACAATCCTTTTGTCGCAGAGAATGCATTCACTCTTAAATGGTTAAAAATATGTTCAGCTGTGCTTCACCAAGTACCGTGAAGACCGTCAGTGCCTGTGAACCTTTCTTGTGACTTTGAAACTATTTTTTACTTTTTTGTTATGATTGATCTCATTCGGAAATTTTCGGAGGAATTGGATCATAAAAACTGATTTTGAGGTCGGTTTCAGGCTAGCGATAATACATGCATTGATCCTTTATATAAACTCAGATATTTGAAACACTTCACTCTGTACAAAAGTAAAATTTACATTTTTCCTCAGGTCGATGCAACAAATTATCTGGAAAAGGAACATTGATGGTCTAAGTCTAAGCCAAAAAAAGAGACACAATCTCTCTAGAGAGAATGACACTATATATTAATTTGGAGATTTTATTGAAATACGATTAGTATATTCCCATTTGATGCGTTGAGAGTTGTATATGAATTCCTTTTCGCCCATACATCTGAGGAATAAGATTTTCTTTTCTAAACAAGAACTTATCGTTCGTATTGGTTTGTAGGGTATCTTTCATATCGTTGTTTATTTCTCTCGTTAAAAAAATTTCATTGAACTTTTTGCTTGTTGGTGTTCTGATAACTATTTAAGAAAGGATTTTTAATAACTTTTTGTTCGGCATGTGTCAGCAGCAGTTTTAAAATTGAATACCACAAGATGTGAATCTATGTGTCTGTATCTGCTGTGTCTGCTGCTGTGTGGTTTGTAGAGGAATATTAATTTGTAACTTCAACGGTGCTAATGAATGGATTTTTCAGGTCATCAGCTCACAGACTCCTCCCATGTATATTGCATTTAGGCAGCTGCGCCTATTCTCAACCATCTCACCTTATGGGAGGGTATTAGTGTGTAAATACTGAATCAATGTGTATTTTTTTCTTCTTTCTTGCTAAATCAAGTAGCAATTACGGTACCATATATTTGAAGGCCGAGTCAGCAGACTTTTAAGTTGAGAGAGGAAAGTGCAAGCCTCTTCTATATATTGTACCGTTGATAAATATGGCTCTATCGATTATTTACCAATAAGGTCGTATATATTCTGTTGGTCTCTAAGTTTTTTCCTAATACATTCACATAATTTTTTAAATAATGAAAAATCAATACTTAGATGAAATCGGGAGTTAGTCCTCTATCTAAAATTAATAAAATCTATCTAATTTTTCATTTCAAACTTTTTTTAAGTCTTTTGGGTTCTGTAAGTTGTTGGTATGGTTATAATGTAGAGTTCAATATTTTACACTCTTTGCGTCTCAAATAGAAGCTCCCTATGTCTCAAGATTAAATTAGGACAAACGGCAAGAAAGCAATGGCTGATCCTTCTCCACCGTCTTCTACATCAATGGAGAAGACAAATCCAAACGAGGAGAACACAGCTGAAATAAAAATCGAGGAAATTGCGGAGTCTAATAATAGCACTGAAATTAAAATAGATGCAGAAGCTGATATGACACGTGGTGAAAAGGATACGGGGGCCCTATTCTCACGTTTGTCACTTTCAGACCAAAATCCTACAGCACATGAGAATACACAGTCACTTTCCCCAGGAATTGAGGCAAGCCAAGCTTTGCACACCATTCAATCTAAGGCAGCTAGCGAACTAGCACAAAAATCCGATGATACTGAAGAGATACCAGATGAAAACGATAAGAACGCATCTACTGGTGCACCTGATGGAAGTATAGAAGCATCAAAAGATGCGGATTCTGAAACGGTAATTAGGGTTGAAAGTCACGGCGAATTGTTGCCGGAGGAGGAAGATGCCGAATTAGTAGATGGAGATGAAGAAGAAGAAGAAGAAGAAGAGGAGGAGGAGGAAGAAGAAAGCAGCGAGATTTCTGCGAGTGACGAAGATGGAAGCTGGATTGCCTGGTTTTGTTCTTTGCGTGGAAACGAGTTTTTTTGTGAAGTTGATGAAGACTATATACAGGTAAGTTGTTCTTTTTATTCGGATGAAAAATCGAGTTTCTATAAACATGTATCCGATTCATGATTGCATCGTAAACATTTTCCATCTCGAATAAAAAGGATGATTTCAACCTGACTGGATTGAACAGTCTGGTTCCATATTATGACTACGCCCTAGACATGGTGCTGGATGTTGAGCTTCCAATAGAAGATGCCCTAACCGAGGTAAGGGAGTCTATTGCAATATATCGGTGTTAGATATTATTGCTTTATTCCCAACTTTACATTTTTTGAATTTCTTGTTTTCTTTGCAAACAATTGTCTCAACTTGCAAATCCTAGGAGCAACAAGAAATAGTGGAATCAGCAGCTGTAAGTTCACCTAAAACTCTATGTTATATGAATCAAATGCAATTGCATCTAAACGTTCCTGTTTTTCATATATTTTTTTGTATTTTTTCAGGAGATGCTTTATGGTCTAATTCATGCTAGGTAGGTTTTTGATGATTTGTCAGATCTAATTTTTCTATAAATCTTCTTACGTATGCATTTTTTCCTGAAAATCTCCACATTCCTTTTTTGATAGGTACATTGTGACTAATCGCGGTATGCATTCTATGTATGAGAAATATCGAGCGGGTGCTTTTGGCCGCTGTCCAAATGTCTTTTGTCAAGGACAGCCAGTGCTACCTGTAGGATTATCAGATCTTCCCCGAAACTATACTGTAAACGTCTTTTGTCCGCGTTGTCATGGTCTTTACTTCCCCAAAAGTGCCCGACAAGCAAATATCGATGGCGCATATTTCGGTACAACTTTTCCTCATCTTTATCTAATGACACGTCCGGTACGTTTACATCCCATTTACAATATTTGCTTCGTCTTTATTTGTATGACTATATATTGATTATTTTGACTTATATCAAATTGATTGAACATAATGAAAATAGGACATGATCCCAATAAAACCATCACAACAATACGAACCACGAGTATATGGATTCAAAGTGCATCAATCCAGTCTTTATTATCGAAACCATGAAGAACCCAGACAACATAATGAAGTGGTTCGTCCCAGAAGACATAAGCATAGACAGGGAGGAGGCAGAAAATAATAATTAGTTTTTCAAATCAAATAATAAGCAAGTCTTAATTTGTCGTTACTCCTTTGATTGAGGTATATTTGTTTTGATTCTAGTCTAATCGAATTTGTACATTTGTGCTTCGTTAGATGCGATAAGACCTCAGCATGTAGTCTATTGCAATTCCCCAAAAGAGTTTTGAAAATAATTGTGATGATCAAAATGGAAAAATGTTGTTATGATAAGAAATCAAATTTTCTTTATTTAACCCAGCATACTCAAACTAGTTTTTTGTGTGCTGAACTACATGCTTGACAATTAGACAAACCAAACAATTCAAATGTATTCAAACTTCAATAATCGAGGTGATTTCCTAATTGTGGAATCGTTGTTTCATCTTCGACGTCCGTCTTTTCTTACCAAATAAAGAGACATGTGTGTTTTTTTTTTTTTGTCAAAAAATGTAGGTCATAAAAGATACCGACTCATAACCTTTCAAAAAACAGCTTCAACAGGCTTTTTTATTCTATTATCCGATGAAACTCCAAAAAAGCCATTTATATATATATATTAATTAATATAATTGCAAAAAATGAAAAGTTGAATAATCTTTTTTCAAATCTGCGCAGCCGTGTAGTATACATCATGACACGTCTGTAAGGTGCAATCTGACTCTATTTATTTCCATAGATTGGATGGTTGGTTCTCGAGCAGCTCATCCAAAAGTATGATGTAACGGATGTCTTCTGTTTTTCAGTTTTGTTACGTAAATGGACGGTACTAGAGTAGATCGAATAAATCGTACTGCCTCCATATAAAAATGGAATTCAGTTCTACAGGATAGTGTCAGACAAATAAATGAGATTGCTGCTTTTGAGCGTACATCATGTAGAAAATATAGTGAGAATAGTTCAAAATGTAACATGTGTAAATCCAACACATCAGGTCATATCATCTTTCTACTTATTCATAACACGTAAATTTGGATTTATGGATGTTCACTCGTACGTTTGAGATGCTATACGTTCGTAGACTAATTTGAGAGATCTAATGATGAGTTTATAGATAGTACGTCAGTTTGTTTTTCTATCTATCAAAGATTCTTACAAAGAAAAGCGGAATTTCTATGACACTCTCACTTCTTGTACAACTTGAAAATAGAAACCCCCGAGGTCCTACCAAGAATATATTACAATGGTCATGAGAGGTCTTGCTGGTGCTTGTGCACTTCTTACGGTACTTACTTTTAGTACCGCTTTTGTTCCCAGCAACAATGTTGCATTCATGCAAAGAATCAACAATAACGAAATGACTATTGCATCTGAGGTAAGAGTAATTTGAGTTTTGATCAGAAGACTTCACCAAGTGAAAGAACTCTTCTTTTCCTAAAAGAGTTATGATGTTGGGATTGTTATGTACAACAAATAATGAAATGTCATTCATGCACTTTTTAATGTTATATTTGCATTTGTTCTAAATCACAATAGGGTCTTACCTCAACTTCCCTAAAAGAAAGCGCAGTAGACCCTAAGGCTGCTTCCTCCGCCGCTGAGCGTGAGGTAGACCTTGGTCTTTACCGTAACATTGGTATCATGGCACACATTGATGCAGGAAAAACCACCACCACCGAACGTATTCTTTACTACACTGGAAAATCTTACAAAATTGGAGAAGTACATGAGGGAGGAGCCACTATGGATTGGATGGAACAAGAAAAAGAACGTGGAATTACCATCACGTCTGCCGCTACTACCTGTGAATGGAACGATCACCGAATTAACATTATTGACACACCAGGTCACGTAGATTTCACCTTGGAGGTAGAACGTTCTCTTCGTGTTTTGGATGGAGCTGTAGCTGTATTCGATGGTGTTGCTGGAGCCGAGCCCCAAACTGAAACTGTATGGAGACAAGCTGATAAATACAATGTCCCACGTATGTGTTTCTTGAACAAAATGGACCGTACAGGTGCTAACTTTTACTTCTGCGTCAAAACAATCACTGAGCTTCTTGGATCCACCCCTCTTGTACTTCAACTTCCCATTGGAGAAGAAACTGAGTTCCTTGGAGTTATTGATCTTCTTACTATGGAAGCTATTATTTGGCGTGGTGAGGATCTTGGAGCTGCATACGACCGTATTCCCCTTGATGAATGCAATGATATTCCCTTGGTGGATGACGCACTCAAAGCAAAGGCCGCTGAATACCGTGAACAACTCATTGAGCTTGCTGTTGAACTAGACGAAGATGTACTCATGGAATACCTTGAAGGAAATGAGCCAGACATTCCCACTTTGAAGAGCCTTATCCGTAAGGGAACTCTTGCTTCCACTTTTGTACCTGTTCTTACTGGAACTGCCTTCAAGAACAAGGGAGTCCAACCCCTTCTTGATGCCGTTGTAGATTACATGCCTTCTCCACTTGAGGTTGATTCTATTAAGGGAGTTTCGGAAGATGGAGATGAAGATATGGAACGTCTTTCCAGTGATGCTGAACCCATGTCTGCTCTTGCTTTCAAGGTCGCCAACGATCCTTTTGTGGGAACCTTGACTTTCACTCGTGTTTACTCTGGTGTAATGAAGGCCGGAACTACCGTCTACAACTCTGTAAAGGGAAAGAACGAACGTATTGGACGTATGCTTCAAATGCACGCTAACGAACGTACTGATATCAAGTCCGCTGTAGCTGGAGATATTGTTGCCATTGTTGGACTTAAAGATACCACCACCGGAGAGACTCTTTGCGTAAAGGATGACGCTGTCATTCTTGAAAAGATGGACTTCCCTGAACCTGTTATTAAGGTTGCCGTTGAACCCAAGACCAAGCAGGATCAACAAAAGATGTCTGATGCCCTTATCCGTCTCGCTGCTGAAGATCCCTCTTTCCGATTCTCCCGTGACGAAGAGACCGGACAAACCATCATCGAAGGTATGGGAGAACTTCACCTTGAAATTATTGTTGACCGTATGAAGCGTGAGTTCAACGTTGAGGCCAATGTTGGAGCACCACAAGTATCTTACCGTGAGGCTATTACAAAAACTTCCGAAATTGACTATACACACAAGAAGCAATCTGGAGGATCTGGACAATACGCTCGTGTTAAGGTTGTATTCGAACCTAAAGAAATGTCTGAGGATGAAGAAAGCATGGACTTCGAATTCCAAGCTGATATTAAGGGAGGATCTGTCCCCAAGGAATACATTCCAGGTGTACAAAAAGGAATTGAGTCCGTTCTTGGATCTGGAGTTGTTGCTGGATACCCAGTACTTGGATTAAAGGCCAAGCTTATTGATGGAGCCTACCACGATGTTGATTCCTCCGTTATGGCCTTCGAAATTGCCGGACGTGCTGCTGCCAGACAGGGACTCAGAAAGGCCGGAGCTCGTCTTATGGAACCAATGATGCAAGTCGATGTGACAACACCAGAAGAGTACATGGGTGATATTCTTGGTGATATCAACTCTCGTCGTGGTATGGTAGGGGATCTTGGTGAAAGGGGAAATGTTAAAACCATCCAAGCTATGGTTCCATTGGCAAATATGTTCCAATATGTTTCCACTTTGAGATCTATGAGTAAGGGACGTGCTAACTACTCAATGAAACTTGCTAACTACGAGATGGTTCCACCTAACGTAGAAGAAGAACTTAAGAAGGGATTTTCACTTGGTGAAGATGACGAGTAAACTTATTCTCAATATATAAATTTTGTACACATAAAGAAGAGAGCATTATAAAAATAAATTAAAGCAAGAAATTTATCATAAAAAATCTTTAGAATTACTTCCACAACTTCTCGAATCATCTCCAGGGTTCAATTCCGCAAGAGGGGAATCATGAAACAGATCCAAGCACTCAGTAATAAAATCCCTTGCTCCAAACTTTTGATGTCCAAGTGCAGCACACACAGCTTCCTCGAATACCTGTGAATGTTTACAATAGAATGTACGACGGTTTTAAGAAAATAAAAGTATAGGAAAAATTAATATTGGCTCAACATACCTTTGTAACATTTGTACCGTCAGCTGATGACACGAAAAAGAAAGGAAGATTATGTTGACTAGCAAACTTGAAGTTTTTCTTTGTAACCTATTGCAAGGAACAAGATATTCCATATGAGGATTGTTATTGTATGGGTTTCGATGCAAAAAACTATCAATTGACTTACCATGTAATCTACATCAACTTTGTTAGCCACTAGGATACACGGTATATTACTACAGTGCTCTCTCAGTTCTTTATACCATTCTTTTAAGTGTGCATATGTTTGTTTTCGAGTCACATCGAATACCTAAATGACAAATAACATTATAGGCTGTCAGGAGAAATGACGTTCAAATGCTTTGGTTTCTCTATACACTTACCAAGATACATGCATGTGCTTTATAATAATATGAAGCATGCATGGAGTTAAAACGCTCCTGTCCTGCAGTGTCCCAGAAATCTGCAAATTACAGCACCAAATCAGCATAGATTAAGATCATCATACATTCGAAAGGAATCTAACGAATATTGAACTCACCTACTTTCACTTCTTTCCCATCTCCCAAGGTAACATTTTTTCGGAATAAAGTTAATGCATTTGTAGATAACTTTGACAAAAATTGTATCAGAATCAAGATCTAACAGTTTTTTCGAAAACATCAAAAGGTAATTTTTTTAAAAATAAAAACACGGACCTGTCTTGGATTATAATCATTTTTCAAGTATCTTTCAACTAGTTTTGTTTTCCCTACTGCTGTATCGCCCAGAAGGATAATTTTGATGTCAGCTTCATCTTGGAGTTCCTCGTCGTTGCCTTCGGTGGACAACATTTGAATTAAATTTTTTTTGAATGCATCCAAATAAAAATTTCAGACCATTGATCTACATCAAATGAATCGCGAACCAACTATTTTTATCTCTTGAGTATTTTTCAAAATATACACAATTTTGAAAATATTTTTGAAATACACGTCTAAACTACATTCTTCTTTTGCTTGCTACTCGAACTTGCTTGGAGATGTTGCTGTAACCAAGTTGAATCAAATTATCGTCTCCGTATCACCATCATGACAGGAAAATTTACTGCTGCCGAACCCAACCAACATGACTCTAGGCTACGTCCTAAGCACCCACTGTCCAAAATGAGCAGCATGAGTAATGTTTGTGACCATGATTATTTAACTGATCTGAATAATGAACTTGGAATGATAAATGGGGATCCAGATGCGTTAGTATTTCTCAATGATCTAAACAAAGACAAAGAGAAAAATTCATGCGCCGTTTCTTCTGAAAATTGTGTAGATTCATCCAGATCATCAACTAATCCAATTCTTTCACAACAAGAAAAACAAAGTTATTGTAGAAAGAAAGATTCTAAAGAATCAATCCTAGATAATGCCTCTACTGATTTGCTAAAACATAATGAAAAAACATCGCCTCCATCAGATTTTGATCATAGGATATCGAGTGATTTAGTAATTCATAGACATGATGGATCTAATGGTAAAAGATCAAGTTCTCCTGACCCCTCCATTGGATCACAATCTGCTTCCGCCTCTATATTCCCGTCACCTATAAAACCAAGGTATATACTCCTTCCTCATTCTGATTTCCGTTCTGCTTGGGATTTTTACATGAGCATAGTTTTAATCTATGTAGCAATATTTGTACCCTACCGTGTTAGCTTTCTAACTGATCTCAACGGTTTCCTGAAATACCTTGATATTTTCATTGATTGCTCTTTTGGTCTTGATATCATATTGAATTTCGTCACGGCATACGATATCCCAGAAATCGAGAAATATGAATTCAGGATGAAAAAAATTGCATTACGATATCTAAAAGGATTTTTTGTGATAGACTTTGTTGCAACATTTCCTTTCGATCTCATACTAGCAGCACGCAGCTCTTCTGAAATAGATGGATTCAATCAAGCAAGTAAACTGACTAAACTTCCCAAAATAATTAAGTTTCTTCGAGTCGCCCGTTTGCTGAAACTTTTACGTGTACACCGTCTTCAGCAAATTGTGCGATATGTTGAATTAAATTATAACATTCATCAGGGGGTTTCTAGATTGGTAAACATAGTTGGCACCATTATGGTCGCTACTCACCTTGTTGGTTGCTTATGGCATGCTATAGGGGTAGATTTAGACGTCGAAAAATCACTTGGAAATTGTCCAAATTATGAAGATTTTTTCAATTCAAGTTTAATTGATGATGAAGCAGGGTGGGTTTGTAGAGAAGGTTTAATAGCCTCTTCTGACGGACATAAATATGCATCAAGTGTGTACTGGGCCTTTTCTACCCTCACAACAGTTGGGTATGGCGATATAAGTGCAAGAACTGTTGGAGAACAATGCTTCAGCATGATAATGATGCTTCTTGGTGTATCTTGGTATGCATATGTAGTTGGTTCTATGTCTACGATAATATCATCCTTCGATCGACAAAATAAACTCATCAGACTCAAAATGATACAAGTCAATACTTTTATACAAGAATCGAAGATCCCTCTGGAACTAGGTATGAGAATCCGAAAATATTTTGAGTATTCATTAGCAAGAAAAAGCAATGGTCTCTTTGGTTATGATGCTGATAATATACTGAATGAGCTAAGCTCAACATTAAGAATAGATGTAGTAACTCACGTGGAAAGGAAATTAATCAAAAGGATACCATTCTTTGATGGCAAGAGCTCTACTTTTGTTGCTAGTGCAATACAGTTATTTCAACCGGTTGTAGTCCATGGAGGAGATTATATTATAAAGGAAGGTAGCGCTGCAGATGAAATGTATTTTCTTGTAAAAGGGAAAGCTGTTGTGTATTATGGGAATAAGAAAGTAAAGGAAATGGAAGAAGGTTGGTATTCAAAAAAAAATTCTTTGCATGTGAAAAAAATTCACGTTTTGTTCCTTTCTATTTTTAATGAAGGATCATATTTTGGAGAAATTGGATGTATTTTAGGAGGAATCCGGAGGGCAAGTATAATGGCTGAAACAACTTGTGAATTACAGTGCCTTTCAAAGCGCAATCTTAATATTCTTCTTGGACAACACCCAGAAATCGGAAAGGATTTGAAGAAGGTTGCAACAGATAGAATGAGTCAGGTGAAAGCGAAGAATCCTTGCGCCAAAAGGGATTCACAACATGACGAACCGAGAAAAAATACTTCTGGAAAAAATCTTGAATCATTTTCAAAGCAGAAAGATACAAGAAAATTAAGTTTAACCAGTGGTTTCTTGAAAGGTGGAAGCCACAAAAAAGGTAACGAGGAACTGATTGCTAAATTAAACAGCGAAGACCATTGCAATTTCGATACAGGGGATGAAGATATAAAGAGAATTATCAAGGAAATTTTGGTTTCGTTAGATGATGTTGAACGTCATTATATCGAGTTGTATATTGCTAATGAAGTAAGCGGAATGGTTAAAGATAAAGTGAAAGAAATTGGAGATGCTATAATTCAGAAAAATAGATTATTATTGAATGATCTCAACAGAGGAAACAAAAGGCCACGAGAGAATGAAATATAATTTAATTCATGACGTCTTTTATTTTAAAATACTAGGCAAAGTGTCTCTTTCGCTTCATCATCCGAGAACATCAATAAAACTCAATATACAATTTCCTTTCCTTATTTTCTTCTTTCTAAACGTTACGGAGAGACCAGAGTAACATGCCGACTTGACATACAATTTGATAATTCACGAAAAACTTCCACTTGCAAACATTTACTCAAACTAAAAAAAAATTATATTTTTTGCTTTGAGTACCTTTCTTCATAATATGCATCCTCTTGTTTCATTTTTCGTTCAAATTTGGCTTGGAAGGTTGCATGATTTTGCTGAATGCGAGAAACAATGTTATTTATTGTAAATTTAGACGGGTTTTCAATAGCTTTGAGAATGCCTAGTTTTTTTGGCACGGCGTATCGCATATCTAGCAATTGATCAAATTATTGCATGTTAGAAATAATATATCGCAGAATGAATGGAAAACATAGAAATGAACATTCTTATCTTACCTTGTGAATAAGATCCAAATTTATCAACGTTTGATCCACATACCACCTCGCTTATATTAAGAGATGATATCATTTCGCTAGTCATAACGTAGGGTGCGTCAATCAAAACATCATCCACATATCTACAGCCAAGAACACTCAATACACGTTCATGAAGGTTCATCAAAGGAAGATTTGCGCCTCGACTTTTGTTTACAATTGCATCCCCATGTACTCCGACGATAACATAATCCCCTCTTTTTTTCGCTTCCTTCAACATGGCTACGTGTCCACAATGAAACATATCCCAAGCTCCATCAATATATACCACTTTCATATCACCAGCGGGAGCTTTGACCCCTGCACTGAATAATCTCATCATCCTACTAGTCGTTAAAAATTTCGATTGTTTGCCAGGAAGCATTGTTTCGTCTTCTTTCTTAGAATCATTCTTTTGATGATGCTCTTTCGTCAGCAGGAGCATACGGCCAATAAAGTCGGTAGTAGAAACTCCCTCTGTTCTTGGTATAGAGCGATATTTGCCCATCGATTTGGCAGCAGCATAGACATCTTTACCGTCCACTATACATGGGTCATCACCATGAATCACATAGTCAACTTTAAATTTTTTTATCACGTAATCTAAATATTCTGAGTTCATTACATAAGGACATCCAGGGATTACTTGATCTACAAATTTGCACCCAGATACCATCGTCAAACGCTCTTGATCCTTCATAAGAGGAACGCCTTTGCATTCTTTGATACTTTCATCTTTTCGAACACGAATTATTGAAACGTTAAATTTGTATCATGAAGACTAAGATTACCGTTTAAGTCATGAATGACTTTCCGGTGCAAAAAATATTGATTGAATTAACATACCTGAATTGACTCCTACGATTAAATGTGTTCCCAATGATCTAGCCAAACGGAATGCATTCATATGTCCGTAGTGCATCATATCAAATGCACCATCCATGAATATACGAACTTCTTTATCGTTTTTCCTACCCGTTCCTGCCTGCATATCCTCCGAGACTGCTAAAATTAATTTTTCTTCTAAATAGTTCACCTTCACATTATCGTCAACAACGAGGAAAGCAACAATGGTGAGGCGAATGCTCTATTATTACCTTCTCTAAGAGTATTTCTTACTCACCTTGGACTGAGCTAGCTGTAATTCTTCTGCTAGCTTTTGTCTCCTTTTCACATGACGTTTCCCGAACAAAAAGAAGTAGGCGAGAAGAGTAATGACAGTGGCGCACATGGATAGAACAATCTCTTCGGCTGTTGGAAGTGATGCTGATGGTACTCCATATTGAAGAAGAATCGAATGTAATCTCGACTCAAGTGCTTTGACGGGAACACTGTTACTACAAAATTCCAAAAAAAAGTCCGACGAGACGAAAATTAGGGGTATCAAAGATGAATTCCAGCTTGCCACATTATCCTCAATAACTTCTGATAGAGTTGAATTTAGTAGGTGGTCCATCATTGAGTAACTTCCAGAAGAAGTCATGGATGAAAATGTTTGAGAAAAAAGTTATTATAATGAGTTGTTCTCCGTGCAAGTGAATTAATTATTTGGATCTCGTGGTGCAAATATTTGAATTTTTTTAGGTACATACGAATACTGTATAGGGCATACAAATTCTAAATTCAAATATTAATGGATGATGGATATCGAGATTCATATCATCTAAATAAAGTCAGATTAAAAATGCAGTTTCAATTGTTTATCTCTAGAGAGGCTTACTATTACAAGAAGATTTATGATCTCCTTCGAATACACGGATGGGATGTATCTTAATCTTGTTTACACACACAATTGTTAAAAAAGTGTTTTCATCAACGTAAATATTAAGAGTCATTTTCTTTATTTAAAAAATTAGCGCTACAATCGTGGTTTGGTATCATTTAGAACGTGAGAGAACCTACATGGTATCGATATGCAGTAAAAAATTATAGAAACAAGCAAAGCCACGTAAATGTATGTACGACTCAAATAATCATAAATAATCAACCTGCTGCTTGGTCACGAAAGAAAATAAAGTTCAAAAAGTCAAAACAATTATGAATAGATATGCTATTAAACCCACCTTCTCGTGTGTCATTGACTCAAGCAAGGACTCCTTTTCACAAAAAATCTTTAGTTTTATTTGTTGCATCTTATGAATTTTGGTAGCGCGGTAAACAGAAAACGATAAAACTTATGAAATGGCAATGCTTGGAGATGAGCGTCCCGAAAGCAAGCAATATTACTCTCATACTAGTTCTTTGATGATTTCCGATAGTTTTCTGGCTTAGGTAAGTATTTTTTCGAATTAAATGAGAATTTTCTTCCATTAATTCCAAGGTTTGGTTCTAAGATTAGAGGGTGGTGGATCAAATAAACTACGCAATTTCTCTTCTTCAGGAGACAAAGACTTAGCATTATTGTTAATCTTTGGTGACTGAGGAGTACCTCCCTTATCTGATTTGCTGGAATTATTATGTTTGTATTCTTCTTCATTCGAAGATTTCAGAATCTCTTCATCCAGATTTCTCACAATCATCACTTTCCTTCGGCTGCTAAAGTTTTTTCCATTTTCTATTCCAGATTCTGACATATCACTTTCTTCGTATTTCGGATTTGAATCTAGGTCCGTTTTCATTGCACTCGTCCTTTTTTGTCGCATTACTGGTGCCCCTTCCCTTAAAGCTTGGCTTGTTTTTTCTTTGGCCTTAAAGTCACCGATATCATACCAAGCGTTTCGATTCTTGTCCTTTTTCAGAAATCTGCCAGGGGGGTTTTTCTTTCTGATCATTTCCACCACTAGCGTAGCTACCACGGGTTTATCCTTTTTCTTAGCTGATAAATATTTATTTTGGTATTCCTTCACTATAGATCTAAATCGTCTATTGCCCAAATGAATGTTGGTTGCACCTCCCCTTCCACACAAGACGTCGTTATCATTTACATCTGTGATTAAAGGATAATGCGAATCATGGGAAGAATGCGAAGACATGAAGCTTTCAAACGATTCGAGGTTTGTATCTGGGTAGGGCAATCTAGAAGATGTGTTAAAAGATGTCCCATATTCTTGACTATGATCATTATCATATCTCGTGAAATCTGGTCGAGAAGAATGCGCAAAATTTACATGTTCATTGTCGAAAGTCTGATTTTCTCGGTTTTGATGGATCCTCTCATATGTAGGATAATTGTAGCTTTGACGAGGAGTTTGATCATATCGATACTGATTTGATTCTAAATTGTCATGAAAAAAACGTCGTTTTGGTCTTATCTCAAAAGTATTTTCTACATGTCTCTTCATCTGATCATGGGCACCACTCATATGGTCGCAAGGATAGCAATCAATTTCTTCTCTTTTATACTGCTGTTTTGGATAAGCATAATTCCTGGGAGAAGGGCCATCAGAAAATGACTGAAAGCGATTTAAATATTAGTTATGGCTATTTGAAAGCTAAAAGAAATAGCAACTTTACGTTTTCTTACCTGAAATGGTTTAAACTCATGATTTGCTCTATCCTTTCGTGCATAATTTTGCTGGTTGTAATGAATATTGTTTTCGTTGTTCCACTCATTGGCAGCATTGCAATGGAAGTGCTCATAATTCATTTCATTGTCAAGACACTTTCTATCCTGTGATCGACGTTCATTAGCTTCATTATAATCATAAAGATTATTTGGATACTGGGGTCGATTTTCGCTCATGCTTCTACACAAAATATTTTATGGCTTGGAGTTTATTTTGAGAGGCCTCATTTTCAATTTGATGAATTTCTTATTACCGTGTGGAACTTCCATTAGAAGTTGAGTTGCTCGTTCCGTGGATAAAAGGAATTGAAAAAAAATGTATATATATCGAGTTTTGTGATTTCATTTTTGTTTTTGGTGCATTTCAATTTTTCATTACACAAATCATTTAGCTTTCATATTGCTTCTTAAAATCTATTTGTTAACATCTTTCCATTTGGGTTAGGCTGTAAACACTTTTCTATTTTGAATAACATGTGGAAGTGGTTATCCCAACACAAAAGTTGAAATAACAAAAAATATTTAGGAAAAATGGTTCATCGCAACTCATATTATTGTGGGAAAATTCTTTTAACGTTAGGATTTTGCTTCGAGGACTAGACATTTCATGTCTATTTAGAATTGAGTTGATTCGTGGATTTAAATTACATAGCACTGGTAGTCATGAAATTGTGAGAATGAATAAACGTGACTGAATCAAATGTAAGAAAGATGTTCAAATAAGAAGTTATTTTAAAGAGGTTGTTTACACGCTGGTACAGGTAATTAACAAATGAAACTCATCTCTACTGAGGGATCGAGTTACACTCGCTTAATCTATCTAGCTCTCTCTAGAATTGTGGGCTTACACATTTTATATCTATCTTACAAAAGAGTATATAAAGTTCTACTTCCGCAACAAATCCGGTGCTTTCACATCTAACTGGACACGTTAAACTACGCAATACATTCACATTCAAGAAAATACCTGGTCTTTCATTGCAAAAACATAAATACGACCACGATTCATATGAATATCAGCTCGTATTTGAACTGTAACTTTCTTAGCAGTAATGATTGAAAACAGTATTTGTACTTTGCATGAGATAATTCAATACCTCATTATTTTTTATTATTATCAAATGATGCATCAACAAGCATATAAAACTTATGTGTTGTGAGATGTAAAAGTTTCTTGTTGAATCAGCTATGTAGCAATCAAGAATATTTTGTATCTCAATATCAATTGCTTCAAAACTTTTTGATGTTTTATGTGTGGTATTCGCCATGGTTGGTTTTTAATCTTTGTTGGCTATCATGATGACTAGTAGAGTAATAATATGGGATTCCAACATGATACTGAATGAGAAAAAATGGAGATTGGTAGCTTAGTAAGATGTGCTGTTTTTGTGCTTATTTTACTATTTGGGTGAAATTCCTTTGACACATAGTTTTTGATGTATAATTTTGTTGTCATTGTTGCTGTGTTCTCGTTTAAAGAGTGCTAGGACAGTATGTGATATTCAATCCACCCCATTCAAGCCTCCCTAACTATTTTATTTAGCCTCTCTTTATCCATAAATATATTATTTTTTGGCATATTTAGCAATATATTATTTTACAAGGTGCAAAGCACCACTAATAAGCTACAACATTAATTAGAAGACACCTATCCATATATCTACTTGCATACATATGAATGAATAAATAAAGAGATTTTATTTTAAAACATGTAGATTATGCACATGTACATAATACATGCACCCTTTGAAAAAAAAAATTTAACTTGCATACATATGTGTGCTGCCTGCCTCATTATCCAAGAATATAATAATAATCAATATGCCTTATTTTAAGTGTAGTTTGATGATCCATACAAGTAGATGGCCCAACAAAACCCAAGCCCTTCTTAAGCTAAGGACTCCCGCTTTCTTAAACTAATTGGTCAAATGACCCCCACAGAGAATTGAACCAGCAATCACTGTGTCATATACAGCAATAATTACAATAGGTTTATAACTATTGTCATTAAACAATACGTAATAAATGTAATAAAACATATATATATTTAATGTTTGATATGTGTCGTCATATATATAATAATCAAACAAATAAATAATATTTAATATATGTCGTCACATATATTAAATAAAACAAAAATAAAAATAAACAAAAATAAAGCATGCAAAACCAAATCATGTGTGACATTG
>Ga0209092_10001528_pt1 | contig 22394 bp, 14 predicted proteins | sample FraStrMetagenome_FD_187446 | JGI IMG/M metagenome (GOLD analysis project Ga0209092, IMG submission 187446) | Marine eukaryotic phytoplankton communities from Arctic Ocean - Fram Strait ARC3M Metagenome (SPAdes) (version 2) | ecosystem: Environmental > Aquatic > Marine > Oceanic | place: Fram... | reverse complement strand
TGTTTCTACTGACAAGTCTCTCCTAAGTATATGAAACAATAATCAATGATTAATTGAAATAATGGGACCTTTTGTCCCATTGGAATCCTAATTAATCGAATATTTTTCCCATTATTTCTAGAGAATTGCCATTTACAAAAGTAAACTGCAGTTCTATTGCTGTCCACACACATATATTGATCTCTCTAATTTCTCTTTGTAATTAATTATCGAGCTGCTATGTTCCTACATGCTTTCCTCAATTCACTCCAACCATACTTCTTTCCAATAGGCTACAAGCTTTTTTAGATTAATCAAACCAAGGAAAGCTGGACGTAACTGGAACGTATCACTTATTTCAATCCCTTTCACATACATTTTTCATGTATTCTTTTTGAAATTATCACAGATCCTGTTCCTGTATCCCTTAAACACAATAGAATCTATTTCTTATAATGAAGTCGTTAACTCGAATATATTATCTGTTATCTTTGCAGCAGAATGAGAATATCTCAATTTTCGTTCTTTATCTCTATTACATTTACATTTTTTATCGCATTTATTATTTTCATACATATCTAGATTAATATTTCTCTTGACTATTTCATCATATGATTGTTTCTTTTCCTTTTTGTTTAATTCGATTGCATCATCAAATTTCACTTTCTTCTCTTTATTTGATTTTAAATTTTCTGCAATAATTCTTAGTCCTTCCTTTATTATTTTTCAACTTGGATGTAGCGGATTTGCTTAAAGAGAGGGGATTAGTTTTTGATTTACATTAATATTTTTATTCCTGTATAATAATATTTGATGTTTCCTCTCCAAACTAAAGAACGGGAGAACCTTTGTGCCAATGAAACATTCTTATGTCGCAATCTTGGATTCGGATTAACAGCTTCACTCGAATTCTGAATTCTATGCTTCAATATTCCAAAGATGTCAACAAAAGGAATTTCTGATTTTTTAAAATGTTTATGCGGTCCCTTCTGGAAAGTAAATCATGTTGGAATATTGAAGAAAGATGAAGATGAACGTACCAAGAAGAAAGTGCGAAGGCGACAAGGTTGATGATCAAAGAATAATGAATGAAAGAAAAACCTACGTTGATATCGTACGTGGATAATATGTACGACTTTCTTAGACGCACGAGCATGATGAAATGATAACTATGATACATGAATGATAATCAATGATTCTCATTCAATTAAGATAAACACTATTGTAATCAAGTTAGATTGCAACATTACAAGAATTGATTTAGTGAACTGATTGTTTACAACACTTAATTCAACAAATCAAATCTAAAATCGAAGAGTCACAAAGCAATTTTTTTCGCTTTTGACTTGATCTATGTAAGAAGTCTGAATAATGACGCATCTCGAAATTGCTTCGAAAATATTTGTTTATCATTAAAATATTGAACACGTCGAGCGAAATAGAGAATGAATGATAAAATCACGTATGTGGAGATATCTTGATATGTGTATTAACTGGTTTTTGTTAGCAAGTACAAGTTCGAATCCACTAACGTAGGTGAAGTGCAATCCTTACTTCATAATTTTGTAGCTGTCACAACTACTTTTAAGAAACTCCGACATTGGTTTGTATGAACTCTCATAGGCTACTTACCGTAGGAAAAAGAAACAAATCCATTCTTATTTTTGGAAGTTGTCAAAGGTCGTTCGAAACGTAACTTGAATTTTTACGGTTTTTTTAGTATACTCATTCTGGAGATTTTTCAATTAGAGTTCAGGAACTAATGAAAAATGTGCCTAAAAATATGAATATGGAGATTCTACTGGATGATACAGGGCTTTGGTTCCATCAATTACACTGTATAGTTTCCTCAAACACATTCGTTGTCAAGAAGTTGAACCAATCTTCTCTCTTTCAGACGGAAGAGTTCTAATCGAAGTATTTCTCGGAGGTATTATTCTAAATGCAAGTTTCGTTCCATCCGATCCATCAAACAAAGAACATCCGAAACAGAATTTGTCAAGCAAAAAGATCCGATGAATCCAAAAGCAGCAACGAACAATAATCCAATCAAGTATAAGTTCTTTCGGTCATTAGGTATACGGAATACCCCTAGCCTTGAAAGACCACACCAAAATGAAATTCTCTCGTCGCGAAGACTTTTAGTATCCAGTAATCATCAAGAAAAGCTGAAGTACAATCAAAGAGATGATGACTCCCACAGAAGACGACGTAGAATATTAACCCAAGGAGCAAGAAAACAATCCCCTAAAAGTATTGCAAAAAAGGGTTCACCAAAGAAGCGAATATCATTCGATAATAATGTAACAGTTATGCCGATTCCACAAAGGAGTGAATACTCGAACAGAATAGCATCACGGATATGGTCGAGACGAGATGAGCTGATAGAAAACATGGAAAGAAATTCGATAGAATTCGCTAGCGAAGGGTGGGATTGGAGATCTGCGATGGAAGATGAGAATATGTTGGTAAATATTCAAACTGGGGAATTGATTCATCCCGTCCATTTTGAAAGATGAGGATACTAAGGTGATACCCAAATTTTGATGTATAACAATGTGGAAAAACAATGCTCGTTTGACAATAAGATGTAGAAAATAAAATTAGATATTAATATTGCTGTGACTCAAATTATGGGGGAAATAATAAAGCTGTAGCTGTAAAAGTGTTCGCTATTTGGTTTGTTTTCAGTGTGATAGTGCAAATGATTTGATTGTTTGCTTTGCTCACATTACAGATTTTAGATTTTGAAAGACTTCAGTTTTGCGTTCTATTCTTTAGTGTAGATTTCACAATGCCATGGAAAGCATCAAAGATCATGAATGAAGGACTATTATGTTATCTATCAAGAATACAAATCCTCTAGTGTATCAATTCCTCAATAAAGACTAGTCTTTTTCATAATTCGGAGAAATTCATCTTGATTAATTTCACCATCACCATCACGGTCAGCTTCATCAATCATTTCTTGCAGTTCCTCATCTGACATTTTTTCTCCAAGTTCTTTGGCAACACGTTTGAGATTTTTAAAGGATATTTTGCCTGTTTCATCATCATCAAAGAGACGAAAGGCCTTTAGAATTTCTTCTTTGGAATCTCGTTCACCCATTTTAGTAGTCATCATCTCTAGAAATTCAGGAAAATCTACCATACCAGAACCGTCCTTATCTAATTCAGCAATCATTTTACGGATTTCTTCTTTTTTGGGTTCAAATCCCAACGCTCGCATGGCTACTTTCAATTCTTTGGCATCAATAGTACCTAAACAAACATTTTCACACAGTTTATAATTGGATGATATATTTGAACAAAAAAGGGAATTTTTGATGGAAGAAAATATGATAATTTTCACAAATCAATAGTAATATTCCTATGCTTACCTGATCCATCGGTATCAAAAAGATCAAATGCTTCTCTTATTTCTTGCTTTTGTTCTTCTGTTAATTCCGGAACATTTTTCTTGGCACTGGAAGACTTTTTCTTACTGGAACTGTACGACTAGAATAAAAAGACAGGATTTTAGTTTTTGAATAGGAAATGATGCAACAGGAAGTGGTAGACACGATTTTTGGTGAGGTACAAAGCGCTCGGTGGAGGATTATAATTATTTCTATTCAATAGTCAAGGATTGATGATCTGCGTTGATACAGTTCCTCCACTCACCATTTTCTTATTGATTGGATCTAGATAGGTCGATAAATATGAATGAATAATCAATTTTGGATAGTTGTTGTATTTGAACTTATTGTAATATGTATGAGTTCATGTCCAATTTTGAAATTTTTTGAATTTTGAAACTATCCTAGACAAAATGAATATTTGTTATATTGAGAGAGGATGTAGGGAATGTTTCGAATTTGAACGGTTTAATGGTTGTGATAGTATGGGTGTATTATGATGTTATTATTGAGCCTTTTGAATGTTTCTTTTTTCTATTGAAATTTGGTTTTCATTTGTGTTGTTGCTTGGAATCGTTTTTCGAATGTGGCCACCCCAGTTTTCTTCTTTCGTTCTCTTGATGATGAGAAGATCGTAGGATGTCATTTCAGTCAGTTCTACGTAAGCAGGTAAGAGAAATAACCTGATAGCAAACACGAAAGAAAAAATGAGACCATTCAATAACTTTTCCGGTTCCATTCCAATTGTCATGAAAACATCTTTTCCAAATCATTCACAATCATGAGTGATTTTGAATCCATACAAAGATATTCCATTTGTGTTACAACTTCCCGATCACCCACTTCAACTTCATCCAATTCCTCGAATAGTGAAGCAGCTCAAATTTTATGCCCACATACGGGATCTTCCTCCAGTGGATTTTCTCAAAGTAATGGATCTGCTTTAAAAACAGGAGTAGGGGTAGGCATTCATTCCATTGCAACGTATCCATGCACAGGCTATTTCAACACTCAAGGCCTCTATTTGGTCTATGCAGGACCAAGTAAGGAAAATATGAATGCTATGCTTCTATCCTCTGGTGACGATGCGAACCCTAACTCAGGTGCAGGAGGAACTCAAAAATGGAAATGTCGTTTACCAGAATATATGGAGGGAGGTTTACAAATATCTCCTCATTCTCCTAATTTCGTATTTGGAGGAGGTCGTAGTGGAAGAGCCTATGTTTGGTCAAGCTTTCAAAATGGTGCATTGCTCAAAATCTGGCAAGCACATTACAGACCCATAACAAGTATTGCATTTTCTTCATGTGGTGGATATGTTTTGACTGGTGGAGCAGATGGTATTGTCCATATATGGAATTATCTTGATTTAATTTCTCAATCGAATTCATCAGCTGATGATCTTATTCAAAATGATGAAATTAATCCTATTCATACATGGTCAGAGCATTCTCTCCCTATTTCCTCATTGTGTAGTTTACCCTCCAATAGAGCCGTTTCAGTTTCACTTGATAGACAACTTATCATTATGGAACTTTTTAATGGAAAAGTAAGTTTGAACAAACGCAAAAAATGGATTTCATGAATTTAAGCCTTTCAAATGTTTTAACCGCTGACATTTATTAACATTACAATGCTTATTCCCATCCTTGACCTCTAGACAATAGCACGCATTCTTCTACCATCTGCCATCACTTGTGTAACTTCTGATCAAGATGCACATCGACTTTACGCAGGAGGTAAGATGAAAATAAATGATTCTCTCATTTATTCTTACAGCTTTTTTTTCATCTTGGAAATTTCTCAAATTGAATATTGTCATTATATGTTTGTTTTCCTTCCAGCTATCAATGGTACGATATATTGTATTGATCTTGACACATATGCAATCTCAACCACTGCAGAGTCTGCCACTGTCGTTTCTCAGAAGGCACATACTAGATCCTCCTCATCCATATATAGTACTAGTGGAACACGTCTTCTTGAATCGGTTTTACATGGACAACAATCTTCACAGACAAACAACAATAGTATCAATGATACTACAATTTCAACCTCCTCTTATATTTCTGAATTCCGTGGTCATGAAAAAAAAGTAACATCGTTGACAATACTAGGAGGAGGGGCATCTACTGCATCGTCTAATGTCAAAGATGGTAGTAACGACATTGTCAATGGGGATTTACTTGTGAGTGGTGGAGAGGATGGAACAGTGCGCATCTGGGATATACGTGCATGGTGTTGCACGTCTATCATGAGACCATGGGCGGCTACTTCATCTAACAATTCAGCTTCCGAAGCAACCAAATCCAAAGAGATAGTATGTCCAGTATCTTCCATTGTAGCTATTCCGCATCAAGTTTCAAACACTTCCATGAGTTCTACCAATTTAGATAAATTTGGAAAAGATGGAAATATCTTTTCTGTTGGGATATTTTCAGGAAAAAATCAATCTGCGAATGATGCATCTTCTCTCATTCGACCACTTCAACGTTTTCAACAAAGAAGACAATCGTCTAGCAATTTACGGAATGAAGAAAGTTGTGACTCTGTTCCCATTATCACAGCATCTCTAAAAAATGATTCATCATTTCAGTTTTGGGAGGGCAACTCTCTCTTCGATAAAAAGTCAGCTTATTATAATGTTGATAATGAACACAGAGCAAAACGTTTTCGACTTTCATGTTCCTTGAGCTCAGGTAAAGTAGATCGATTTTCGACGTCTTGTACAGACAAAGTAGGAACAACGAGCGAAAATGATAAAGATATGGCTGAAAAAGATTCAATTATTGTAAAATCTGATGAAGAAGTACAGAGGTTACGAAAGGAACTGGAGGAAGCAAATTCTGTCATAGAAAGATGGCAGAAAGTAAATAGTAAACTGGTCAAAAAGCTCAAGAAATTGGAATCGAAAAAATAAGACAAGCGAACTAAACTATAAATAATAATTTAACGATTTCTGATCAGTCTATTATCTGAAATAAAGATTATTTACACAATATTACAATTAACAACTTCATATCATATGGTCATAAAACCACCCTATAGGTTCTTTCTTTTCTTGGATGTATGATCGCTTGTACAACATGAGAGAAAACTCTTTACACAATACATCAAGAAAATGACATTAATCGATGTGTTCGACTGCAAATGCATCGAGCATGAAAGAGAACCGATACAAAGATAGCCCCGCCATGGAGGTACAGGTATGTATTTATTTCAGCGCAGAGAATAAAGTGATATTACAAGATTTTGAAGCCACGAAAACTTGACGGGGGAACTTGCAACTAACATTTTTGCTGGTTAGATTCATACCAATCGAGCATTTATTTTTAGTTTTTTCAATTGAGAAGTGGTACCCATTAGGCCATATCTATTTTCATCTTAATTGTAATGAAAATTTTTAGCACATTTATAGGAAAAATGAAATACAAAATAACTTTTAGATCTCGTTTAATTGCACCACTTTCACAGGATATCAAACAAATCTTGTGTGCAATGGTCAATAAATGTAATTATTGGTAACAAAGCCAAGCTACTCCAGGAATTATATTACTTTGGTGTGTCTATGGCCTAAGAAGTTTGCATGTAAAATTTTGTTCATATTGACTTGATTAATAAAATAATACCTCCCTTCAGAGTCTACTACAACTGAATGTCACTTCCTCTGACGATGACACTGATGATACCTATCTACAGAAACCAAGAAAGCAATTACGATATTACATTCTTTTCAATACTTTTGAGACCATAAATCAATATAGATTTCTTCTATTGTAAAAGAAAGTAGAAATTAAATACATTTTATTTGTATTCCTTCTCTGAAAAATGGTCAAGAAGGGCCCTCTACTAGATCTCTGGACCATAATGGTTGTGCGTCTTACACATCATGTTGTGTGAAAGCAAAGTACAATAAAGTTTCAGAGGCATTTTGTATTTGCTAAGAAGAAATCAAGCTTTTAGTAATTTTAGAGTAATTGCTATGACAGAACTTAACATAAAAACTGTTTCACAAACTCATTGATCAGCTGAACTTAGAAGGTGTTTGATGTTAGGATTTCAAATGTATGCTACAATTTAGCACTCTTAACACTTTGTCTCATAAATACCTTACAATATCATGTTATTAAACTACATCTACACCTTGGTGAGGATACATACACACTACACATTAATAGACAAAAAAATATTTCACTAATATTCTTTTGTATAAAGGTAGAAACGGCTTTATATGCAGCCTTGTTCTAATATTCTTTTTCTTCTTCCTTCTATTCTTGTTTGATAAGTAATAGGAGTCTGTTCTTAGTTATTGCTGTAAATCATTATCAAATTCCTTTGTTAAAAAAGAAAGACTTATCTCAACATTTCATACTTTTCAAGAGGGAACAACCATACAAATCCGAGGAAATGGAACGACTAGAGCTAATTTCCTTTCTAATCATTCAGTGAATCACCTTTGTTAGAATAATTTATAGTTCCATAATTTTTTGTTTAGTACAGGACGCTTAGCAGTAAGTTTCATGACAAACATACAACGCTCTAAATTGTAAAGCAACACTCTTCTGTTTGCAATACTTATTGTTAATGGAATGTTGGAAACATGAGCAGAAGAAATTGCCAACCAAGCACACATGAAAACAATTTATGATTACATCTTCATTCAATGTAGCTATGAATGTGTAAGTTATGTTCATAATCCTTGCATGAACCACAGAAAAATTAGAGTACCTGATTTTTATTTGATTTTCAATCAAATTTAATGGAAATTCCTATCATTTTTGTTTTCAATTTTTAGTTTGTTTTACTTCTTGGTGTCCAAACGATTTGTTATCTTTGAAGTTGGTTCCTCTTAATCCTTCACTTCAAAATAGCGTGTTTTGATGATTTGCCAAAATAGTTATATTTTGGTAAACATCGAGCGCTAAAATTTTAATAATATTAACTGAGTATCGCTGAAAGAGGAATTAAAAACAGTTAATGACTGGTTTTCCTTATGCTTCCTTTAATTTGCATTACTTTTGTTGAGTCAAAATCATTTTTTTCCCATTCTCAAATGGAACCAAATTTCATGCTGCATGATGATACGCCCAAAATCTAAATGATGTCATTGTTTTGTCGTGTTTTGCGCTTAGGAAAAAGATCCTGCTAACAGCTGATTCTACGCACATTTTCAGGTATGTAAGTATGTACCTCATATTCAGACTATGAACAAAAAATGATGTACTACGTTCGCTTACAATAACAGATTTTCAAATGAACAAAAGGTGTGGAAGTAGGATATCTCGTAATGTCGTCATTTATGGCTAAAGATATACTATTTAGAAAGTTTCCATATATGACCAGCAAATGTTGTCATGAATAAAGATTCTTATCCAAGATGTATCTAAAATGTATTGCTTTGCCTTATACAGTACTTAATTAAGTATATTTATTCGTAGAATCTTTGGTCATTTAATTGTAGAATTTGTAGTATGTTTTCATTTTCTAATATGTTGATGGACGAATGCCAATCGGTTGTCATCAGCGCGTCAGTTTTTTTAATTGTGTATCTTTCATAATTTTTAAAAAACAATGAAGGTCGCATCTACACTAGTCGCAGTAACATTTTGCGCCGGTGCTGTTTCAGCATTTGGACTTCAAGCTTCCCCTAAATCAACTCTCAAACAGGTTCAAAGAAATGCCGCTTTCGTCGATTCCGGAAAGGCTATTGTTCAGCCCATGGATATCAATGGAAACCGTATGGATAATTCATTCGTAAGTTTCTCCACATTAGGAAGCATGATTTAGCGCACAATAATATTGATTATCTAACTTCTTGATTTTAATCATGCAAAGGCCCTAAAAAGTTCTGAATCTTCTTCTGATAAAGCTCTTTCTTTGCAAGGAGGCAGCCTGGGATTCTTAGGTGGTGTTGATGTCCCTCTTCTTCTTTACTTCTTCTTCTGGTATGTTGGAAACTACTATGTAAGTATTTTGTTGGAACAATAATCTTTTTCTAAGCACATTTGCCTGGAATTTTTTTCAAAAGTCCCTTTTCTTTCAAATGGAGCTACAAACATTTTTTCTTATGAGTATCTTGTTTCTTTTCAACTTTTTGAAACATTTTTTAGTACAACCTTACCAACAAGTTGGCACTCAAGGCTGCCGGTGGATCTACCGGTTTTCCTATGACTATTGCAGGATTACAACTTGCTGTTGGATGTCTTTACGCACTCTTTTTGTGGGCTGCCCCAGATGCCAGATCCAAACCTTCCGTAACTTTTGATGACATTATTAAAATGCTTCCTGTAGCTTTCTGCTTCATGGGTGCTCACTCTGCATCCGTATTTGCTCTTTCTGCCGGAGCCGTTTCTTTCGGACAAATCGTGAAAAGTGCTGAGCCTGCCTTTGCCGCTGTACTCTCTCAATTCGTTTACAAAAAGAAAATTTCCAAGGCTAAGTGGCTATGTCTTCCTATTGTGATTGGAGGAGTTATTCTTGCTTCCGTGAAAGAGCTTGATTTCGCTGTTTCCGCTTTGGTTTCTGCCTGTATTGCCAACCTTTTCGCCGCTTTCAAAGGAAACGAAAACAAAAAACTCATGGAAACTGATGGCTTGAAGGAACGCATGGGAAGCGTTGGAAACCAGTTCGCTCTAACAACTATTCTTGCCACTTTGATGAGTCTTCCTGTTATGTTCCTTAAAGAAGGAGCTAGGTATGGTGAATTCCTTGATCTATGGAAGTCCAACCCCGCAATTTCTCTCAACCTTATCGCCTCTGGACTTTACTTCTACGGATACAATGAACTTGCCACCATGACTTTGAAGAAGACAGGAGCAGTTACACAAAGTGTTGCCAACACCGCCAAACGTGTTATTGTTATCGTTGGAGTAGCTCTTGTTCTTGGAGAATCTATGGACCCAATCAAACTTCTCGGATGTGGAATCGGTATTGGAGGAGTCTTCCTTTACTCTATTATTGATAGCCTCGTCAAATCCGACTAAAGTCCCTTTACTAGTCCTGATATTCACGAAAACTCTGCCACATCATTGAGATCTGAAATGGAGTCATATTAACTTATTATCAATTGTGCTTGCAATTTTATTCATAGACATTGCTAAAAATTGTGTGAGCATAAGATTTTTATAAAAAGACCCCAAACGTATAAACCGTTCTTTTACAAAGACGTGATATTAATTTATTTCTCAGTCATACTCTAAACTTGACGTTCATATTCATATGTTATATATTCATATCATGTTTTCATTTTGCTGGAATTCAGAGAACAGTTCTTGTTTTGGTCCATTCCATACTTAGCACATGAAACAAATACAATCGGCCATAATGTTTCAATTTTTGTTTTGACACTAATCCTCTCGTGACGACAGGCGCAAGATGAACAGTAAATAACTATACTTTGCCGTATTAAAAGATAAGTTATCAAATTTAGATTGTCATAGTTATATTAGGACTATTTACAAATTTTATATCAATACGCTCTCTTCTTTATTAAGCCCGTTTAGCTCAGTTGGTTAGAGCACGTCATTAGTAATGACGAGGTCCGTGGTTCAAATCCGCGAACAGGCTCTTTTTTATTTTCGGGATTTTTGTTATTTTTTCGCACAAACTGCTGAACATTTTCTCAAAATTTCTTAGCAGTAGTATGTGATCACTACGTACGGAATCTTTCGTACATCATAATCGGATCAACCATCCAACCTTTAGGTATCATTCCTTTCCATCAGAACATAATCAAAGCTATGTCAAGCAAAGACACCAAAAACGTCGGGGACGATGCAAAAAAACTAAATCGTGCAAATCTTAATCCAGATCGAATACTGAATATAAACATAGGAGTTTTAGGACATGTTGACTCTGGAAAAACATCCTTGGTTAAAACTTTATCAACTCTTTTGTCGACTGCATCTTTAGACAAGTCATCGCAATCTAGACAGCGTGGAATCACACTCGATCTGGGATTCAGTGCTTTTCTTCTTCCAGCACTTCCACCATCTTTCGTACCTTTATATGGAGATGTAAGAGATGTAACATGAATTTGTTCTTGAAATTTTTTTTCATTTTTGACCACATGACTCATTTGTTTTCACAATGATATAAAACAGGATTATGATATGCTACAGGTGACATTAGTTGACTGCCCTGGCCATGCTAGTTTAATACGAACTATTATTGGTGGGGCTCAGATTATTGACATGGTTCTACTGGTAATTAATGCCACAAAGGGAATTCAAACACAAACAGCTGAGTGTATTGTAATAGCTGAAATGACAGCCCCAAATCTAGTCGTTGCACTGAATAAAGTTGATTTATTTAAATCAGACGAAAAGACTCAGGAGATTCATAAAGTTTCAGCTAAAGTAGCAACAACTTTGAAGCATACTCGATTTAAGAATGCTAAAATGGTACCTATCAGTGCAGCAGTAGGTGGAGAAAAGGTAGCAGCCGTATCAAAAGCTTCTACCAATACCTCTAACTGTACTGCGGCTACTTTACCAACAGAAAATATATCTTCGCTTCTCGATCTCATCACAACCGAGATACGACCCCCAAAGAATCGTAACTTGCAGTCACTGATCGATCAAAAACCGAACTTTCATTTTGCTGTGGATCATTGTTTCCCAATTAAAGGTCAAGGTACAGTCATCACTGGAACTGCTCTTAGTGGCTTTGCACAAGTCAATGATGTCATTGAATTCCCACAGTACGCTATACAACGTAAAATTAAATCAATGCAAATGTTCAGAACTCCGATCCGTCAGATTAAACAGGGCGATAGAGCTGGAATATGCTTAGCAAATTTAGATTCGAAGCTTCTAGAGAGAGGAGTAGTTTCCCACCCAGGATCCGTCAAATTAATTGAAGCTGCTATTGCATTGGTGAAAAAAGTAAGGTATTTCAAAGGGCGTCTTGTTTCTGGAGGAAAATTCCACGTCAGTGTTGGGCATTCAACAGTTATGGCTACAGCAACATTTTGGGGAGCAAAAGAGTTGAAAAAGCAGCTATCGTTGAAAGGATCAGAGAGCAACGAAGAAAAAAATAGCAAGAAAGAAGATTCAAATACACTTTCTTCTTCTAGTTTGGGCGGATCTGCTGAGATTGCAGGATTACCAAAATTAAAGTTTGATTTTGATCAAGATTTTGTTTATCAGGAAGAAGTGTTGGAAAGTCTCAATCACGATGATGATTTTCATGGAAATAATATGAAAAAATCATCCGCAAACGATTCACCACTCCATTGGGCACTTCTTACATTTCAAACTCCCGTATACTGTCCCTTGAATAGTCTTATCATAGGATCCAGACTAGACACAGATATTCAAGCCAGCTCTTGTCGACTTGCCTTTTCTGGAAGATTGATTGAAAAATGCGATCCAAAAAAAGAGACGTCAATTATTAATCTTTATACTCATAAAGAAAAGTCAGGTCAGGTATGCCGCTTAGGCGAGCCATATACTCGTTCTACTGATTCCAAAATAATCAGATATGATGTGTATGGACACGATCTATTCAAAAAGGAAACAAATATGTCGCAATTCGTCGGAATGAAAATTCAAACTTCTCACGATGGTGAAGTTGGTGTGATACAATCATCATTTGGAACAAGTGGTAAATTTAAGGCTCATTTCCCTGCAGGAACATTAGTGAAAGACGGTGAAAAACTCTATTTACGTTTTAAACGGTACTTCAATGATAAAGCAAAGGCAATGCATCAGGATAATGAATTGTTGGTACCGCCTCCAATAAAAGGAGAGAAAATCATTATGAAGGGCAAAAATAAGAAAATGAATAAAGAGAAACAGAGTGAAAACACAAACGTTCAGAATCAATCAGCTGTTACAAAGGAAGTAAATTCCAATCCGGATGAATCAATCGAAACTAATTCGTTCGTGACAGGAGTGATCGACAAGTTAAAATCAGATGCTGTGGTAGATGGTAAGTTTAATGTAGCAATTATTTCAGGACTTTTCACTCCCGAAATGAATGTTCGAGAGAAACTGGGTGTGAAAGTGGTTATATCGGACACAAAACAAGAGGGCAGTATTATTGGTTCTTTCGGAAAAGCTGGGAAATGTAAAGTTGCGTTTCCAGATGGTTTATCAGAAGATGCTGTTGGCTCAAAAGTACAGATGAAAGCATAATTTTTCGCTTTAATATGTTCTTAGATTTCGATTGAAATAAATTCTTTTTCTTGCTTCTAATGCAGAATTATATAATAAATGACAGTAATGTTGCGAGTTATCTGCTCAACAAAAGCATTAGAACTAAAAATGGGTATTCTTTCACAAACTACATTTTCACCTTGGATTGAAAGTGCATGCCACACCATACTTTTGGATCTGGAGCAAATTTTTTTTATCTTTCACTTCTTATGATGATTCTAAGTACCGTACGTAAATTTTATACCACAGAAACAATTTTCTCCGTCTTGACTACTATACTCATCAGTGCAAAGTAGAAGCGGTTGATAGAAGCTATCGAAGTCCTTCAAGAGTATCACTCTTCACCTTCTCGCCCTACTCTCTAGCGGTATTTAAACAACTCTAATAGGCTATTTGATCACTTCGGCGATCGGAAATTTAACCTCTCATAATTCATATACGATACTAGGAAATTATGGTGAGCAATTCAGTACTCCAGCCTTTGTTTCAGTTGACTTTTCCTTCAAACAAATGCTTTCAAGATTTAACCAATATTACACATTTACACTCCATACGCTCCGCATACCATAGTTATTTTACTCATTCTTCAAAACACTGGTTGGGAAAGAAGTTGGTGAGTAAGGTTATCTTTTATGTCTCAGATGCTTTAATACCACAAAAATTGCATGACAAACACTAACCTTTCTGTTATATCTCTCGTTTTACTTACACTCAGCTGTCGAATTAAAGAATGACGTTGTACTTACTGGAACACTCCATAGCGTTGATCAATATCTAAACGTCAAGCTCACTAATGTCAACGTTGTAGACAAACAAAAATATCCCCAATTGCTAGCCTTAAGCAATTGTTTTGTGCGCGGAAGCGTTGTGCGTTACATTCAGGTAAGAAGATAAGCATGATCAGGTCGGTATTGATCGTGTGCTATTTTCCTTCACTTGTATTCATAAACTTCGTCATTCGACTTCTTCAACTATTTTCCCTTTTCAGATTCCAAAAAGCGAAGTAGATACGGAATTATTACAAGATGCGACAAGAAAGGAAAATGCTGCTGCAAGCGTTTCTACCAAAGATGGTTCAGGATCGAAAGTTTCGGCTTCATAACTTTATAATTATGGTTTTATTCAAAAGATTAGCTTTGTTAAAGTAGACATTTGTAATTTGCACAAGTGGGCACTTCGTTTTTATGCATTGATTGAAGTGATTGTTGTATTATTCAATTTGGATGCAATAGAGTATTTTAATTGTCACGTCTTTCGAAAAAAAATTTGGTTGTTTGATAATTTCCGTATTGATTTATGGATGTTACGAATGAGACATTAAATTGTTTTAATTTGGAGAAGGCAAATGCACGATTTTTAACGTCTAAGGAGATTTTCAGAACTTCTTGGTCTCTGAGGATGCCTTTCTGATCTATTCTTTTGAACAAATCTTTGGCTTTTAGCCCTAGATAAATGTGGATCTGATCTAGGATGATGTGTTTGAAATTGCCTTTCTGATTTCTGATGCCTTATGCTAGGGGGTCTTTCTGATCTAAATTGACCCAGTCGAGGTCTTTCTGATCTAAATTGATTCATTGAAGGTCTTTCAGACCTCGGTTGATTTATTTTAAACGATCTTTCAGACCTGAGTGAGCGTTGCACAGATAGATCTGGTCTTATTGGTGGTAGAGATGGATCTGATGGCTCACTAGGTTTCAACACAGCCATTTCTTCAACTCTACTATTTCTAATACTTGACAGTGTGAAATTTGAGCGGCTTCCTGAACTTTTAAATCCAGGAGCGGTAGTCAATCCTGTGGTATTTGTCAATCTTCTCTGATTTTTGAATGCTTCTTTGAATTCTGAATCAAACTGATAGCAATGATATACATATACACATACGAAAGTCATAGTTGCCATATAAAATGAGAGGCTCGCCATGGAGAAGAATGAGCCCCGGTTAAACATACATGCTGAAGCTTTACGGAAAGTACTAAAAGAGGGCATAACATCTCCTTGCATGGATTCTTCTATCATCTGATCTGGCAGTTGCCACTGGGAGACGGTACATAAATTATTTCTGAAGAAAAACAAAATTTTGAGCCCTTCAAACGTTATTGCGAATATTGTGAAAATCAACATGAGCCTTTTTGATGGTGTTTTTGTGCCTGTGATGACATAGCTCCACATTATTATCTAAGTAAATGTAAGCAATTAGCTTGGAAGGTTAAGAAGTACTTCTCTTAGAATGAAAATTGTGCAGTGCACACTTGTGCAAGTATCTACTTACAGATCCAAATAACCCAAATATTGCGCTCATCAGTGCTGCAACTCTGGCAATGGACCAGTATACATCACTATTTAACATGGCACTTTCATAACTTGAATCTTGTAGAACCATTTTCGTCTTTTGAGCGACTGAGTAGATCAAGCATTCTTCTGGCTGTGCAGGAGACTGGAACGACCACAGGCCAGCCCCTATGGCACTGGCATCAAAAAGGCTATTAGCTGGGTCAAATCCCACTACAATCGAGAGAAATTGACAATCAAGCGAGGAAGTCACAGAAAAGATGAGCCCTGTACTATTCAGGAAAGCTAGCTTACGTGGGTGCCAACCTTCGTCAACATATTCAGCCATCTTTCTTTTTGCCTTTATGGACAAAATGAAGCTCTTATGCAGTCGATGCCGTGAAACTTGATAATTTTTCAAATTAAATACTTATTTCCTAAGTAAATTTCTAGCTTAGCTGTAAGAAAAAATTGAGATTCTCATTTTAGAGCTTCAATTAGATAACTCACATTTTATAAACTCTTAAGAGCTTGAACATACATATGAATCACAAAATCTATCAAAAAGAGATTTTCTGAATATTTCCCTATATAGAACTGAATTCCCGCTAGTTAAACTCGTCAAAACGAAGATGAATTTCAAGACATTCATGACAAGTTGTTAGACAGATTGCAAATGAACTTGGGTCATTCCAAGAAGTCATTTTTTGTTCTATTTAGATTTATTGAGAGAATGACCAATTTATCTCAGGAATGCTGGATGCTGATGGAGTTATGAATATCTTCGTTCAAATTGGCATGTCGCTTTTTATATTCATTTCAATTTTCATGTCTCATTAAAAAGGAGAAATAAGAAAAGAAATAATATATTTTTTAAAAATGAACAAATCTAATATGCTATTTATGGTATCCTATCCTGTTTTAGAAGTCGTTTTTAATGGGCAGTACCGACCTCCTTGGCTTTAGAAGATTCCTTTGCCTCCAGTTCTTTCAATTTTTTTTCAAGATCTAAGATTTTTTGCTTGCTTTCGTTCCTCTCATCTTCCAAGGTTTCCTCTAAGGAATTGATCTTAGCACCTAATTCTCTTCCAACACTTTTTGCGGCTTCTTCACGGAATTTATTAAGCAATTCCGTCCAGTAGAAAGTGGGCTTCATGATAGCCTCCTTGGCATGCTTGTCCAAGTTTCTTCGTACACAGTTTCTAGGAGTGTCACCGTCCTCGTCAGTATAATCTAGTGCATCAGGATAAATCCTTATAAGAGCTATGATAATCTTAGCGGAAAGAGAATGAATTGTCGCTATATGAAGGGGTAAGGTACGATCATCTAGTCCTGTCATATGAGTAGCTTCTCCAAATACATCCATGAGATCTAGCAAAAATTGTTCTGGGGCTCCTCTCTTCAGAGCCATGTGGAGTGGAAATTCTCCTAACGTTCCTCGTTGCGATGCCAATTCTGGTTTCCTTTTTAAAATTGTACTTGCTATTTCCCATTGATAGACACTGATTGATTTATGGAGTTCATTGTCTTCCTTTTTTCCGACTCGAAATTGTGTTTGCGCCAATAGGGTTGAGTCTTTAGATGATTGTTCAACTTGCATCTTCTTACAATTTATGTATCAATCCTAGATGGTTTAAAGCTGTATCAGCTGTCATTAAAATATCCTTCAATAATAATAACCGGTCATCAACTCTATCAAACAAAAAAAGATATTCTATTGTACAACTCACTACACCTAATCAATTTGTAACAATCCGTGATTCCAAAAAAAGTCTCTTGGAGTTGTAGCGAGTAAATATCGGTTATTTTTAACGTCCTATGTTCTCAAGAAATTTTCTTGTTTTTTTAAGAATGCAAGTCCATTTTTCCACTTGTTGAAAAAAGAATAAAAAGTTTTATCTTATTTCTATTTCTAAACATTTGAATTTGATGTATATGTTGATACAATAACGGAAAGTGAGCCTATCTAATTAAAGATGACACGTCTTAAGTTCAACACGTCTATGTCAAATGACCATCCAGCTCATCCACCGTGTAGCATGTTCAACAAAATACTGCAGAATGGATTTTCGTACTAAAGCTCATCCTTGAATCAGTTTTATTAATTAAGGTATACAGCTACAGGCAGTCTCTCGAGAACTTCTTCGGTATGCTTTGCAAGTCTTCATGACGTAAGCAGAACAGTTCTCATCGAAAATACATTCTGGATCCACGTGGAATAAAAACTTTAAATTCTTCAATCATAGATTCCCTAAAGACTGAACTTACATACTTATAATAATAGAAACATTTAGTTTCCTCGGAATTCATGTTGAAATTTTAAGCTAAAAAATCAAAATGTTCTTTTTCATTCGATTAGACCTACATAGTTAAAGATTCACATTCACATAGAGAACAAATTATCATACAATACAAAATTTTTATGACACACATGGATCGTTCTTAAAAAACAAAACTTGTTGAAATATTAGAAACAGTATAGACACGAGTAGATTTTGGAGAAGTTCTTCGTTTCTATTGAAGGCATAAGAATAATATTTTTCGCCTTCATTCATTGACAATCATCGGCGCTCCTGCTTCATGAAAATGCAGCAAGCTTCTCCTATAGCCTCTCCTTCTATTCAAATTCGGATACTGTCAGCGATTGATGGTGTTTGTCAAATTTTAAGTTTGCATCCAAATGAACTGACGTAAGTTTTTATTTGAAAGTGTTGATAATTCCTTGAAGAAGCTAAAAGAAGCGGGATCAGATGTCATTGAAATCTGTGTTCTTGTATGTTCCTGTGGTTGATAATTTGTTTATCGAATCAAGTTGCGACCATTACTCGGGTTTCTAGTCTAGATATTCTTCCATTCATCGATGCTTAAACCAAATGAAAACACGACCTGGAAAGCCCCTGCATGATAAAACTTACTTTCTCCTTTTTCATAATTCGAAAATAGTTTTTGAATCTTTCACCATCTTCGCATCTCAACAATACTAACAAGTAGATCTTTTCACTCTTTTGAACAAAATCTTAAAAAGGGTTTCAAATATAGCACAACAACTAGCTGCAAAGGTATCAATCCAAGATCAAATTCTTTTACTTGGGCCACCATATAAAGTTCCAAAAGATTCCACGCTCAGATCTGAAGAAGTACTTGCATCTCTTAGACTTGGAGATGAAGAAGACAAATCTTTTTGCTCATTAGATACAACAGAACGATCTGGTGCACGAAGGCTCTTTTTATTTTCAAAGAAACATCTTTCAGGTTCAGGACCCAATCTCCCACCATGCGTTTTACATCCAACAACAATAAGCTTACCTACAGAACCTGATACTGGTCCTCTTGTTTTTCAAAGAGATTTCTCTACTCCAACTTCGCCATTACATCAAGCTCTTGAAGTTTATGAACGCCAATTTATGCTGAATTTATGCCAAGGACGTGCCTTAGCAGATGGCGCTGATTTACGCATAGCATCTTGTCGGTCGTGTATTGCTGAACAATCTGTAATTGCACAAGCACTTCGAGCAGCTGTTTCCAATCTTTCTTTTTTTCGCAATAATGCCATAAGAATAAGGACAGAACTTACGACTGACTTCCAATCAAAAACTTCCAAACATTTTAATTTACTTGACCAGTTTGACAGAAAAATGGCAACTCTAGCTGAAGAACGTCTGCATCCTGCACTTGTCAATGTCGCAAAGACAAGTGGAAGAATGATTGAAACACTTCTAGATACAGTTCCTGTTGAGAAAGAAAAGGTTTGGGCTGCTCAATGTCGTACAGCACATGAACGCTTGTTGGGTCTTTTTAGTGAAATTGATACTTCATTTGGTAATTTACGAAACGATGCTGAAAGGGAAGAGGAAGCTAGGAAGGACAGAGCAACAGAAGAAATGGTAATATCTTTATCACATGAAATAGAACAGAAAGCAATGCAAATTAGGGATAAACAGGCTGAAAGACTTGATCAATTAACAAAGGATCACACAAAAGTTGTTAGTGTTGTAATGGATGCTATTTCAGGAGATAATGACCAAGCTCAGGTAGCTCATGCATCATTTAGTACATTGGAAACTATGTCAAAAATGTCCGCAGATATCTTACCGTGCATGAAAGCTGATGATGAAAAATTGATGGAACTCATGACAAGAATTGGTAACACAAAAACTGAAGCAATGACACGTATGAAAGATCGATTACATAAAATCAGTTTTGCACAATCTTCAATTGGGCATGTGCTCAAAAGAGTTGATTTCCTTCAAAAATGCCTTGCACAACAAAACGAAGATATGGTACACTTGGAACATGTTATAGAATTGAAATCGTCTTATCGTGATTTTCTCTCTGAAATTCGTAGAAGAAGAGCATATGGAAATGCAGTGGCATCCTCAGCTTCTGCTGTGATGGAGAGTTTGGCAGCAATGCGTGTTGATGAAGTTCGAGCAAGAGAACGCTTTCTCAGAGGTTCTGGAAGGCATTTGATGCCAGCTTTCTTTGAAATATTTACACCTACCTTAGCAACACCACCTCCTTTTTTCAATCCTCAATTTCCATCCATGGTTGAAATGGATACCCTCCCTGACGTTGGTATTAACGATGAGACTGCCCGAAGTGGATATATGTCATCAAATGCTGATAATAGAGATGAAAGTATCTCTGTTGAATCCAATCAACAAAGCGATAAAACGTCCTCGACAATGAATCAGAATGAAAATTTAGCTACACCGAATACAGAAGTTAATATTGTAGGGAAGCCAAATCAAATTTCTCAATCGTCTGTCGTCAGTGTGAATGAGAGCAGTAATGAAATCATGGTGTCTTGTCCAGAGGACCGTGCATCTGCTGATGCTGAGCATGAGACTCTAAAATATGAAAATGCTGCATTACGTCAGATTATTGAACGATCCGGGATAAAAGCACCTCGTAGCTATGTTGAAGAAGCCAGAACAAAAGACAAAAAAAAGCCCGTTGGAGCTGGTAATGATGATATGGAAGCTCTAAAGGCAAAAATAGAAGCCTTGGAAAGTTCACTTGAAGTGAAAACGAAGGAAGTGAATAATTTGAAAGAGAAAGGTGATACCAAAGATTTACCTGATAAGCTTTGTGATAAAATCAGCCATTCAAGTTTTGCAGTAAGTATTTGAAAATGTTTAATCCAGTCTACACCCAAGATTCTCTAGCATGTGCTTACTCATTGTTTCATTTGTCTTCTTTTCATTGAAGCTCCAAGACGTTGCATTATTCATGCCAACAGGAAAGACAAGCGGAGGAAAACGGATTTATCTTGCGTTTCATAGTAATTGTCCTCATCGGTATTTATCGACAGATAGTATTCAAGGAACTCCTGATTATGTTTTGGGTAGAATCGTTTATCAATTAGAAATGGTAGCTGAAGCACCTGGGTCGGAGACAAATCCATTCAATCTTCATGTTGGAACAAAGTTCTGGATATTGACAGTGGAGGTGCTAAAAGTTCCTTAAATAGTTTTGGTAGGACTGATACAATTGTGATCAGATACGAGATTTTTTTAACTTTACGATTAGGGGCATGTAAAGATCCTCCTGATATCGTTTTAGTGTCTAGTTGTTAATTCATTTCAACAAACTAGTATCATGTTTGTCAATGATTAAAGTTTAATAGTAGCATATTTTGCCTTATTTTTCATATGAGAATAATATCTATTTTGCATTTTCAGAATACCACAAACAATGGAGAGAAAACAAGGCTTGTAACTAATAAATCAGGTTTGTTTCATTACATTAAGAAAATCCCTAAAGAAAGATAACGTCAAAACAATCCCCATCTTTTGTGCTGCCATATATTCTTGATTATATTTTTCAGATACATCACTTGAAACTATCCGCATATCTATGTATTCATTCAAATTGGAAATATTTTCTTTTTTGTTAGAGTTGTCTTTACTCTCTGAGGATTCCAGACTTATTCTCCCAATACCATTTAATATACATGGATAGGTAGGAGGTGGTGCATTCCATGTGTCATTTTTACGATTATACATGTGCATTCGATCACTGTAAAAATATTGGATGTAATGATGAGCTAGAATAAGACGAAATCTAGGTTCAAATTTTTCTCGAAACTCTTCATTAATCAGATCAAGGTACCATTCAAAAGTTTGATTTATATATTGCTCTATCGAACATGGATAAGGAAGTGTGCTGTCCATATCCCAAATCAGAATCTTTTTGTCTGCTTTTGATACGGTAAGGAAAATAACATGATAGTCCCAGAAGCATGGTTGAAGAGGATCATCTGATGCTTTTTGAAATAAGAAGGGACAACACTTTTCCTCGTTCGATACAAATAATACATAGTTCATGTTCTTGTCAACATCTTCATCATGTAATCGGAGATATGCTAAGCGCCAAACGTTTTCTTCACAATAGCAAGGGTTTCTCAATTCGACCTCTTCTGTTACCCTTAAAGCTGTTGAAATTGCAGTCTCATCATGTTGCGTCGTCATTGTGAAACAGTTTTTGAATTAACATGTCACAAGAGTTTACGTATGACGTCATAATTTATTATTTTAATAATACATGATAATTGTTCATCTTCTATTGGGCGAAATTACGTACTTAA
>Ga0209092_10001527_pt1 | contig 22394 bp, 13 predicted proteins | sample FraStrMetagenome_FD_187446 | JGI IMG/M metagenome (GOLD analysis project Ga0209092, IMG submission 187446) | Marine eukaryotic phytoplankton communities from Arctic Ocean - Fram Strait ARC3M Metagenome (SPAdes) (version 2) | ecosystem: Environmental > Aquatic > Marine > Oceanic | place: Fram... | reverse complement strand
CCAGATTCCAGATGCTTGCTTGCTTGCCTGTCATGGTGGAAATAGGAAAGCGCCTTATTTCCATATTGTCAAGTATGTGGAGATAGTGGCCGGGCTTATTTCCACGGACAGGCATTTCTCATGGCACAGCAGCTACGCCAGTGGCCCGAGAAGTCGCTATCGCTCAGACCGCTTATCATCGCTAATAACACGCTTATAAAGAGAACCACCAGTGAGGATACCTATGTTTAAGGCACCGGAAACGTGGGTGTTCTTCAAATTCAATATTTCAAAGCTTTTTTCTGAGGTAAGCTTGGTAGAGCATTTCAGCTTCCTGCATCAATTGTGGTTCCAACTCGGTCAGTCGATTTGGCAAATCCATTGCGCCGTGTTTGACGGTCAAAACGAAAATGCTGTCTTGGTAAGCGGCACAGACTAGAAAGTGTCGTCTTACGCGATAGAAAGACAGGCTCTGACTCATTGCTGGGTTGGCTTTGAGGAGATTGGGGTTCTCGCGAAGGAGATTGAGCGCATTCTCAATGCTTTGCAGATAGTCTGATGCGGTGTCTTCTCCCCATTTTTCTATGGAGAGGGATTCGATTTCTTGAATATCCAGTATAGCTCTCTGCGTCAGTCCGATGTAAGCCATATTACGAGTCCTTCTGCTGGATTGGCATGTCTTTGCCCAAGGCTGAACGAAGGTCGCCCTTGAATTCAACAACGTTGCCATTCAGCAGGTCTTGGTAGCCTTGCAACACTCCATCTCGAATCGCAGCGGCTTCTTGGCGTTCTTTTTTTTCACGCAGCAAGTCCCGCATGAATTCGCTTGGAGTCGAGTATAGCTGTTTGTCTCCGCAATTACTGTCGATGAAGTTTCGTAATTCTTCGGTGAGTGATAGGTTAATAGTGCTGCTCATAATGGTTACCTCCTTTATTGAGTAATCTCCCTATAGTGCCATGCTTGGCGAATAATGTCAATATAAGCCATTGGTTGAATCTTTCTGGGTGCTTACGTGCCCCTTGCTGTGCCCGTAACAGCGGCTTAATATCTGTTTATCAATGGCTTGCATCTATTTGTTGAATTTGGATTAGTGAGAAAAACTACCCTTTTTTCTCACTAATCAAGGGCCAATGTTTCCTGTGACATTTGCAGGGGCTAACTGATTGAAATGCGATAAGCGGAATCATGCCCCAAGCGACGGTCGCAAATCCATAGAAAGTTTACGCAAAGACGTATATTAGAAATGACCCCATGTCTGTTATTTTAGAACAACCCTATAGCCCTCTGCTTGATGCCTCCCTTCTTTCTAGGTGGCGTTCGTAGCTGACTGGGGGTATTCATCTTTTTTCATTTTCATACACTATTATAAAATTAGCCACATGTGTGTCTTAAATCCTACTTATGCAAATTGCTGACTGGACCGTTCTAATCGCCTATCTTGGAGGCACCGTATTGCTCGGTGTGATTCTGGGGCGGTTGGTTAAGAACTCATCCGACATGTTTAGTGCCGGGGGCACTTCGCCATGGTGGGCGAGTGGCTTGAGTGCGTTTATGACGATGTTTTCGGCCAACACCTTCGTGGTGTGGGGCAGCATCGCTTTTGATGTCGGTATGGTGGCGGTGATGATCAACCTGATGTATGGCGTCGCGGCGCTGTTGGTCGGTGTGTTTGTTGCCGGTCGCTGGAAGGGCATGGGCATCGAAACGCCGGCGGAATATGTCCGCTTGCGCTTCGGTAAGGGGGCACTGCATTTTTATACGTGGTCGATGATGGTGCTGCGGGTAGTGGGCACCGCTGCGGCGCTATATGCGCTCGCTAAGATACTGGTGGCGCTGATGCCGCTGGACGAAGGTAACATGCTACGTGACCCGGAAACTGGTAATCTCTCGCTGCGTTGGGCGATCCTGATCTTTGGTTCGGTGGTGGTGCTCTATACCATGATCGGAGGGCTATGGGCGGTGCTCATGACGGATGTGCTGCAGTTTATCATTCTTAACTTAGCGGTCTTGTTTGTCGTGCCTCTGGCACTCCATCAGGTAGGCGGGCTAGGAGGCTTCATTGAGGCCGCGCCCGAAGGTTTCTTCGACTTAGTCAAAGAGGAAAAGTATTCCGTCTTCTTCTTGGCCGGGTGGGCGGCGATTCATTTCTTCATGATTGGGGCGGAGTGGGCCTTTGTGCAGCGTTTCCTTTGTGTGCCCACCAAGAAAGATGCGCGCAAGAGCACCTTTCTTTTTGCGGCGCTCTATCTGTGTAGTCCGCTGCTATGGCTGTTGCCGCCGATGATTTATCGTGTATCGAATCCCGGCGCAGATGCCGAACAGGCATATATTCTGGCCTGTCAGTCGGTGCTGCCGGTCGGTATGGTTGGTCTGATGCTCGCGGCGATGTTCTCGGCGACGGCCAGTATGGTCAGTTCGCAGTTGAACGTGTTTTCCGGCGTGTTGACGCATGATATTTACAAGCCACTGGCGAAGGCGAGCACTGCCAAATCTCTACTCCGCGCAGGTCGTATATTCACCGTGCTGCTGGGAATACTGCTGATCGGGATAGCGCTACAAATTGAGAAGCTCGGTCAAGTGAAGGACCTCATTATCAGTATTACCGAATTAATGGTGGTGCCGCTGCTGGCGCCCTCGCTGTGGGGCGTCTTCAGTCGTAAGATTGGCGGGCGGGCCGTCTGGATCACGGGGCTGAGTGGCTTTGGATTAGGTGTGGTGATTCGCTTTGGATTCGGTGCCGAGGGATTCTTGAGCGGGATCGATTCGCTGGGCAGCGTCAATGCCTGGGTGATCGCCCATGCAAATTTCCTGAAGACTTTTGTTGGAGTCATCTTTCCGGTGGCGGTGCTTGCCATTCTTGAATTTACCAGCCGGGGTGAAGACGCTGGTTGGAAGACCATTGCTGCCCTGGCACGTAAAGAAGACGAAGCCGAGGCGGCGCATGCGGTGCAATCCAATCCGATGGCGGCCAAAGTCGTCGCAGTCTGTCTGGTCGTTTGTGGAGCGATGATGTTTTCGCTGATCTTGGTCAACGAAACCTCGCACGGAATTCTAGCTGCTTTTGGCGGCATCCTATTTCTGCTAGCGGCGATAATTTATTACAAAGTCAGGCCTGCTGTGTAAGCGCCGATAAACAATGGATATTATTATATGATTATTGAAAAACCATCAGCAGGCCTACGTGGCCTCAAGTGTGAGAAGATCCCGGTCGATTTTGCCGTGGTTGGCGGCGGCTTGGCTGGCGTCTGCGCGGCTGTAACTGCTGCGCGGCAGGGACTTCAAGTCGCCTTGATTCAGGATCGACCGGTGCTGGGTGGAAACGCTTCGAGTGAGGTAAGGTTGTGGGGGCTGGGTGCGACTTCGCATATGGGCAACAATAACCGCTGGTCCCGCGAAGGTGGACTCGTCGACGAAATCCTGGTCGAGAATACCTACCGCAACAAAGAGGGCAATCCGTTGATCTTCGACACGATTCTGCTCGAACTCGTCATGCGGGAGCCGAATATTCGGCTGCTGCTGAACACCGCAGTCTACGAAGTGGAGAAGTCGTCTCCCGACACCATTTCAAGCGTTACCGCGTTCTGTAGTCAAAATTCGACTCGCTATGTAGTGAGCGCACCTAATTTTTGCGATGCTTCCGGTGATGGTATTGTTGGATTTCAAGCGGGCGCGGCATTTCGTATGGGTGCCGAGAGCTCGGATGAGTTTGGCGAACACTTTGCGCCTGATGAGAGTTACGGTGAACTGCTTGGGCATACGATTTATTTTTACAGTAAGGATGTCGGCAAGCCGGTCAAATACGTCGCTCCGGAGTTTGCCTTGAAAGATATTACCGAGGTGCCGCGCTATCGAGATTTCGATGTGAAGGAGCACGGCTGTAAGTTGTGGTGGATCGAATACGGTGGTCGACGCGACACGGTGCACGACACTGAAGAGATCAAGTGGGAGCTCTGGAAGGTGGTGTATGGTGTGTGGGATCACATCAAGAATTCTGGAAAGTTCCCTGATGCCGAAAATATGACGCTCGAATGGGTCGGCACCATCCCAGGCAAACGTGAGAGTCGCCGCTTTGAGGGTGATACGATGATTATTCAGCAGGATGTAGTTGAGCAGCGGATACATGCGGATGCCGTCGCCGTCGGTGGTTGGTCGCTCGACCTGCATCCGTCGGATGCGGTTTATAGCGAAAATTCTCCCTGTAACCAATGGCACAGCAAGGGGGTGTTCGGCATTCCGTATCGCTGTTACTACAGCCGCAACATCTCCAACCTGTTTCTCGCGGGTCGTATCATCAGTGCCTCGCACGTCGCCTTCGGGTCGACCCGCGTGATGTTGACCTGCGCACACGGTGGGACTGCCGTCGGCATGGCGGCAGCTCATTGCCTGCGCGACGGACTCACCCCGCGCGAGCTGACTGAGCCGACACGCATGGCCGCGCTTCAGCGCGCGCTCAATCGAGTCGGGCAGGCCATTCCGGGCATCTCACTGAGCGATGACGGCGATCTAGCCCAGTCGGCGACACTTTCGCCTTCTTCAACCTTACAGTTGACCGAACTTTCCGCGGATGGTCCTTGGCTGGATTTGGAATATCCGGTGGCGCAGCTGTTGCCGTTGACGCCTGAAGATCGTCCGACCGTGACACTGCGAATTCGAGCGAAAGCGCCTGGTGAGCTGCGCGTAGCGCTGCGGGTCAGCGACAAGGCTGAAAACTTCACGCCGGAAGCGACGCTCTGTGAGCAGACCTTTACACTCGCTGCGGGTGAGCAGACCATTGAATTTCCCGTCACTAACGGAGTGGATCAAAACCGCTATGGCTTCCTCTGCCTCTACGGCGATGCGGCGACCGAAGTCGCTTGTTCCGAACAGCGCGTGACTGGCCTGATGACCGTGCGCAAGAAATTCAACCACGCGGTATCGAACACGGGTGAGCAAGTTCCACCAGCAGGCATTGGGATTGACCGCTTCGAATTTTGGGTGCCAGACCGTCGGCCGGAAGGGCACAATCTGGCCTTCAAGTTGTCGGAACCACTTGAGGCATTTGAACTAGAACAGCTCGCGAGTGGGACGTTCCGTCCTACGGTATCCACGAATGCATGGGTGGCTGCAGCAGCGGATCCGAAGCCGCGCCTCGATATTGCCTGGGGTGACGAGCAAACCATACGTGAGGTGGTGCTGCATTTTGATACCGACTTCGACCATGCTATGGAAACCACGCAGTGGGGGCATCCTGAGGATGTGATGCCGTTCTGTGTGCGCGACTACGTGCTTCGCGATGCGGACGGTAAACAGTTGCATCGCTGTTCCGGCAATCACCAGACCGTCAACCGCATTCGCTTTGCCGAAACTGTTTGCACCCGGGGCTTGTCACTGAACCTGACACATCCATCGGCTCAAGTGCCTGCCGCTCTGTTCGGTATACGGATCTACTAAAAAATGGTCGATACGAAGTGATGGTGAAAATAAAATATTGGAGTGCACTCGCAGCCGTCGCAGTGAGCTGTTTCGCAGCAGAGAGTGCCGCGGTGGAAAGTGGTTCGACAGAGCTGAAGTTCGGAGCGCAGCGAATAACGGTGGAGTCTACGGGCTTTCGTTTTAAATTCACAGATACGACCGGCACGATTCTGGCTCCCGCTCACGGGCAGGCTGGCTTGCGTCTCGACGGCCAAGCAGTGACTGCCACTGAGGCGCACTCCGATCGACCGGGGCATTTTACGGTGATGACGGCGCAGGGCTTGAAGGCGAATGTGAGCGTGGCAACTTCTGAGGGACTGGTTTCCATTACGGTAGCGCCGGAGAAAGAGGGCGCGTGCAAGATTGACTTGAGTCTGGGTGGCTTGCCAGTTGCCTATGGCCTTGGCGATGCTGGCGGCTGGAGCGGTCAGCTGAATTTGGTGACGGATAAAAATGTCCGTTATTCGCTCGTCAATAATGGCAGCTCGAAGCGCTGGCAAAGTTCCTTTGTCATTTTCCCTCATAACGGGCTGGCTGGGGTGGTGTTCGGGGGCAAGCAACCCTCGGTGCTTCTGGGGCCGGAAGCATACACCATGACGGTTACGGCAGACGAACCAGTCACCTTCTATTATCTGACCGGTGACATGCCCGAGATTTACGGGAATTACAAAAAACTATTAGTCGAGAACGGATTCCCGTGGATTAAACCCAAATCGAGGTTGTTCGAACTGGGCTGGGAGTCTTGGGCAGCGCTCGGCTATCAGACGCGCGACGAGACGGTGCTGAAGTCCATTTCTGATTTTCAAAAAAAGGGCTATCCCATCCGCTGGGCGGTCACGGGATCCGGCTTCTGGGAAGAGGGTGGCACGACCACTAGTTTTGGAAAATATGGTAAGAAGTTTTCTGAGCCGAATGCTTTCAAAGCCAAGCTGCATGCGCAGGATGTCAAATGGATGATCGGGCTGCGCACCAACTTTGTTCTGCCGGGCGGTCCGCATATTCCCAAGAGTGCGAAGCGGGACTTCAATTTGAAAGGGAAATTCTTCAACGGTAACCCGCTCTCAACGGTTGGCGTGGACCAGGGTTACTTCGTGACAGACCCCTCAGGGAATTTGGTCGTCAAGACGTCCCGCTACTTTCCGATTGTCCCATGCTATCTGCTCGATGGGCGTAATCCTCAGGCAGTTGACTGGTATACCGACCTCTACCGCTCTTGGGGTGTGGATGGTATAAAAGAAGATACCATGATGGATGTGGGATCTGACCTGCTTGATATTTTCAATGACCCGATTGCGCGTCTTGCCGATGAGGGCGCACTGGTGATGGCACGCTGCGGTAGCTTTAGTTCGTCAGGCACGCTGCTGCGCATCAATGATACTCATGTGAAGGACATGAGTCAGCGGACGCCGATTAATTATTGGCACTATGCGGCCAGCGGAGCTCCAAACGTTTATTCGGATACGGTTGGGTTTCGACAGATGAAAAACTATACAAATAAGGTCGTCCGCCATGCTTGGTTGATGGCAGTCACCGCCGGGCTTGCTGTCGGAGAGGTGCCCTATGATTGGAACGAAAAGCAGCAGGGGCTTTTTAAAAGGCCTTTTGATTTTCACTATCAGATCGGCCCTTACCTTTATGATGCTGCGATGAAATCCTACCACTCAGGCTATCCATACACACTGACGCCGCTGGGAATTGCTTATCCAAATGATGCAAACGCTGCCGAGCCGACGCACTATCAGTGGATGGCTGGCGAGTCGTTGCTCTGTGCGCCTCTGGTTAAAAATCATGAGAGCAGTAAGATGGATCTCTATCTGCCGGAGGGACCTTGGTTCGACTACGACACTGGAAAAAAATATCAGGGACCGAAGTTACTGAAGGATTTCGCGATGCCGCGGGACAAGACACCTTGTTTTGTTGGCGGCAAAGGAGTCTTAATCACTCGCGAGTCGGATGACGCGCCTCTTACGGCTAGAATATATCCGATTATCAAAGAGAGCAGTCCGTTTGTTTTTACGCATCCCGATGGCAGCTCACAAAGTGTGATTAAACTCAACAGCTGGAAGGGGATTCCTGTTGTGGAAAATACGACAACAGGCGAAGGGGTGCCGGTGCGAGTGGATGAGGCGAGTGGTTCTGTCTCCTTTGAGATTTTTCCGGAGAATAACTACCAATTGAAATCAAATAACTAGCAGATACCTAGGTGCTACCCAATGGACGGGAAGTGCTGCTGCCCGAGGATAGTTCTATCAAATTTAAAGTGAGATGAATTAGCTGATTAAAATGAAACGATACTTCTCAATATTCGCTGCCTGCGGCCTGATCAATTCTGCGACCGCGATTGCTGAAACATCTCTAGAAGATGGATTCGTCGATCCGGCTCCCGAATATGGGCCGCGCACCTGGTGGCACTGGCTCAATGAGAACGTTACGATCGACGGGCGCTATGTATGGCTTCCTGTTAGCTTTAATGACGGGAACCTCCAAGTCGAATGGCGCGACGAGTGGGGCCTTTCACTTTCAACCGCAACAACCGCCCCATGAAAAACGAATTCAAACATTTAGAAATCCATAAACCTCACTTGCCATTTCTGGTCTTTATCTGCGTGGCTTCGGCGCTGGGGGGACTGTTGTGGGGCTTTGATGCCATCGTCATTTCCGGCACGATCAGCTCGGTGAAGTCGCAGTTTGCTCTGTCGCCGGCGATGGAGGGCTTCTTTGTCAGCTCAGGTTTGTTGGGTGCGGTGTTTGGCTCCGGCCTGTCCGGTTGGTTGAGCGACAAGTTCGGCCGCAGTCGCAATCTGTTGCTCGCGGCGGTGTTGATGCTGCTCTCCGCCTTGGGCAGTGCATGGGCTGGCAATATCGAGTTGCTGGTGTTTGCCCGTTGGCTCGGTGGCCTCGGAGTGGGTATTTCCGCCATGGTCTGCCCACTGTATATTTCCGAGATTTCACCGACGCACTTGCGCGGTCGTTTGGTGACGATGTTCCAGTTTGCGATCACGCTGGGCATCATGATTGCGCTGTTTAATAACTACTTCCTGCACCAGTGGGCGGCCTCGGTGGCCGAAACCGCTGCGGAAGGTAGCTTCTTGCAATGGTTTGTGGGCGAGGAGACCTGGCGTGCGATGTTCGCCTCCGAGCTGGTTCCCGGTCTGCTGTTCCTCATGATGGCGGCCTTATTACCGGAAAGTCCACGCTGGTTGGTGAAAGTCGGTCGTGCCGAGCAAGCGGGCAAGGTGCTCAAGCGTATTTTTCGTAATGGTGCGCAGCAGGAGCTCGAAACCATCGAGCAAACGGTGGCCAAGGAGAGCGCCACCAAGAAGCGCTTTGTCGATGTGCTGCAGAAGAAATACCGCAAGCCCTTGATCATCGCCATGCTGCTGGCTGCCTTTGCCCAGTTCAGCGGGATCAATGTGGTATTCTACTACGGCACCTCGATGCTGGAGAGCGCTGGCCTCAAGGCGGACGGTGCCCTGAGCGGTATGGCCGTGATCGGTTTTTGTAATATGATTTTCACGACCATCGCGATGGCCTTTGTGGACAAGGTCGGTCGCCGCAAATTGCTGCAGTTCGGCACCATCGGTGCCATTGCCTGCCTGGCCGGAATCGGTGCAAGCTTTAATAGTGGTGCCAATACCATGCTAATCGCATTGATGTGTGCCTTTGTCGCCTTCTTCGCGTTCTCGCTCGGGCCGATCAAATTCATCTTCGCATCGGAAATCTTTCCGACCAATATCCGTTCGCATGCCATGGCGATCGTCATTCTGACAATGTGGGGAACTGATACGATTGTCGGTCAATTCACGCCGAGCTTGCGCGAAGCCGTGGGGCCTTCGGTAACGTTCTTTATCTTCGCCGCGATTCTGGTGCCGCAGATCTTTATGGTCTGGAAGTGGATGCCAGAAACGGCCGGTCGTTCGCTTGAGGAAATCGAAGCGGATTTTTACCAGGCCGACTCCTAACACGGAGAAATTAACCGATTCAATAGTTATATAAAAATGAAATTAAAACTGATATCTCTTTTATGCGTCGCGCTTGCTCAAGTGGCAGCGGCAGCTGTCGACTACACCGACCGCGTGAACGTATTCCTCGGCAGCAATTCCGCCGCTCAGTGCTTACCCGCAGCAATTCGACCTTTTGGAATGATTTCGCCGGGGCCGCTGAATTCACCTCACTCGCCCTCGGGTTATCAGGGTCGAATCAAAGAACTGATCGGGTTTAATCATACTCATCTACAAGGGACTGGCTGCGGTTCGTATGGCCTAGTCGTGATGCTGCCTACGACCGGGAATCAAGAACTGGGTGCCACTGTGGAAGTTCCGGGAAGTCGCCAATCAGGCGAGCCTGGTTACTATAAGGCAGTGATTGATTCGATGGACATTACCGCTGAAATGACTTGCACCAAGCGGGCGGCTATCCACCGCTATACCTTCCCGAAATCCGACTCGGCCCGTGTGTTGATTGACTTGAGCCAGGGTATTCATTGGGCGGGCCATAGGCCCGGGGCGATGAACGGTGCAATGCGTCAGGTCAGTTCTACCGCTTTATCGGGTGTCGCGCATACGACCGCCTGGCGTGAGCATTCAACTTATTTTTATATCGAGTTTAGCAAGCCGGTTAGCTTTATCGATAAAGGTGAGAAGGGTGGTTACGCATACTTCACCACCAGTGAAGATGAAGCGCTCTTAGTAAGGGTGGGTATTTCTTATGTCAGCGAGGCCAACGCTAAGCTGAACCTAGAGACGGAATTGAGCGCTTGGGATTTTGATGCGGTGCGTGCCGAGGCATCTGCCGAGTGGAACCAGCAGCTGGGGAAGATCGATGCTCAAGGTGGCACCCCGGATCAACAGGCGAATTTTTATACCGCCTTGTATCATCTCATGTTTCACCCGCAGACCTTTAACGATGTGAATGGGGAGTATCTCGGTATGGATGGCAAGGTGCACCGGACGGACGGCCATACGCATTACAGCGTGCTTTCGCTTTGGGACACCTTTCGCGCCGCGCATCCGCTTTACACGCTGATCAATCCGGATGTGCAGTTGGATGTGATTAAAACCATGTTGGATGATTACCGTGATAGTGGCTGGGGGCCGAAGTGGAAGCTTGCGAACAAGGATACCCAAATCATGCCCGGCACCTGGTGCGACGTGGTGATTCCGGATAGTTATATCAAGGGCATTCGCGGCTTCGACGTCGAGGAGGCCTACGAACTCGTGAAGAAAAATGCCACAGTTTCTGGGCGTCGTAGGGGCTTCGAAGATTATGTCGAGTTAGGCTACGTAGCACATCCCGAATATATCAACGTCACGCGCACTTTAGAGCATGCCTACTGCGACTTTAATATTGCTCGTTTTGCAGATTATCTAGGGAAAACCGAAGATGCGAAATTGTTTTATCGCGCTTCTGAAAATTACAGGAAACTTTGGGACCCGGAAACAAAATTCTTCCGCGGACGCGACCGAGCGGGACAATGGTCGTACTCTGAAAGTTTCGACCCACTCTCCTATACGGGGAAGGGAAATGATGACTACTGCGAGGGCAACGCTTGGCAGTGGACGTGGCACGTGATGCAAGATACGCAGAGCCTGATTAACCTCATGGGGGGCGATGCTGCTTTCGAAGCACGACTCGATGAGTTTTTATCGATGCCAGGTGGTGATAGTGGCGGTCACCATGATGGCGGAGATGTCTTTGGGCAGTATTGGCATGGGAATGAGCCCGACCAGCACGCGCTCTACGCATACAACTATGTGGGCGCACCAGCGAAGACTGCTAAGTGGGTGCGCAGGGTATTGGAACAGGAATACCGAAATAACACCTGGGGGATTTCCGGAAACGAAGATGCGGGTCAAATGTCGGCTTGGTATCTCTTCAGTGCGATGGGCTTTTATCCATACATGCACTCGGTGCCAGAATACACGATCGGCAGCCCGCTCTTCGATGAGGTCTCTCTGAATCTGCCTAACGGTAAGACCTGTGTGATCACGGCCAAGAATAACTCGGCGGAAAATATGTATGTCCAAAGCATGACGATCAACGGTCAGGCATGGAACAAAAATTACCTGCCGCACGACGCGCTTATTGAGGGCGGATCGATTGAGTTTGTGATGGGGCCGAAGCCTTCGACTTGGGGAACCGCTGAAGACTCACGGCCTTACTCCATGACTCCTCGATCAAAATAAGTGGCAGTCTCAATCAATTTGATTGATGTCAACGTAGCGCGGTGCTTCAGCCCGCGTGCCGAGCCTGAGCCACCGAGCCCCTCCGACGCACGGGTGCAATTTTTAGTGCGGGGTAAAATAAAGTAGAAGCGGCATCCTGCCGCTTGATTCGAGTCTAGCTATACTCGTGCGCATGATAGTGACAATAGATTCAAGCGATCGTAGGGCTTGCCGTTTCGGGTGAAAATGGGGTCAAAATGTATATCATTATAATCAATGTCCTTCATTATGGAGCAATCGAATGTGAGGCGATCAGAGTTGGAGTGCTTACAGCTCGGATGATCGCGTCGCGTAAAGAGCTTCGCTCCACGCGATCTGCTGCGATTGGCTGTGAGGGCGGAGTGACCGCCTTCGGCGAGTGAGAGTGAGCTGTTCTGTTGAAACTCATCTCCCCAATCTCGCCCGTAGAGCCCTTATTATGCCCTTGGGTGCTAGCGTAGCGGTTGTAAATCAATTATATCGTAGTGGCTTCAACGCTCCGTATCTCCGTATCTCCGTGCCTCAAGCAACCGCAGGGCGCGGGTGGTGATGGCTCTGAGTTTTTACCACGGAAACACGAAGCAGGATGGGGAGCCTCGTTTCTCTCCCCCTTTTTTCAGTTCACGAGGCTTTGCCATTGTTGATTGATTGCATAAGTTCTGCTCTTTTTTGAAGAATCGTTAACGATAATGAACTCAGTCTCTACCCATTTTTGACAGATCACTCGAGCCGCTCTGGCCTGCAAGCCAAACAGCTTGGCAATATCTTGAGATGAGATCAGCTCGCTGGATCTGAATAGTTCCAAGGCCTTGCGTTGTCTCGCGTCGAGCTTACGGAGCAGGGGAGACGCATCATTCGCTCCTGTCTTCGCTTCGCTCGCTGCTTGACGTTTTACAGACTCAAAACTTTCGGCAACACCCATGCAGAAATACTCGACCCATGGTGTGATGTCCGTGCTCGCGCGTCCCAGGTAGTAGTTATGTGAGGGCCCGAGTGATAGCGCTTTGTAGTAAGCCGGGAGGTTGCGCGCATAGTATTCTTCTAAGGAATACAAGCCCTTCAGTCCATATCCGCTTTGATGCAGGATCAGCGTTGTCATGAGACGAGCTGTGCGACCGTTGCCATCATAGTAAGGGTGGATGGTTGCATATTGATAGTGGGCAATCCCTGCTTTGAGCGGGGCAGGCAGCTCATCCTGAGCTTTGATCCATTGGCACAGCTCAGTCATGAGTGTGCCTACGTCTTTAGCCTCAGGGGGCATAGTATCGGCACTTTCAGTTAATCAATTATGCCGTTAAAATGCCGTTAAAGTGCCGTTAACGCAAGGCTGTATTCATCGACCTCTAGGCTTATTCCGTGGACGAGGCTAAAAATGGGGTCAAACCAAAAAATGTCGTCAAAACGGCTTAAGTTCGTGCCATTCTGGTCATGCCTCAGTTACTACGTATTTACGTATATTGTTTGAGTTGCCGTGTAATGTTAACTTAGGCCTATTGAGGAGACATTATGAAAGAAAAACTATTGATGACGGCATTCGCTCTTTGCATGGCTGGCACGCTTTGTGCCAAGAATACCAGAGCACCTGATGCGCCCAAGACCTACGAAAACCTCGCGTATGATGTGCATGAACGAACGGTGCTTGATTTCTGGCAGGCCGAAGGCGAGGGACCGCGACCGTTGGTCCTTGTGATTCACGGCGGTGGATGGCTCGGGGGCGACAAAAGCCGTTTTTATGGGGCCAACCATTATTTGAAACATGGCATCTCTGTGGCGGCGATCAGTTATCGTTTGGCCAAAACGGATCCTTTGCCCGCACCAGTTCACGATGCCGCGCGCGCCCTGCAGTTCCTGCGTTACAAAGCCGGGGAATGGAACATCGATAAGAACAGAGTCATCCTGACTGGGGATAGCGCCGGCGGTTGCAGTTCCTTATGGATCGCTTGTCATGACGATTTGGCGCAGCCCGATGCAGAGGATCCCGTGGCTCGGGAGTCAACACGTGTTCAAGGCGCTGCTGTCGCGGGCGCTCAGGTGTCGATCGAACCCAGACTCATGGAGTCCTGGGTGGGGCCGTATGCATGGCACGGGATGATTACGGGTGCCGTGGGCGAAGCATCCAAGGAGTCGCTGTTGGCTCATTACGCGAAGCACGAAGCGACCTTGCGGGAGTTTTCTCCGATCAATCACTTAAGCCAAGACGATCCGCCGATCTTCATGGCCTATGATGGCGACCTAAGCCTTCCCGCGAAGTCCTATGGCCATGCCATTCACCACGGTTTGTTTGGTGTGAAATTTAAAGAAAAGTCCGATCAAATCGGCCACAACCGAGCCTACCTGGTTGCCGGTGATCAATACAAATCAAAGTATTTTGGCCCGCGTGACTTCGTCATCAAAATGCTGACTACAGAGACAAAATAACCGATGAAGCGTATGTTGAATAAAAAAATTGTTTTCGCGATGGGGCTGGGGCTGATTTCGCTCGGCCCCGTGTCGAGCGGTGCCGATACGTTGGCTTCGATTAAAAACGGAATCGCACCCTCGACCGTTGAGGAAACCTGGGCCGGTTTTGATCCGCGCAAAGAGCCGTTGGATGTCGAGGTGCTCAAGGAGTGGGAAGAGGACGGTGTGATTGTAAAGGTCATCCGCTTCCGGGTCGGAATATTCAAAGGCAAGAAGGCGATGCTGGCGGCGGTTTATGGTTATCCTAAGGGCGCCAATAATTTGCCCGGACTCGTGCAGATCCACGGCGGCGGTCAGTCGGCTCAGAGTTCCTTTGTGGTGAAGGATGCTAAGAACGGCTACGCCACGATATCGATTGCTTGGGCCGGACGCATTCATTCGACTCACTATAAGGTGACCAATAAGGAAAAAGAGGCGTTCTGGACGGGTAATACGGAAAACCCAGACTACTTGGTGACGACGGATTGGGGCGCGGTGGATGCCTATCACCATTACTGCCGATTCAAGGGCAATAATTTTGTTCAGAATCCACCCTCAGAAAGCACGGTGGATCCCATTCAGTCGCCGCGCAACAGCGGCTGGTTCCTCGCAACCATGGGTGCCAGACGGGCGATTACTTTTCTCGAGCAGCAGCGCCAGGTGGATACAAACCGGATCGGGGTTTATGGCATGTCCATGGGTGGCAAACTTACGGTGCTGACCGCGGGCGCGGATTCGCGGATCAAAGCGGCGGCTCCTGCCTGTGGCGGGCTGAGTGATCTCTCATCAGGCCGAACACTGCCAGGCGTGGCGGACGATTCCTACCTTGAGAGGATCTCTTGTCCCACGATCCTGATGACGCCGAGCAATGACTTTCATAGCAAGGTGCAGGATATTCCGGCGGCGGTGAATTTCTTGAATACCAAGGATTGGCGTGTGGTCAGCTCGCCCAACAGAAACCATGGCGACAGTTCGGAGTATTCGGTGGGCACGCTACTTTGGTTTGACCAGCACTTAAAAGGGGAATTTACAATGGCTGAAACCCCTACGATCAACGTGTCGTTACACAAAAAGACTCAGATCCCCACGGTTTCAGTGACTGCGGATCAGTCGCAGGATATCCGGGCGCTGGATGTCTATTACACACAGGATGGACTCAAGAAACCGGCAGATAAATTCTGGCGTTTGGCAACGCCGGTCAAGACAGGTGGAAGCACGGCTTTTGAGCTGCCGCTCTCAAGCACCAGCAAGCCGTTATGGGTCTATGCTGATGTTCAATATGAACTGGGCCGAACTGTTGAAGGGGTGGGTTACAGTGGCGAAAAAGTGGAAACGGATTCTTACCACCTCGCCTCCGTTGTGGAGATGATTCCTGCCGAAACCATTGAGAATGCTGGACTGATCGCAACCGTTGACGACTCGACGCTCGATGAGGATTTTGATAGCTACACTGGCGGCGGAAGTTTGCAGAAGCAGTTCCCGGCCTTCCTCTTTGATAAAGGCATTTCATGCACGGAGGATCCGGCTGGTAAGCACGGCATGGCGATTGAGATACAGGACTCGCCGGAGTTTCAGCACGACTGGCAACCACTGTTCAGCTTGAATACCGCAAGAGCGCCTTTTCTGGGCACTTCAAAATGGAGCATGAGTTCGGATATTATGCAGGATGCCAAAGCGCCGATCCCTATGATTCTTGAGTTCCGCACGACGCATAAAGACAAGCGGTTTTCTCCGGTTTCCGTGGATGACAAAGGAAATGTGGTGACTCGTGGCAAGGCGGCAACCACGCTGTGTCAGGTCGAGCCAGGTGAATGGTGGACGTTCGCCGTCACATACGATCTCAACAACGCAGAAAACTATCAGATAAAAATCACCAATGCAGCCGGGGCTGTGCTGGCGGAAACGGATATTGCGATCCGGCCTGATATGGGTGCGGTGAATTGGATCGGCTTTATCCCGCATGGGAAAACCAAAGGCAGTCTTTATATTGATAATGTAAAGCTGGAGGAACTAGACGCCCAAAAAGTAACGGAAAAATCGGATGGTTCCTCGCTCATTAAAAACGGCAGCTTCGAATCGCCCGATACTCAAGCCCAGTTTGAGGTTTGCAAACCCAACGCCAGCACGCTGAATAACTGGACGGTTAGCGGCAAGGGGGTCGTGCTCGTTGATGGGTTCGACAATTTCGGTAAATGGGACGTGCCAGCTAAAGCGGCGTCGGGTAATCAATTCCTGCAACTTCAAACGCATGAAGGTGGCGCGGGCGGAATTAGCCAAGATTTTGCGACAACCGCGGGAAAGAAATACGTTTTGAAATTTGATTACAGTGGGATTTACCCGGTTAGCCGAAAGGCGTCACTGACGTATAATATCTCTGATGGTGAAACTAAGAAAATTCAGTTAGACATTAGCGGCAACCAACTCCCATGGAAAACGGAAACCGTTGAGTTCGTGGCTGCGACTGGTGCGACTACACTTACTTTTACCGGCGAAATGGTTGGCGGATTCTGGGGCGCGAGTATCGATAACATAAGTGTTGAAGCCCAGAAGTAGGTTTGATTACAAAAATGAAACAACGATTAATAATAGCTTTACTCTGTGCGACGAGCGTAGCCCCCCTCGCACAGGATTCAGGATTCAGGATTCAGGATTCAGGAATCAGGAATCAAATGAGAATCAAAAGAGTAATGGCAGTCTCAATCAATCTGATTGATGTCAACGTAGCGCGGTGCTTCAGCCCGCGAGCCGAGCCTGAGCCACCGAGCCCCTCCGACGCACGGGTGCAATTTTTAGTGCGGGGTAAATGTTCTGGCATCATGCATATACCTGATAGGCAAGTTCTGTTGGTGTGCTATCCTTTATCCTTACTCGAAACATATTGATACTTTTAGAATGAGAAGCCCTTTTCGCCCCCAAACACTGTGTTTATTGATCGCTGCACTCGGAATTGCCTCGTCGGTGCGCGCGCACGCCGGGCCGAATTTGGTGCCGGACGAACCGGCCAGCGCTCCGAACTATTGGTGCACATGGTATGCCCAGAACTATTGGATTGGGCGCGGGACGGATTTGCAGGAGTTGAGCGGCGTGACGAATCAAGCCGCGCGCGATGAGCTTAATTATCATACGATCTTCAACGATGAAGATGGTTGGGCGACGACTTACCTGCCGCGTGGGCGAGAGGATTATATTTTTCTAATTGATCACGGTTGGCAGACCAAAGACCCCGCCGCACGTATTGTGGGCGGCCCAGACTTTTTCAATATGGTCGCAGAGGCCAAGGATTTTCCACCCTACGAGGGCTTGGAGCCCAAGGAACTACTGAAGCGATTTAATGAAGAGGTCCAGGCGCTTGGTTGGAACTCGTTGGGCTTATGGACGCGTGGGAATATCAACGAAGCACAGGCGCGTGCCTTTGTTGAATGGTCGAAGTATGCCGGCATTCGCTATTGGAAGATCGATGGTGGCAACGATGGCGGCAAGTATCACTCCTTTAAGGTGAAAGAAGAGATCTATCCGGAACTGGTGCTCGAATACATCACCGGATCCGGCGGAAATATTAATCCGAAGTGGCATGAAACACTGCCGTCGTATCCGTCCGTTTACGATTTTGGCGGCAACCTTCAGCAGGCGATGTTGAGCATGGTGCAAAACGTGGATGTGTTTCGCACCTACGATGCGTCGCCGCTTCTGATGACTTCGACGACTTTGCGCCGCACGCATGACATTCTGAAGCAGACCCAACAGCAGCCCAAATACCGCGCCGTGTTGAATGTGCAGGATGACTGTAATGTGGCGATCGGGCTCGGTGTGTTGGTGGCGAGTAAGCGCCATCCGAATATGGGCGAGCGGACCTTGAAAGGTAAAGACTTGCACCACCAACTTTCCGGACCGCGCCTCATGCAGAAACGGACAAATGAAGCCGAACGCTTTGGTCGTTGGGCGCGCATTGCACCTGCATTCCCAGCAGGTGAGGGCACCTACCTTGCCTCAGAGACCGAGTTGATTGATCGCTGTGAATACACGCCTTGGGATACTTGGGCGGGCTATACCTATGGAAAAATGGTCGCTCAAAGCGCACCGGCGATCATGGCGCGCAATATGCCCTTGCCTGAAGTCGAGTGTGAGGGAGCTGTGCCGCCCTTTGTGTGTGCGACGACCTATCCCAATGGGCCGACCGGGATCGCAACAGAAGGGCGCGTTTCACCAGACAATCGTTGGTTCGAGCCGCGTGCACGGATAACTGTGAAGATTAAGGACGCGTCTCAACCGATCGGCGTGGTCGGACGTTATCGGGAACTGGTGCTGGAATTTGCAGATTCGATTGAAACGGTCGATCATGTGTGGGCACAGGATCTGCTCGCTGAGGTATCGCAGGATATTAAAGAACAGGTCAAAATCGATGGCTGTCGCTTAATCCTTTCCGGTGATTTGATTGACCGCATCGGCACATCGGCGGGTGATGACGGGGATCTGTCCGTGCCGGGGATGGTCATTCGTCTGGCTGGAAAGCATCTCCCACATGCGGGGGCCGCTTACACCCCGAAGGTGGCCATCCCGACGGCCCCTCAAATTGCTCCCGCAACGGTCGTTCCAGTGAAGGGCTATGTGGGCCCTGCAACGGTTCAAGAGGTGCCTTATGGCTATCAAGTCGTCGCTCCGAGTGGGCGTGCTGCGCCTGCCTTTGCCTTGAAGAAATTGTCAGAACCGATCATTAGCGGCAAGGTGACCGTGACATGGAAGATGAAGTCCGCCGATCCGGATGCGGCAACTCAGAATGGTTTTATTGTCCTTAGTAGCGACGACGCGGCCTTGGCATCAGTGTTCGCAGGCGCCTGGACCGGTTCGCGGCAGTTATCATTGTTTGAGAGTGTGGGCGCGTATCAGCGCGACATCAAGAAACGCTTCGACCCCGCGGCAGAAATGGACTGTAAATTGGAGTTGAATATGGATACCCGCACCGCCGAGTTAACGATCAATGGCGTGTCGCAAAAGATTGCATTCACCGAAAGCGTGACGGGTATTCACTACATCGGCTTTGGCGTTAGGGACGCGCAGACACTATTCACGGCACCTAAATTTTAGCAAAGTAGATTATGGCAGAACGAAATGAAATGAATCGGCGGGAGTTCTTGAAGAAGAGCGGATTGTTTACCTTGAGTAGTGGCATTATGTTTTATGCCAGTAACGGGGCCTATGGCGCGCCGGGGGTGGCCGAAGCGGATGTTGTCGGGAAATATGCCCGCTTGATTCCCGCCGATAAGCAGCTCGACCCTGAGTGGTTCCGGTCGCTGTTTACGCGTGGTGATGCGCAGGCCTACACGGTCCCGAAAGCATTAGAGCATATCGGTATGCCGGTGGGTGGCTTGTTCGCTGGAACGGTCTATCTCGGTGGGGATGGTCGGCTTTGGTTGTGGAATGTATTGAACGACGACTCGATGGGGGTGATGCCACGTCCGCTTAGATATAAGGGGGTAGATCTCAACATGCGGCAGGGGGTGAACTATGTCGATCCGCTCAAGCGGGTCTATCCCTTTGAGCAGAATTTTGGTCTGCGTGTTGGTGGAAAACTGCATACCTTGGATGCCTCCGGTTTTGAGAAGGTTTATTTTACCGGTCAGTATCCTATCGGTGAGGTGCGTTACGAAGATCAGGGTTGCCCCGTGCAGGTCGAGCTGTCGGCTTACTCTCCCTTTGTGCCGCTGAACACGGCGGATTCATCGCTCCCTGCGACGATCATGTCGTATCGCGTGCGCAATACCAGTTCTAGTCCCGTTACCTGCGAACTGGGGGGCTGGCTGGAGAATCCAGTCTGCCTGCGAACCGGTCGGGCTTTGACCGGAAGTCGCCAAAACCGCATTGTTTCCCAGTCGGGCTTTATCGCACTGGAGTGCACGGCCAAGCAGGCAAAGGCTGGAGGGAAAGCGAAGCGCGATGATCTGATGGTTGAAGCGTTTGAAGGCGAGGATTTCGGAGACTGGACGGTAACTGGCCAGGCCTTCGGGGATGGCCCAGTCAAAGTCAGTGAGGTTCCAGGCTACCAGGGGGATCTTGCTGCGATTGGGCAACGCGTGATCAATTCGCACGCGTCCGCGCCGGGCAAGACGCTTCCACAAAAAGACGCTGCGGTCGGGACGCTCACATCGCCGCCGTTTACTCTGGAGCGCAAATACATTAACATTCGCGTCGGTGGTGGTGCGCATGCTGGACGCACCTGTGTGAACCTTCGGGTAGGTGACAAGCTAGTCGGTTCGGTCCATGGTGAGGGCAACAATCGTATGTCCTGGAAGTCGATTGCGAGCGGTCAATACCAGGGGCAGCAGGCAACGATTGAGATCGTGGATAATGAACGTGGCGCATGGGGGAATATTGGTTTCGATCAAGCGATTCAAAGCGACCTGCCTGTTGTGCCTGACAAACTGGATGAGCTTGTGGACTTTGGTAGTATGACACTTGCCTTGCTGGACAGCTCGGACGAGGTGCTGGCCGCGGCTGGCACGAAGTCGTTTTGGAACGCGGGCGATGAGCGGCAGGCCTCCGGTTCGCTGAGTGATTCAGTGGTCGGATCGGTGGGGCGCAAGCTGACGCTGAAGCCGGGCGAGGAGCAGCATGTCAACTTTGTGCTCACATGGCATTTCCCGAACCTGACTGCTGGTAACATGAAGGATGTGGGGCGTGAATATGCCTCGCGTTTTGAAGGTGCGCTTGCAGTGGCCGACTATGTGGCCAAAGACTTTAAGCGGCTGAGCGGTGAAACGCATCTATGGCGGGACACCTGGTATGACTCGACGCTGCCGCACTGGTTTCTGGACAGGACTATGGCGAATACCTCGATTCTGGCGACCACCACCGCCTATCGATTCAAGGATGGACGCTTCTGGGCATGGGAAGGCGTAGGCTGTTGCCTCGGCACCTGCACTCACGTCTGGCACTATGCTCAGGCACCGGGACGTTTGTTCCCCGATGTGGAGCGTCGTTACCGTGAAGAGGTCGATTTCGGCATCGCTCAACATGCGAATGGTAGCATTGGGATGCGGGCGCATTTGACCGGAGCCAATCACGCTGCAGACGACGGGCATTGCGGGCGTATACTTGGAGCCTATCGGGAACACCAGATGTCGGCAGACGATGCGTTCTTGAAACGGATCTGGCCGAATATCAGGCGAGCCATTCAGTTCATGATTCAACGCGATGGCAATCGCGACGGGATTCTGCAGGGGGCGCAGCACAATACCCTCGATGCTGCCTGGTATGGGCGCATCTCATTCCTTGCTTCGCTCTACTTGGCGACTTTGCGTGCTGGCGAGGCGATGGCGACCGAGGTGGGGGATCTAGCTTTTGCCAAGGAGTGCAAGACGATTGCCGACAAGGGCGCGAAGACCATTCTGGAATTATACAACGGTGAATACTTCTTCCATGAGCTGGACCCCCGGCATACCGACAAGGTGGCGGTGGGCACCGGTTGTTATATCGACCAAGTGTTTGGCCAGTTCTGGGCCCATCAGGTTGGCTTGGGGTATCTATTTGACCCAGATAAGATTCGGTCGGCGCTATCGGCGCTCTACAAATACAACTTCGTGCCGCACATAGGGACATTCCGTGAGACCTTCACTCGGGGGCGTTGGTATGCCAACGAGGATGATAAAGGGCTGATCATGTGTTCGTGGCCGAAGGGCGGGCTCAATGAGAAGTGGTATAAGGCCTGGCAATTCAAGTATTTCAATGAGTGCATGAGCGGGTTCGAATGGCAGGCTGCGGCGCACATGATCTCCGAAGGTTTGGTCGAAGAGGGCATGGCGGTTTCGCGTGCGATTCATGATCGCTACGACGGGCATCTACGTAACCCCTATAACGAGATCGAGTGCAGCGACCACTATTCGCGCGCCATGGCTTCCTACGGTGCGTTCATCGCAGCCAGCGGTTACGAATCACACGGTCCGCAGGGCTATCTGGGCTTCGCACCGAAGGTTCGCAACGGCGATCATTTCAAATGTGCCTTTACGGCTGCCGGCGGGTGGGGCAGCTACGAGGAGACATCCAAAGGCGAACAGTTCGACGCGTCGATCTCGGTGAAATGGGGATCGCTCCAGCTGAAGTCACTGGGCTTGGAGCTGCCTACTGCGGCCAGTTCGGTAGAGGTGACTCTGGAAGGGCAGGCACTGTCTGCGTCATTGCAAACCATCAAGGGCAAACGTCGTGTGGTGCTGGACGAAGGCATCGAACTGCAACGCGGACAAGCATTGAAGGTTCAAGTTTAACTCTCAACGACGCATACGTATGAGCCACGATAAGGAACAAAGTGAAATGGGATCGGCGATTAATCG